>Ga0182027_10002048_pt1 | contig 32889 bp, 26 predicted proteins | sample 712E1DmetaG_FD_121300 | JGI IMG/M metagenome (GOLD analysis project Ga0182027, IMG submission 121300) | Permafrost microbial communities from Stordalen Mire, Sweden - 712E1D metaG (Illumina Assembly) | ecosystem: Environmental > Terrestrial > Soil > Wetlands > Permafrost | place: Sweden...
CGAGAAGAAAGACAAGACCTACAAGATGGTCTATCTCGAAAACGAGTACGTGAAGATCGGGATTCTACCCGAGCTGGGCGGAAAGGTATTCGAGGCGGTGGATAAGACCAACGGCTACGATTTCATCTATCACCAGCACGTCATCAAGCCCGCGCTGATCAGCCTTCTCGGCGCATGGCTCTCCGGTGGAATCGAATGGGATGTGCCGCACCACCATCGCGCCACCAGCTTCCTACCGGTGCAATACAAGATCGAGGAAAGCGCTGACGGCTCCAAAACCGTTTGGGTGGGTGAGTTGGAGCTGCGCGATCGCATGAGCTGGGCCGTCGGATTGACGCTGCATCCGGGAAAATCCTACCTCCAGGCGTCGTTCCGCATGATGAATCGGACCCCGATCCCCACCTCGATGTTGAGCTTCTCCAACGTTGCGGTCCACGTCAACGATAACTACCAGATCATCTATCCTCCCAGCACGCAATTCGTAACCTTTCACGCCAAGCGCGATTTCACCACCTGGCCGATTGCGACGACTAAATACGCTGGATCGGACTACACCGCGGGCGTCGACGTGAGCTGGTACAAGAACCACGAGAACGCCAGCTCCATGTTTGCCTGGAACTACCAGGATGATTTTTTTGCCGGCTACGACCACGGCAAGAATGCCGGCATCATGAGCATTGCTGATCACAATGTCGTCCCCGGCAAGAAGTTCTGGACCTGGGGCAACAGTCCTCGCGGCCACTTAGAGGACCATCTGCTTACAGACTCCGACGGCCCTTATATCGAACTGATGGTGGGAGCGTACTCCGACAATCAGCCCGATTACAGTTGGCTACAGCCCTATGAGGCTCGCGAGTGGACTCAGTATTGGTATCCATTCCGCGGCATCGACGGCGTGAAGAACGCAAATCTCGATGCGGCCGTCAATCTGGAAGTGAAGAACGGCAAGGCCACGGTGGGATTTTTCTCAACTGAAGAGCGGCCGTCGGCAACAGTTACGCTCAAGCTGAAGGACCGGGTTTTGTTCGAGGAAAAGATCGCTATCGGCCCCGGTCATCCTTTTGTGAAGGAAGTCGCCTTGCCCGATGGCGCGGATGAGTTCGATCTTCGGGCCGTGATGGCGGCGAATGGCAAGGAGCTGGTCGCCTACTCCCCGGTGCGGCTTGAGAAAGAGATGATGCCGATGCCAGTGGTGACGCCGCCCGCGCCCGCGGAGATCAAGACCAATGAGGAGTTGTACCTGACCGGCTTGCGCATGGAGCAGTTTCATTCGCCAACCGGCGATCCGAACGAGTATTGGCAGGAGGCGTTGCGGCGCGACCCCGCCGACGTCCGGGTGAATACCGTTCTGGGCATCGACGCCATCAAGGCCGGCCGCTATGCCGATGCGGAAATGCTGCTGCGCAAGGCGCTGGAACGCGCCACCGCCAGCTACACGTCGCCCAAGGAGGGCGAGGCGTTCTACTACCTCGGCCTGGCGCTCAAAGCGCAGGGCAAAATGGACGATGCGTACACGCAGCTCTATAAATCTACCTGGAGCTCCGGCTGGCGGTCAGCGGGATATTTCGAGCTGGCGGAGATCTTGTCGATAAAAGGCGATATCGACGCGGCTCTCGTCAAGGATGAAGACGCTCTGGAGGCGAATGCGCTGAACATCCGCGCTCTGGCGCTGAAGGCCGCGCTGCTGCGCCACACCGGTCGCACAAACGAGGCGCTAGTTGCGGTTGCAGCGATTCAGAAGATCGATCCGCTGGATATGCAGGGAATCGCGGAGCGGTGGATGGCCGCGAAGTCGCCCACGAGCGCCACGCAGCTGATGAAGACGATGAACGCGCATCCGGCAACGGCGCTTGAGGTGGCAGCGGACTATATGGATGCCGGGTTGTGGCAGGACGGCACGGTGCTGCTCGCGCAAGTTGCCAGTACAGCTCCGGACAAAGTAAAAGTCTCTCCGCTGATCTACTACTACCTGGGCTACTTCGCCGGGAAGCTGAACCAGGTAGGCAAGGCCCAAGAGTATGACCATCTGGCCGCAAAAGCGCCCGCAGACTACGTCTTCCCCTTTCAGATGGAGATGATCGCTGTGCTGGAGGATGCGATGCGGGTCAACCCGGCCGACGCGCGCGCGCCTTATTACCTGGGGAACCTGCTGTTCGACTGGCAGCCGCAACAGGCTCAGGCGCTGTGGGAGGAGTCCGCCTCGCTGGGCGCGGATTTCCCCGTCGTCTATCGCAATCTAGCTATGGTCTACACGCGCCAGGGCAATCAGCGCGAGAAGGCGCAGGCCGCGCTGGAAAAGGCCGTCCAGTTTGGCGGCAATGCGACGGTCATCAGCGAATTGGACAAGCTGTATGAAGAGAACGGCGTATCGCCGGCGAAGCGGCTGGCCGTGATGGAGGCGCACCAGGCGGTCATCAACCGCGACGAGGTGATTGCGCGCGAAGTCAATCTCGAGATCTTTGCCGGCAAGCCAGATGCAGCCATTCAATTGCTCAAGACGCGGTTCTTCCGCGCCTGGGAGGGCGGCGGGCGTTTTTCGCTGGGCGATTCATGGATCAACGCCAATCTTGCCCGCGGCCACCGGCAGATGGCCGGCAAGAAATACACCGAGACGCTGGCCGACTACCAGGCGGCGCTGCAGATACCCGTCACATTACAGGAAGCTGCGGGTGATGTGAGCGGCCGCAAAGGCGAGGTCTCCTGGTGGATCGGTACTGCCTATGAGGCAATGGGTAAGAAGGAGAAGGCCAGGAGTTGCTGGACCGATGCATCGAAGCCGCTCGTCAGTGAAGTCCAGAACCCGCGCAGTCAATTCCGGGAGCGCGGCAGCATCGGCGGCCTGGCTCCCGGTGTTCGCATCGAGCAGGCATCGCTCTACTATCAAGCGCTGGCTTTGGAGAAGCTGGGCCAGGCAGATAGCGCCCGAGCGATCTATCAGCAACTGATTGATGCCGGGGCCAAGGCGCTCGACATGAAGGCTCCGGTCCAGCGCGCACAGACAGCCGATGCGCACTATCTTGCCGGTCTCGGTCAACTTGGCCTGAACCATCAGGATCAGGCTCGGCAGGAGTTTTCGCGCGCCCTCGAAGCCTGCCCAGATCACTATGCCGCCATGAGGGCGCTCACAGAGATGAGGCCCTGATGCGGTGGCGTGGTATCCCAAGTCCCTGATGTGGAACCCTTCGGCTTCGCTCAGGGCATGCTCTCCACCCCACGGATGAAGACCTGTCCGTGGGGACCCCGGCCGCGCCTTCCACACCGTCTCGCGCGCTCCGGCCTTATCCTCTATACAGACCCACCCGTGAGTGACTTCGCCCAAATCGTCAAGCAGCAGGCCGACATCGTCAAGGTGATCGAGGGATACATCCGCCTGCGCAAGGCCGGGGCGCAGAACTACTCCGGCCTGTGCCCCTTTCACAAGGAAAAGACGCCGTCATTTTCAGTTCATGCGGTGCGGCAGTTCTACCACTGTTTCGGCTGCCAGGCCTCGGGGGATGTATTCAGCTTCGTGGCCAAGATCGAGAACGTCCCTTTTCCCGAGGCGGTGCGGATTGTGGCGGGCAAATGCGGTATTCCGCTGCCTAAGAAAGAGTTCTCTTCCCCCGAGCAGGCTGCCGAAGCACGCCAGCGAGCCAAGCTCCTGGAGTTGCATGAGACCGCAACCGCCTGGTTCGAGGAACAATTGCGCTCGCCTGAAGGCGCTTTGGCGCGTGAGTATCTGGCTGGCCGGGGACTGACTCCTGAAGGCATCAAAACCTTCCGCATCGGCTATGCGCCCGACAGTTTCAACGCTCTGCGCGACCGGCTCAGCGGCATGGCCGACAACGATACCCTCCGGGCCAGCGGCCTCTTCGCCTCGAAGGAGCAGGGCGACGGCGGCCAGGGGCCCATCTACGACCGCTTCCGCAAGCGCATCACCTTCCCTATCTCGAACGAGAGCGGTCGGGTGATTGCTTTCACCGCGCGGGCACTGGAGACGGGCGAGAAGGCGGGCGCCAAGTACATCAACTCGCCGGAGACACCGCTCTACTCGAAAAGCCTGGTCCTCTTCAACCTCGACAAGGCGCGTTCGGCTATCCGTCAGATCGGGTTTGCGCTGCTGGTGGAGGGGCAGATGGACTGCATCTCGGTCTACTTGCGCGGCATTCAGAATGTGATTGCCACCAGCGGAACGGCATTTACCGAACAGCAGGTGACGATTCTCAAGCGTCACACCTCGCAAGTGGTGGTCAACTTCGATCCCGACGCCGCCGGGGCTAGCGCCGCCGAAAAATCCATAGCACTGCTCACCGAGGAGGGCTTCACCATCCGGATCGTGACCCTCGACGACGGCTTGGACCCCGACCGCTACATCCGCGAACGGGGCGTGGAGGCCTACACCAAGGCGGTACGCGATTCCAGGCGCCAGTCCGACTACCTGATTGAGCGCGCTCAGGCCGCCTTTCCCGGCGCCAGCGGGGAGCAGAAGGTGAAGGCCATGAACTTCCTGCTGCCGCATATCCGGAGGATGCCGGAGAAGCTGGCGCGGGACCAGTTTGCCGCCGATGCGGCGCAAAAGCTGGGCATCGACTCGGCCGTTCTGCGCGAGGAGCTGCGCCAAGCCGCGCTGCGGAGGCACGACCGCATTGAGGCTCGGGAAACAATGCTGACTGAGGTCGAACGGGTGCTGCTGCGGGCACTGGCCATCACCGATCCGCATTACGAGGGCTCGCGGCGTCTGGCTGCCGAGACCATCGCCACGCAACCTGCGTGGTTTGAGCATCTGAGCACGTATTCAGCGCTCCAGTTGCTGGCAAACCGCCAGGCCAAAGACCCTATGGACGTGGTCGAAGACCCTGCGCAGCGGGCCTTTCTGGCTGAGACTTTGCTGGCTGAGACCAAGCCCCCTGAAGAGAGCGAGGTTCAGAGCGCCCTCCAGGAGCTTCAGGAGCGGGAGATCGAGCGCCGACTGCGGGAGCAGCGTGGACTGATCGCCGAGGCCGAACGCCGCGGCGACCATGCCGAGCTGGCCCAGTTGACGCAGCAAAAGCTCGATCTGGACCGCGCACTGCGGCAGTTGCACAACCGCAAGCCGCCGGAGCGGTAGTTTTGCTCGGCTGGTGCGGTATTATGGCCGGTTTGCCGGAATTGTGGTGCCGAATTGGCCCCTGCCCGCATCTAAATATGCAGGAGCGGGCGAAGGGCAGGAACTGCCAGGTCCGGCTGCAAGGTAACCCGCAAGAACTTTGGCTTCGCGACGATTTTAGGCTGTTGAAATCGGGGCAAACTGTGGTAATCTATTGATCTCAGTGAGGATGCGCGCCCCTTTGCCCCAACTATGAGCTGCGGCTCGCGGGCGACCCAGGTGAAACCTGAAGCGCTTGTCATCCTGTTCCGAGCAACTACCTGATACCGCTCTATTTGCGGGTGACCGCGGGGTTCTGTCCGCATGCGCGAGGAGATTTCCTATTGGAAGTCTATTTTTCCGCGCTCTGGATCAGACCCCTCATTGTGCGCAGACATTCTGATTTTGCTTTGCGCTAGAGAGTAGGAAGACTTTGGCAATTGACGAAAAGTTCGAACACGAAGTTGACAGCCTGATCGAAGTGGGCAAGGAAAAGGGCTTTCTCACCTACGGCGAGGTGAACGATATCCTGCCGGACGAGATTAGCTCGGCCGACGATCTGGACGATCTGATTACAACCATTGGCACCCAGGGAATTGACCTGCTGGACACCCCCAAGTTTCCCGGCGACAAGGAATTCGAGCTGGAAGAGGGCGAAGATGTCGAGCTCGACCTGACTCCCGGCACTCTGGAAAAGACCAACGACCCGGTGCGCATGTACCTGCGCGAGATGGGAACTGTTCCGCTGCTGACGCGCGAGGGAGAGGTCGAGATTGCCAGGCGCATAGAGCGCGGCCAGATGCGCGTGCTCAAGGCCATCTCCCGCTCGCCCATCGTGATTCGCGAAATCGTGGCTCTGGGCGAGGACCTCAAGCGCGGCGTGCGCAACATCAAAGAGGTCGTGATCTTCGACGAAGAGGAGCTCACCGAAGAGGTGGTGCTGGCACGCATCAAGGCCACTGTGGTCCGCATTGACGCACTGATGAAGCACCAAAAGAGGATTGCGCAGCTGGAGGAGAAGCAGGCCGCAATCAAATCCTCTTCCAAAACCAGGGTCCGCGACGCGCGGCGCACCCGCTGGTTGATTGCCCGCGAAAAGGTCTTCGTCTCGCGAATCGTGCGCGAACTGAAATACACCCCCATTGAGCGCAAGCGGCTGCTGGACAAAGTCAACAAGACCGTTGACACCATGCGCACACTGGAGCGGCAGGTCCGCTCGCTGGATCAGAAGTTCGAGGCCTCCAAGAGCGAGGAACTGAAGAAGGAATACCGGAGGCAGCAGAAGAACTGCCGCGCCGACCTGGAAAAGATCGAAGACGACGCGGGCGTGTTGATTGGAGAGTTGAAACGCACGCAGCGCGAGATGATTCAGGGCGACATGGACGCCGAGCAGGCCAAGCGCGAGTTAATCGAAGCCAACTTACGCCTGGTGGTCTCCATCGCAAAAAAGTACACCAACCGCGGCTTGCAGTTTCTCGACTTGATTCAGGAGGGTAACATCGGCCTGATGAAGGCCGTGGATAAGTTTGAATACCGCCGCGGCTATAAGTTCTCGACTTATGCAACCTGGTGGATCCGTCAGGCCATTACCAGGGCCATCGCGGATCAGGCCCGGACCATTCGTATTCCGGTGCATATGATTGAGACCATCAACAAACTCATCCGCACCAGCCGCCAGCTTGTGCAGGAGCTGGGCCGCGAGCCGTCTAGCGAAGAGATTGCGCGGCGCATGGACATCCCGGTGGCCAAGGTGCGCAAGGTGCTTAAGATCGCGCAGGAGCCTATCTCACTTGAAACTCCGATCGGCGAAGAGGAAGACTCGCACCTGGGCGATTTCATCGAGGACCGACAGGCGGTTTCACCATCCGAGGCCGTCATTAGCGTGAACCTGAAGGAGTACACATCACAGGTCCTCCGGACTCTTACCCCTCGAGAGGAGCGCGTCATCAAGATGCGCTTCGGTCTGGAAGACGGCTCCGAACACACCCTGGAAGAGGTAGGCCAGAGCTTTCAGGTTACTCGAGAGCGGATCAGGCAGATTGAAGCCAAGGCGCTGCGCAAGCTGCGGCATCCATCCCGCTCGCGCAAGCTGAAGGCTTTTGTGGAAGGCGTGAAAGAGTTATAACCTCAGAACCTCGACGCTAACACACCAAGCCGCGCTCTCTGACAACAGGAGCGCGGCTTTTTGCGGCATATATAGGGTTGGTGTGGTGATTTGAGAATCATGCAATGGCGCGATGACTCTGATTCCGCTCTAAGTGACCTAACAAGCTCCTTAGCCTTGTATTGACACAAGGTTATCGCCGCAGAGAGGCATAGTGTGTATCGCCCCTCACATAACCATCGGTCTCGCGGCGCAAAGATACGCTTTTATCTATGCCTTGGCTTTCTGAACCGCCCACCGTTTGCGCTGCGCGTCGGCAATCCGCTTGCGCGCCTCGGCGCTCAGCACACGCTTTTTCCTGGTCTTGGTCTTGGCGGGAGCCTTCTTTGTTTTGGCCGTTGTTACTTTAGCGGCGACTTTGCCGATTCCGGCCAGCAGGGAGCGAACCTGCGTGAGCTTAGTGATCTCCGCGTCGATTTGTGCAAGAATAGAGTCAATAGTCATAAGTCAAGCATAACTCAAGAAATGATATTTGCATAGCTTTCCTGATCAATAGTGTGACTTATCCGGGCGGGAGCCGGAGAAATTCATTCCGGCTTGCCCACGCTTTTCTCCTTGTAGGCCTTTTGCAGGACGAAGAAAGCCTGTTTCTTCTGGCCCTGATCGGAGATGAGTCCCTTACGGTTGAACTCATCCTGTATTCCAACTAATGGCCTGTTCGGTGAGCGGAAATCCATCAAAATCCAAGCGCTCATCCCCCTAAGTTGGGGGATGCGGTTGAGCATGCCCAGTTGATGGCGGTAGATGTTGGCTTGATATTCCTCTGTCCAGCGGTCATTAGCTCCACCGTGCAGCCCAGCTTTGGCGTCACCGCCAAACTCGCTCATAATCATTGGCTTTTGGTAGTCGACGCGCCACTCGGTAACATCGGCTGTCTCCGGTCGCTGCTCGTACCAGCCGATATATTCGTTTGTGCCGATTACGTCCAGCGCTTTTCCAAGCGGATCGTCGACTATCTTGGTGTGTCCCTCGGCGCGCACAAGCAGCGCCGCAGTAATCAGCCGCGTGGGGTCAAGCTCGCGCGCATGGGCGGCGAGAGTTCCAATAAATTGCGTCCGGGCCTCGTTGTTTGGAGTCTCGTTGGCCATTGACCATAAGATGATCGACGCATGATTGCGCGAAGTTTCTATCTCCTCGTCCAACTGCCGGCGGGCTTTGTCCAACACTTTTGGATTGTTCCACTGGATAGCCCAGTAAACCGGATTCTCCGACCACACCAACAGCCCCATTCGGTCGGCCGCGCGCAGCATGGTTTCATCGTGGGGATAGTGCGCCAGGCGCACAAAGTTAGCCCCCAGATCCTTGGCCCATCCCAGCAATGTCTCTACGTCCTTGTCCGTGTTCGCCCGGCCGGTGCGATACGGCGCCTCCGCATGGATGCAGACGCCGCGCAGAAAGATGGGCTTTCCATTTAGCAGTATCTCGGTTCCCCGCGTCTCCACAGTGCGGAAGCCGATGAGTTCGTCGATGGAATCGCTGGCAGTACTGATCTCAACCTTGTAGAGCTTCGGCGTCTCAGGCGACCAGCGCACCAACCCCGTCACCTTCAAGCGAATTGCTGCGCGTCCTCCGTCTCCTACATCCGCACTTGTCGTTGCTTGTAACTCTGGAATCTTCACCTTTACCTTTGCTCCCGACTGGCCGCCCTCCACATGAACCCATCCCTCTATGACTGAATCCTCCGTGCGGCTCAGGTGCAGGTCATATTGGTCAATGAAGGCCTCTGGAACCTCGATGAGCGAAACCGTACGGGTAAGTCCGCCATAGTTCCACCAGTCGGTCTCAAGAGTAGGAACGCCGTCTTCTAGGCGCGCGTTATTCACTGCGGCTACCACGAAGTTACTGCCTGCATGTACCGCCACGGTCACATCGCAGTTAAAGCTGGTGAAACCGCCCTCATGCTCACAGACCTTTTTACCGTTTACCCAGAACCAGGAGCGATAGTTAGCCGCGCCTATGTGCAGAAAGATGCGCGTATGCTCTTTGGGCCGGTAGGTGAAGTCGCGCTCATACCAGATCGGTCCCTCATAGAAAAAGAGCGATGCGCGTTGCGTGTTCCAATCCGCAGGGACCTTCAGTTTGGGCGCATCCTCAAAGCCGTATTCGATGGGCCTGGTATCGCCGGCCTTTGGTTTTTCGTTCATGAACCAGCCATTTGTCTTTTCTTCGTGATGAAAGCTGTAAAGCCCCGAGAAGTACGGGTCGACAATCGAGGCCCACTCTCCGTTCAATGAGGTGGCAGGCCGCCGGTCAGCTCCTGTCAACACGATGGGCGTATGCGTTGGTGCAGGCTGGCCCCAGGTAGCATAGGCAGAAAAAAGAAAAATACTTACGATAACTAGGGTGATTTTGACGGGTATAAGTGCAGAAAAACACGCAAACCGGCGGACTAACAGATTCTTCATTCCTGGCCCTCGTATTCTACGATAGGATTCAGAGCGGCGATCGCTTTTTTTCGTGGTTGACTACCGCTCCGGGTGAACCAGCAATCTTATCGCTTGACAGTCCCGGCTGTACATTTGTCTCTCGTCGCGAGAGGTCTCCAGGAAACAAAGGGGACCAGCCCTGCGGCCAGTCCCCTATATCGTGCGAGCGGATTCCGCTTGTATTTAGCGGTTACATTCCCATATACATCACATGCACATAAGTGCCGAGGCGCGTGTTGTAGGCCAGGTACCAGCCATCATGGTCGGGGTCCGGGTAGATCACGATGTTGTCGGAATCCCAAAGCCAGCCGTCGCAATAGGCAAAGTCAAAGGCCGCAACGTTCCAGTACCAGCCGTTGAACCAGAAGCGGCCGGGGCCTCCGCCGCCAAGATGCCATACGTGCCCACGCCCGAAGCCGCCGGTAAAGCGGCCGTGCTCGAAGGGATGATCAACGTGATAGTTCACATCGCCACGGCCGGTGTCGTGGCCGACCCAAGTCTTCCCGTCCACGTGCGGGACGTTGGGGTGGCCTTCCTTGTCACTGAAGTTGCGACTTGGTTCGGCCGCATGGGGCGCGCCCGTGATGGCCTTGGGTCCGCTCTTCGGAATCGCCTGATGGGTTCCACCGCCCGTAGAGCGGGCTTGCCCGCCCTGATCGTGGCGCTGGGAAAACGCAGGCACTGCGAGAACAAGCAATGCGACGAAAGCAAGCTTGATTAAATTCATCGTTACCTCCTGATTTCCACGGGGAGATCTGCCATGCTGATCGGCGTCTGCTCCCGCGGTGGGGCATCACAAACTACATTAATAGCAACCCGGCATTTTGAAGCAAGTTTCGTTTCAATAAAATTCGGAGACCGCCGTCCAAGTTGGGCAGGGCCGTCGATTTCCCGGCAATGAATAATCTAAACTCCCACGGCCGCCGGTGCGCGCCGCCATGCGTACAGGGGGAACTGGTTAGCCAGTTCGGCTACCTCGCTACGAATCCGTTCCAGAGCCGCGTCGTCGTTGCGCTGGTCCAGAGCCTTCGCGATCCACGCGGCAATCAGTCGCATCTCCGGTTCTTTCATGCCGCGGGTGGTCAGGGCCGGAGTGCCTACACGAATGCCCGAGGCCTTGAGCGGCGGATTGGCGTCGTAAGGAATGGTGTTTTTGTTGACCGTAATGCCTGCTTTGCCCAGCGCCAGTTCGGCTTCAGAGCCCAGAATACCTTTCTGGAAGACATCCACCAGCATCAGGTGGTTGTCTGTGCCGCCGGAGACAATGCGGAAACCGGTCTCCTGCAGGGCCGCCGCGAGCACCTTGGCGTTGGCCACGATCTGTGCGGCATAGGTGCGGAACTCTGGCCGCAGCGCCTCGCCAAAGGCCACCGCCTTGGCGGCTACAATATGCACCAGCGGGCCGCCCTGCTGGCCGGGAAAGACCGCCTTGTCCACGGCCGCGGCCAGCGCCTGGCCGCAGAGAATCAACCCTGCGCGCGGTCCGCGCAGCGTCTTGTGGGTTGTCGTCGTCGTGATCTGCGCGTGGGGCACGGGAGAAGGGTGTACGCCGCCCGCCACCAGGCCGGCGATGTGTGCCATGTCAAAGATGTACACCGCGCCCACCTTGTCGGCAATCTGCCTCATGCGCGCGTAATCCCATAGTCTTGGATAGGCGCTGCCGCCACCGATGATGGCCTTGGGCCGCTCGCGCTCGGCAATGGCTTCCAGTTCGTCGTAGTCGATCAGCTCCGTGTCGCAGCGGACCCCATAGAACGTGGGCCTGTAGAGTTTGCCGCTGAAACTCAACTTGTGGCCGTGCGTCAGGTGGCCGCCGTGAGACAGATCGAGGCCCAGAATCGTGTCGCCAACCTGCAAAACCGCCGCATAAGCCGAGGCGTTGGCTTGGGAGCCGGAGTGCGGCTGCACGTTCGCGTGCTCGGCGCCGAAGATCTGTTTGGCGCGGTCGCGGGCCAGGTTCTCCACCACGTCGGCATATTCGCAGCCGCCGTAGTAGCGCCGTCCAGGGTAGCCCTCGGCGTATTTATTGGTAAAGATCGAGCCGGCAGCCTCCAGAACCGCTTCGGATACGAAGTTTTCGCTGGCAATCATCTCCAGCCCTTCGTGCTGGCGAAGGGTTTCGCGATCAAGAGCAGCAGCTACATCGGGGTCGGCCTGGGCGAGGGAGAGCGACATGCGATCGGTCATATAAGAATTTTAGCCTTTTCCCTCGAGTCATGCCGCATGGCTGCTCCTGCAAAAAATTGGATAAATTTCCCTGAATGGTCAATTTTGAACAGTGGGGGGATTTCTGCAGGCTTAGTTTGGTCATAAGTTTCTGTGGCCTCCCCCTCTCTGTAACCACCCTGCCGTTGTCTTCAAGAGGCGGCAGGGTTCCTTTTTAATCCTGCCCAGACGATTGAACCAGAAATTGGCTTCTATCTTTCTCTGCCGCATCGTTGTTTTTGCGGCATAGGTTCGATTCGCTTTTAGTTCCAATAGTGGTCTGATCGAGAGTTAACCGGAATCTGCTATGGTTTCGAATGAATGGTCGAGAGCCTATGAAAATACATTGGAAGCGCACTGTTTGGAGGATGGTGTTGGCATCGGCTGTACTAACAGCTTTTACGCAGACTGCAGGCGCTCAAAATCCTGGCATTGACCCTGCCTTGCTGATTAAAGCCAGCACCGGCGATGCTGCCGCACAGGTGCTAGTGGGAGAAATCTATGCGGCAGGCAAGGGCGTCGAGCGGGATTTAAAGCAGGCCGCGGAGTGGTATCGCAAGGCAGCGGAAAAAGGAGACGTTTCAGGCCAGATTCATCTGGCTGCTCTCTATCGCGACGGAGGCAAGGGCTTTGCCCGCGATATGGTCCTGGCAGCGGAATGGTATCGCAAGGCGGCGGAGTTGGGAGACCCTGGTGCGCAAGGCACTCTGGGCTTGCTGTACGCCTATGGCCAAGGGGTTGCGCACAACGATGTGGAAGCCTACTACTGGCTGGATTTGGCGGCGGCGGCGAAGGGACCGAACCAGGAAAAGTACGCCGCCAACCGGCAGATGATCGGCACCCACATTACTGCGGAGGAGCTGGAAGCCGTACAGGGGCGAGTAGCCAAGTGGCTAGCCGCGCATCCGCGACCCGTGGCAATCGAGTAGTGTTGATCCGGCACGATGAATTCCTCTGCCATAGCGGCACTCTGCCCTCAAAATATTTATTCGTGGCCGCCATGCTGTCGCAGCAGTTCCATTACGTCCCTGCGGCCCTGATTTCTGTCGTGGTTGCTCCAAGTATCATCCGCCGCCACACCCAAGGGCGTCCGGTCGGCGATGCCGCCCCTGGCGTTGACATCGGCCCCATTAGCCAGCAGCAATTCCACCATGTCTTTGTAGCCATTTTGTGCAGCCAGATACAAAGGCGTACAAAAATTGCTGCCCTTGGCATTAACCTCGGCCTTGTAGGCTAGAAGCAATTCCGCCACTTCCGTGTGGCCCTCCTGCACTGCCAAGTGCAACGGTGTCCAGCCATCGTTGGTCTTTGCATTTACGTCTGCGCCTTTGGCCAGCAACAATTCCGCCACGTCTTTGTGGCCCTTAATTGCGGCCTCATGCAGGGGCGTCAGGCCATCCTTCTCCGTGGCATTCACATTGGCTTTGCTGACCAGCAGCAGTTCCGCCAAGTCCTTGTATCCGTTATAAGCCGCCAGGTCCAAGGGGGTGCTGCCGTTATCGCTCTTAGCATTCACATCGGCTTTGTGGGCCAGCAGCACTTCCGCCACATCCCTGTGACCCCCTGCCGCCGCATCGTGCAAGGGTGTCCAGCCAGCGCTGCCTTTGCTAAAAGCAAGATCTGGTTTGTCTCTGAGCAGCGCCTTTATCTTTTCCAAATCGCCTTTCGATGCCGCGTCATGAATGGCGCCGTCGCAGCCGCAGAGAGTGAGACCACTCAACGTAAGCGCGACCAGCATGACGGCGCCGCTATGTGAAAACAGAGAATGGCAGAGTCGGCTAAAGAAAGATTTCATTGATCCTTCCCCCCATGCGCGCGCAGAAGCTCGGCGATGTCCTTGTGGCCGGAGATTACTGCGAGGTGTAACGGCGTCATGCCGACGTTAGTCTTCGCATTCACGTCTGCGCCTTTGGCCAGCAACGGTTCGATAACGTCCTTGTGACCGAAGTATGCTGCCAAATGCAACGGTGTCATGCCGACGCCGTTCTTTGCATTCACGTCTGCGCCTTTGGCCAATAAGAGTTCAGCAACATCTTTGTGGCCGTTATTTGCTGCCCAATGCAACGGCGTTATGCCGCCGCTGTAGCTCGCATTTACGTCCGCGCCTTTGGCCAGCAAAAGTTCAGCTACGTCTTTGTGGCCCTCGTCTGCAGCGACATGCAACGGCGTCCTGCCGTCGTCGGTCCTCGCATTTACGTCTGCGCCTTTGGCCAGCAAAAGTTCAGCTACGTCTTTGTGGCCTTCGAGTGCCGCTCCATGCAAAGGCGTTCTGCCTGTATTGTTCCGCGCATTCACGTCTGCGCCATTGACAAGCAACAGTTCGGCGAGGTCTTTGTACCCGTTGACAGCTGCGTAATGCAACGGCGCCCAGCCGTCGTTGGTCTTTGCATTCACGTCCGCACCTTTGGCTAGGAGCGCCTTGACGCGGGGCAAATCACCATTTTTTGCTGCATAGAAGATATCGTCCCCTTGCGCGATGGCCCGTGTGCCTGCTAGAAAGCAGACCAACACTACCAAAATGCCAAGAATCAATGTGTATTTCCGCAAGCGGGCCGCTTTCAACGACGCCATAAAAACTCCTTCAAATGGAAATTGGTGGAAGCATACCACGAACCCGCGGGGAAGAAATAGTGCGTAGCGCGATATTCTAAGCTAAATGCGATTTCCTGGGTTCTCTGTAATCCGCTGGCTGCTGGCTGCCGTTGCACTGCATGGACTCTTGTCGTTTCAGGTCCGTGCCGAATCTCTCGCCGTCTCACTGACTCCGGCGATGGTCGAGGCCGGCTCGCCAGTGCTGATTCGCGTGGAGGCTGCCGGTGTGGTCGGCGTTGACGGCGAGTGGCTGGGACACAAGATTGCATTCTTTAGCGGAGCCGATGGCCAGGAGTGGTTCGCTCTGGCCGGGGTGGACGTCGAAGGGGCCGCTGGCCCTTCTACTTTACGGATTAGTGTTCGGCTGAGCGGCGGCGGCGTGCGCGACCTGAGCCGCACGGTCCAGATTCATTCCGCTCACTACCGCACCGGAGCGCTCACTGTTGCGCCGAAGTTTGTCGAGCCCGGCCCTGAAGCGCTCAAGCAGATTGAGGAGGAGAGCCAGCTCAAGGCGACGGTCTTTGCCGCGAGCGCTCCTGAGCCGCTATGGGAGGGCAGTTTTCGCGCGCCTGTGACTTCCCTGCCCACCGACAGCTTCGGCACCCGTCGCATCTTCAACGGCAAGCTGGCTAGCATTCACAAGGGGATGGACTTCCGCGCCGCGACAGGAACGCCGGTGCGTGCAGGGAACAGCGGCGTGGTGGTGCTGGCTCGGTCGCTTTATTACGAGGGCAACTGCGTGATTATTGACCACGGACTGGGCCTGTTCACGCTCTCCATGCATCTGTCGCGGATCGACGTGCAGGAGGGCCAGAAGGTAGCGCTGGGAGAGCGCCTGGGGCTGAGCGGTTCTACCGGGCGCGTGACCGGGCCGCATCTGCACTGGGCCGTCCGCTGGCAGGGTGCGTATCTGGACCCCGCCAAGCTGCTGCGATTGGACCTGAGCGCAGTGCGTTAGCCGTTCCCTGTCCAGACAGAAAGCGCTGGAGTCTGGTACCCCATTCTAATCAATTTGTAATAGACTCACGGGAAACGAGGACAACTCCATGAACTTCTTCCGTAGACTAATGGTTAGATTAGCGGCGAACTCGTGGAACAAGAACGGCGTCACGCAGCTCATGATAGCTGCTAAGGAAGGCGAAACGCGTATCCTCATGTCCATGATAGAGGCCGGTGGCGACGTGAACGCGAAAGACAAAGACGGCATCACAGCACTCATATTTGCCGCGGCAAGGGGTAAGGTGGACTGCGTCAAGGTTCTTCTCGCCGCAGGCGCAGACGTGAACGCAAAGGAACGCTTTGGCAGAACGGCGCTCATGTCTGCTGAAGGGGGCGCAAAAGATAACATCGTCGCAATACTGAAGGCAGCGGGAGTGAAGGAATAATCTCAAAAGAGAGGATGCGAGCATGGGATTCTTAAACAAGCTTTTTGGGAAAGGCGATACCCCAACTGGGCGGCAATTGAGGACTTGGTTCAAAGATCGAGAGCTTGCTAAGAGCTTCATCGAGGACCAGATACGGCTCCAGGTGCTTCTGGCGCACGCGGCTCCCGATTGTTCCGATGAGAAGTATGTTGCCATTATGCATGCAGCAGCGAGCGGGAAATACAAAATTGTACCAAGTGTTAATGGAGGCGTCGAAGGATTTGATCTCGTGATATTCTACTAACCCGAAACCCGCAAATCCGGTATCCATCGAACCGTCACTATGAAGGTCTATGCGCCGGGTTACGCAGCCTATTCACCGAACTCGGCATTGCTGCCAGAACATCATAGACAATTGCTTTTCAATCCTTGTCTTGCCCCTTCGCGGTCTTTGTAAAAAGAGTGGGCGACACGCTAGAGGTTGGCGATTTCCTCTTCCGCGTCGGGCGTGGACTCATGTTCCGATTTCAGGATCGCGGCCTTCTCCTCGCGGAGCGCCTTGAATGCTCGATAGACAAACCAGCCCAGGTGCCAGCCGTCGATGAACTTGTAAGGGGTTTCGCCGGTGGTGTAATGGCCGCAGGGCAGCACTTTGGCCTCAAAGTTGAGGCCTACGCGGCTGAAAGCATCCACCACCTTGAGCGAGTACTCCTTGGGGAAGGTCAAATCGTAGTCGGCGTAGATCATCAACACCCGCTTGCCGGGTCCGCCAGCCTCGGGGCTGGCGATCTTGTCGTAGTAGCAGCACGGGCTGATAGCCGACCACAAGGCCCGCAGGCGATCCTGGGTGAGGCCGGCTTCTTCCAGCGCCTGGCGTACATGGCGTGTGCTCTGGCCGGCCCAGGTCACGTCGCCAAATGCCGTGGACGCGTGATTGAATGCGTTCACGCGGATGCGCGGGTCGTGCGTGCTGGCCAGAAACGCGTAACAGGAGCCCAGGCTGGTTCCCAGCACGCCGAAGTGCTCGTAGCCCTGCTCCTCAAGCCAGTCCACACAGCAGCGGATATCGACCACCGCCTGGCGACAAGCCGCAAGCGTCCGGCCGATGTTGGCGCTGACAGAGTAGTCTGAGCGCTCGAGTTCCGGGGGACGGCGAATGTCGTGATAGGGCATGGAGAGGCGCAGCGCGGAGATGCCCATGCGGTTGAAGATGGCGCACAGCGAATTGTGGCTGAAGCCGTCGGAGTTCCACTGCGGCAACACCACGATGGCCTGTTTGGGGCGCTTGGGGTCTTTGTGCGCCGGCGCCGGATACCAGCGGGCGTTCACCTGGTCGTTCTCGGGGTATGGCGTCCGCTCCGGCGAGGTAAAGCGTAGAAACTGCGCCGTCGGAATCTTCCCCTCGGCTGCCTGCTGCTTGATAGCGGCGTCCATCGCGAGGGTCTCCGGGCGCACGTTGGTGGGGAAGAGTTGCGGGTGCCGCTCTTCCAGCCGGAAGTCGGTGGGCCGCCGGTAACCGTAAAAAACGTCGCTGTGGCGGATGAGGAGCTGGTTGATGCGCACCATGGCCGCTTCGGCGGCGGCATCGTCGCGCACGGTCTCCGGGTTCGGCACAGCATTGCCAAATCCATTCGCTTCAAGAAATGGCGTGATCCACTCGAAACCCCATTCCAATGGGCGCACCACGCGATTCTCGTCGCGCGTGGTCAGCTCCGTCTCCCACTCGTACATCCAGCGAGCGTATCTTTTCTTGAACATGTCTTTGATTCAAGTTTAACAGTGAAGGATGGACGGAAGATGGTGCTGTGGAGTTATGCGGGAAGCGGCCCTCGAATCTACGGGCGTCGCTAGTCCCGCCTGGCTGCGACTGCCCACCACCAACTGAGCGACACAATGAGCGAGATGATCGCCAGTGAGATCACGCAATACAGGCACCAGACTCCAAGTACAGACTTCTCGATGTGGGAGAGATAGAGCGAGAAGATCACCTCAAGCATGGCCAGAAGGGCAAGCAGGACGCGCCGACGCACTAGCGCCAGCACGGCCAGCACCAGGTAGCCCGCAATACCGAGAGCGGCTATGGGAATGTGGCCGATCTCTGCATAGGAGCTGTGGTTTACGATGCCGCAGTCCCATGTTTCGTTGATGGAACAGGGCTGGGTATCGGTGGAGTAGTGAACGCGCAAAGCCATCGCGGAAACCACTACGCCGGCCAGGGCCAGGATGGTAATCAGGTAACGCATCGCATTGACTTAGATGTTACCGGAGCGGCCAGCACACGCTACCATGGACGCATGGATCAACCACGACACGGCGGCTTACGCGTCGCTTTCTTCGGCGGCAGTTTCGACCCGCCCCATCTGGGCCATCTGGCCGTGGCGCGGGCAGCCCGCGCGGCGCTCGGGCTGGATTCTGTGCTCTTCGCCCCGGTGGGCGCGCAGCCGCTCAAGCCGCATGGGGCGATCGCCGGCTTTGAAGACCGCGTGGCGATGACCCGGCTGGCCATTGCCGGCGAGCCGGGCTTTGCCGTTTCACTGGTGGACGCGCCAAGGCCCGAGGGCGCGCCCAATTTCACACTGGACTCGTTGCTCCGCCTGCGCGTTGAGCTTCCTTCGGAGAGCGTTCTGTTTTGTCTCTTGGGCGCCGACGCGTTTTTTGCGCTGCAAGGCTGGCACCGGTCGGCGGAGATTCCCTTTGTTGCGCCTTTGATCGTCGCATCGCGGCCTGGCCAGCGGTTGGACGACTTGACGGCGGCGCTGCCTGAGGGACTATCCATTGAATTCACGCCGGATGCAGATCGGACAGGCTCCGCTGTCGAACTTGGGGCCTGCCTGCTGCGCAACTCCGCCGGAAAGAGCGCTCCTTTTTACCTTCTTCCGGGGTTGAATGTAGAGATCAGCGCGTCGGATATTCGTGAGCAGCTGGGCGCGGCTTCGGAATCCAGAACAACGACGCGCGAGCTGCTTCCCGTTCCAGTTTCCGATTACATCCGGTCGCATAATTTGTATCGTTGATTTGCCGCTGCACTGGCGAAGAGATACGATTGAGGCTGGAGAACTTTCTCACCGAATGACACCAACCGGAGCACGCCAGCAAACACGCATCCTTGTACAGGCCGCAGCCCAGGTCTGTATCGACAAGAAGGGCGAAGAGACCCGCATCCTCGAGCTTGACCCCATCGACTCCGGGTTGTCCGACTTCTTTCTCGTAACTTCAGCCAGTAACGACCGGCAATCAGTCGCCATCGCCGACGAGATTGAGCACAAGCTCAAGAAGGAGTTCGGCGTCTATCCCAACTCCGTCGAGGGCCGCCGCAAAGGCGAATGGATTCTCCTCGACTATGTGGATTTTGTCGTCCATGTCTTTTTGGCCGAGCGCCGCGCATTCTATGACATCGAGAGGCTGCGCAAGTCGGCTCGCCCCGTGACTCCGGCAGAGTTCGACGCCGAGTTGAAGGCCGCGCTCACCGAGAAGACCCTGGCCGCCCGCAAGAAGGCCTCAGCCAAAGCGATTCCCGTGCCCAAGGCCAAGCCGGCAGCCGCCAAAGCTGCGCCCAAAGCGAAGAAAGCGGCAAAGAAGAAGGCTCCCGCGGCGAAAAAAGCTACTGTGAAGGCAAAGGCGGCGAAGCCTTCCGCGAAAAAGGCTGCTGCGAAGAAGATTGCAGTCAAGAAAGCCCCCGCGAAGAAGCCCGTGGCAAAGAAAGCTGCACCTCGGAAGGCTGCTACTAAGAAGAAGAAGCGCGGCAAGAGAAGCTAGCCTGCTGATTGGCTAAAGTAATTTGACAGCACATAAAAAGGCCGCGGCATTCAGCCGCGGCCTTTTTTGCGTTACTGGCCTGCGTTTTTAGAACGAAAGGTGAAGTGAAAGTTCCGTGTTGCGGTTGCCATTCTTGTAGGCCAGGACGTCGGTGTAGCTGGAGACGTCGTTCGAGCCTTCAAGGTTCAGGTAAGTGTTGGCATGGTTGAAGACGTTGATGAACTCGCCCTTGAACTGCAGAGCATAGCGATCGCCCATCTTGAAGTCTTTCACGACGCCGAAGTTCTCGTGCCAGCTTCCCGGCCCGTGGAACGTGTTGCGCCGTGACATGTTAGGGGCAAACGAGCAGCCTGCGTTGTGGATACCGGTGCAGATTGGCTCGTCGTTGGTGCCGGAGACGGGGTTGAGCTGCTCGGTGTAGTTGGACTCGTCGACTCCGGAAGCATAATATCCCGTCTGGTCCCAGAAATTGGGCATCGTCATATACGAGTAGGTGTTCGGGCCATAGGTCTGGCTCAGGTCGTTCATGGGCCGAGTCTTGTTCTTCGGCGGGTCGCTCAAAAAGCTGGCGCGTGCGCAGACGGTAGCGGAATAGGAGCAGTCGAACATGGTGAACGGGGCGCCGGTCGCTGCATCAAACGTATCGGAGAGCGTCCAGTTGTCGCCCAGGAACTTGGCCGCGCCGGTCAGGTTCTTGGCGTAAGGAATCTGCCAGACAATGGTAGCAATCCCGCGCTGCCTCTGGTCGAAGTCCGAGGAGCCGTGATCGAGCCTCTTGTTCCATGGATCGAAGTAGCCCAGGTTATCGTTGTTGGAGCCGCCGTCGGTAAAGGTGGAGCTAGTGTTGTCGAGCGAGTGCGACCAGGTGTAGTCGCCGCGTACCGTCAGGCCGGTATGGGCCAGGTTGGCGCTGCGCAACTCGGCGGTGAAGCCGTGGTAGTAGCTGTCGCCATCCGCGCCGCGGAAGTTGATGCTTGAGTACTGCCAGTTGGTGCGATTGGCGTAGCGCGTATCGCCCTCGTAGACCCCGCCATCGTAGCTGCGGTTGATGTTGGCGATGGAGTAGTTGTGGATGCCGCGCGTGCCTACATACGAGAGGCTCGCGGTGGTGCCTTTCACCTGGCGCTCAACAGAGAGGCTCCAGTTGTTCGCGTAGGCCGGCTTGATGTTCGGATCGACGGCGCGCAGGGTCACGGGGGAGAGCGCCTTTGTACCGGTTCCCGTTCCGAATGTTGAAAAGTTGTTCGTGCTAATGGGAATGGGCACGCCGCCATTGTCTGCCGAGGTGAAGGCAACTACAGCGTAGTTGGGCGGATTCTGGATGACGTTGAAGGTCACGTTGTTGAAGTTGCGCTCGTAGCTCATGCTATAGCCGCCGCGGACGCTGGTCTTGCCGGTGCCGAATGGATCCCAGGCAAAGCCGACCTTGGGGGCGAACTGCGTCTTGTTCAGGTTCCACAGCCGGCCGTTCGGGGCGGTTGCGCGGGTCAACACAGAGCCGTTGCGGATCTGGTCCCACTTTGTGGTGCCGGAGCCAAAGAAGAAGTTGGCGTCATAGGCGGGCTGTTGCGAGTGCTGCGGTCCATAGATCTCCCAGCGGAGGCCCAGGTTCAGGGTCAACTTCGGCGAAGCCTTCCAGGAATCGTTGGCATAGGCCGCGCCGTCCTGGTAACGGTTGGAACGCGAGAAGTTGGGAGAAGAAACCGGCAAATTAAGCGTGCAGCCGGCTGTCGGTATAAGGGTGCTTGAAGTTGGTCCGTGGTAGCAGGGATACTTGCCTTGCGGATTAAGGGCAACGTTGAGATACCCGATCGAGCCGGAGACGAAGTTCTTGAGAGCGCCCGCCTGGCCGGATGTAACCAGGGCGTCGACAGCCTCCTCATAGGCGCCGAAGGTGCGGTTGTCTTTGATATTCAGGAAGGTGCCGCCAAAGGTGAACTGGTGCTTGCCCTTGCTCCAGGCCAGGTCTTCGCCGACTTCGATAAAGTTCTGCGGCCCGCCGAAGGGAAGGGCGTTGCCGGGAGAGGTCTGGGAGTAGCCGGGGAAGTTGATATAGCCGCCGCCCAGAGAAACGGGGGTGCTGGAGTTGACGTAGAGGGTGGGACCGACCGGCGCCGTGCTCAGTGGCTCGCTATTGTTGAAGCGCGAGCCGAGCAATTTGGTATTCGAGGCCAGATTGGATGTAAAAGCCTTGCTGAATGAGACTTCGATACCGTGGTTGTACTGGGTGTTTAGTGTGTTGTACCCCTTATATGGGCTGTTGTTGACCGAGCCGGCAGGATTGACCAAACCCTCCTGGATGTAACGGACAAACATCGAGGTGGTTTGGTTGAAGGTGAAGTCGGCGCGGTTGAAGCTGATCCACTCATTGACCGGTGTGCCGCCGCCTGAGTCGGCGGGAACCGAGTAGATGGACTGGCCGAAGAGCGCGGTGGTGCAGATGGGGGCTGTCGCGATGCGCGCATCGCTGCAACTAGTGGGAGCGGGCGTCGAGGTGACTGCCTTCTCAGCAATAGCGAGGGAGACAACATCCGCCTTAAACACGCTTGAGACTGCCGTCGAAGCGCCCGTGAAGGTTGAACCGTTGATGGGGTATTGAAGCGTGCCGTAGGTGGTGAAGAAGGACTGCATGCCTGAGCTGGACAGGCCGATCAGGCCCGTGGTCGGAACGGTGGCAATCACGTTCTGAGCGCTGCGGATCTTCGTCCACTCGGTCGAGGAGAAGAAGAAGATCTTGTCCTTCTTGATTGGGCCGCCAACGGAGTAGCCATACTGGTTATGCGTATACCGCGGCTTGGCCGTGACGCTCGGGTCCATGGCGTGGATGTAGTTGTTGTTAAAGCCATCCGAGGCCAGGGTCGAGATGCGGTTGAACTCGTAGACCGATCCGTGCAGGCCGTTGGTGCCCGACTTGGTGGAGACGTTCACTGCGCCGCCGCCTCGGCCGTATTCTGCGCCGGAGTTCGAGGTTACAACGCGAATCTCAGAGGTGGCGTCCAGCGGTACCGTCTGGCCGATTGAAACGGCGTACATGTCGGTGTTTTCAACGCCGTCCATCAGGATATCGACCGAGGCCGAGCGGGAACCGGAGATGTTGAAACCAACGCCGCGGGAGGCCGCGGTCGGGTCGGAGGAGAGGTTGCCGGAGAAGGCGACCAGGCTATAGGGGTTGCGATCCAGCGTGGGCAGGCTGAGAATCTGGTTGGTTTCGATAACCGCCGAAACCTCAGGCTTCTCCAGCTGCACGCCGGCAAAGTCGTCCGCAGCTACAGTCACCACTGTGGTGCCGCCGGAGACGGCCAGCTTGATGTTGGCGGTGTTCTGCGAGCCTACCGTCACTGAGACATTCTGCTTGGCGGGGGCGAAGCCCTGGGCCGTAACCGTCAGCGAGTAGGTGGCCGGCTGGAGCTGGGTGACGCTGTATTCACCCCTGCCGTTGGTCTCCGAGGCGCGAATCGCGCCGGTGGCCGGATTGGTTACCTTGACCTGGGCATTGGGAACGACCGCGCCGCTGGCGTCCGTCACCACACCGGTGACCGAGCCAAGGTCAGCCTGTGCGATAGCAACAGGCGCCGAGAGATTCGCAACAAAGCCAGCCATGGCAACCAGGCCTATCGCGAGAACCGCGTTCTGCAACCGGAAAAATCTCATCGAAAACTCCTCCAAGGATTGTTTGGGACTGGTAGGTTTCAACTTTCAACCTCTCGGTCCGCGTATTGTATTTCAGCGTCTCGGTATTTGGGGGTGGGCCCGATCCGCAGGTAAGAGCAAAAAACAGAAATCGTTAAAGATGAAGAGTTAAAAGTGAGGCTACATCCCCGTGGATCACAAAATGGAAAGCGCTTATCTACAACAGCTAGGGATAGCCTGTCCCAATAAATAGTGCATGGCGAGTGCCATTCTCGGACATTCTGAAAAATAATCTCTTTATTGTTGATAATAAAAGACATATTGCGATTTTGTCCCCTTTTGACCGCTCTGTGGATATGTTGTAAATATGGAATTGCGGATATTGGGGTCCTCATATTCCAAAAATGGGCATTGGTTCTCATTTTTGGGTGCTCTGCCGGGGAATCTAAATGGCCGGAATCGAGCACTTTGGAGTATCCTCCTTCCCATGCACATCACCTTAGCCCAAATCGGCTCCCGGGCCGGCTCAAAGGATGAATTCGACCCCCTCGCGCGAATGTATCTCGAGCGCTGCTCGGCCTTTGCTCACTGCCGGTCTGAAGCGTTCAGGACTGAGCAGGCGATGCTCGACTGGCTGAAGCGGCAACAAGGCCGGACGCCCGCCGTAGCTGTGCTGCTCGACAGCCGGGGGCGGGCGATGAGCTCCGAGGCTTTTGCGAAGTGGCTTGGGGCGCGCCGTGATGAGGGGGCGCAGCATATTGTCTTCGCCATCGGCCCGTCAGATGGGTGGTCGGATGCCGCGCGCGAGGAGGGCGTCCGCCGCGGCGGACTGCTCTCGCTGGGGCCTATGACGCTAGCGCATTCGCTTGCCCGGCTGGTAATGGCCGAACAGCTCTACCGGGCATTTACAATTCTCTCTGGCCACCCCTATCACGCGGGGCATTGACAGCAGACAGCGGACAGCTAACAGTTTACCGAAGATCGAATTGAGCTGCCATGCGGAACCCGCAAACCATCAACTGTTAGCTGTCAACTATAAGCTGTAAGCTGCTATGACCGACTCCCGTCGAGGACTGATCCTGATCAATACCGGCCCAGGCAAGGGCAAGACCACCGCCGCCATAGGCACGGCTTTGCGCGCCGTGGGCAACGGCATGAGGGTGCTGATGCTCCAGTTCATCAAAGGCTCCTGGCACTACGGCGAGCTGGATGCGGCGAAGGCCTTCGGACCCAACTTCGTTCTCAAACAGATGGGCCGGGGCTTTGTGAAGGTTGGCGGAGCGGAGACCGACCCCGAGGATATTCGCCTGGTTGAAGCGGCATGGGCAGAGGCGCGCGAGGCCATTTACTCCGGCGAGTGGGATATGGTCGTTCTGGACGAGATCAACTACGCCATCAGCTACGGAATGCTGGACCCTGCGGTCGTAGCCGAGGCACTGAAAAACCGCCCGGAGATGGTGCACGTCATCCTGACCGGCCGCAACGCACACCCCTTGCTGGTGGAACTGGCCGACACGGTTACCGAGATGCGCGAGGTGAAACACGCGTATCAAAAAGGCATCCTGGCCCAGCGCGGCATAGAATACTGATAGCCGACAGCTAACAGCGGACAGTCAACAGTAGACAGCAATCAATTTTCATGGCCCACATAGAGTTTTATCAACTGTAAGCTGAAAGCTGTCTGCTGTTAGCTGCTCTTGAGAGGTCGAATGTCCTGGTTCAAGCGCGAAGAGGGCGAGTACGAATCAAACGCCAACCCTGAGGGCGGCGCCGATGCCGCCGCCAAGACTGTTCGTACGGAGGGCTTGTGGACCAAGTGCATGGGCTGCCGCGCGGTCCTCTATAAACCCGAGCTTGAGGCCAACCTGAATGTCTGCCCCAAGTGCCAGCACCACTTCAAGATGGGCGCGCGCCAGCGCATCGGCCTGCTGCTGGAACCCGGCTATGAGCTGGTCGATGGCGGATTGCGTTCTACCGATCCACTGAACTTCACCGACGTGAAGCCCTACAAGCAGAGGCTGCGCAAGGCTCAGGAACAGACCGGATTGGACGATGCCATTCTCAATGCTGTCGGCCAGATGGGACCGCATAAGGTCGTACTCAGCGCCATGGAGTACAGCTTCATTGGGGGCTCGATGGGCGCGGTAGTGGGCGAGACGATTGCCCGCGCCATTGACCGCGCACGCTTGGGCCGCATGCCGCTCATCATCGTTGCGGCCTCCGGCGGGGCGCGCATGATGGAAGGCGTGGTCAGCCTGATGCAGTTGGCGAAGATCTCCACAGCCCTGGCCCAGTTGGACGACGCCAGGGTGCCGTACATCTGCGTGCTGACCGACCCCACTACAGGCGGCGTTACCGCCAGCTTTGCCATGTTGGGCGACCTGAACATCGCCGAACCGGGCGCGTTGATTGGCTTCGCCGGCCCGCGCGTCATCGAGCAGACCATCCGCCAGAAACTGCCCGAGGGCTTTCAGCGCTCAGAGTTTCTGCTGGAGAAGGGCTTCCTGGACGCGGTGGTTCACCGCAAGGATACGAAGGCGTATCTGATTCGCGCGCTGGAGTTTCTGAAGGCCGAGGCGGTTGCCTGAACGCTTCTTGCCCACATAGAAGCGGACATTCGCCTGTAACTTTAAATTGCACTCGAAACCCGACGGCCCGGCATCGCTGCCGGGCCGTTGCTGTCTTGCTGATTCGTTGCCTTCTTAGATGCGCATGGGCATGAGCACGTAGCGGTACTTGTACTCCGCGTCGGGGTCTTCGGGGCGCATCTGGCCGGCGGACTGGGAGTCTTTGAACTCCAGCCGCACCTCGCCCTCATTGTTGAGCGCCTTGAGAAAGTCGAGAATGTAGCCCGAGTTGAAGCCGACGATGATGGGATCGCCTGAGTAGGGCGTATCGATGGTGTCTTCGCTCTCTCCGGATTCCGTTGAGCTGGAGCTGATCTTGAGTTCGTTTCCTTCCAAGCGCAGGCGAATGGCGCCGGAGCGCTCGTCGGCAAACTGGGCTACGCGCTGGATGGCCGCAGACAATTCGCTGGACTTCACGACCGCGAACTTGGTGTTGTCGCGGGGCATGACCGCCTCAAAGTTGGGGAACTGCCCGGAGAGCTTGCGGGTGCTCAGGGTGCGATGGCCAACGCGGAAGAAGAGTGTGTGCTCGTCGTCGGCGTACTCCACTTTTTCCGCTTCAGTGACGGAGAGCAACTGCTGCAGCTCCTGGAGCGCCTTGCGCGGGATGAGGACGCGCTTCTCGCCGCTGATGCCTTCAAGGGTCTCGTTGGGCTTTTCGACGTAGGAGAGCCGGTGGCCATCAGTAGCCACCATGGCCAGCGATTCCGCCTTGATGACCAGCAGGGCGCCGTTCAGCGTGTAGCGCGACTCCTCGTTGGAGATGGCGAAGATGGTGCGATTGATGAGGGTCTTGAGGGCCAGGGCGGAGATGCTGGTGGCCGCGACGGCGGGGAACTCCGGCACCTGTGGATAGTTGGCGCGCGCCATGCCTACCATCTTGGTGTTTGAACGGCCGCTGCGAATCTGCACCCAGTGATTTTCAAGCAGCTTGATGGAGATGTCTCCCTCGGGCAGCAGCTTGATGTAGTCGTAGAGCTTGCGCGCGGGGATTGTGCAAGCACCTGGCTTTTTTACTTTGGCCTCTGCGCTGGTGCGGATGGCTTGATCGAGGTCGGTCGCGGTGATGTTCAAGCGGCCGCCTTCCGCCTCGATGAGAAAGTTCGACAGAATCGGAATGGTGGTCTTGCGCTCAACCACGCTCTGTGTCGCGGTAAGCTCTTTCACAAGATCCTGGCGGCTTACGGTAATCTCCATCGCTGCCCCCTGCGCGGCCGGCTTCTCCACTTCGGTTTCCACGATCGGCATATCCACCCTCAATCCAGATGCAACTTCCCGCGCTGGCCACGCTCTACAACAGAATACGGCCCGGCGGAGGCGCCCGTACTGGATTCTTCATTGATTGTATTCACTTTGTGTGTGTTGTGGGGGGTGGAAAACAGGGATGCATTTATGAATTTCATGGCCTATTGGCGGGAAAGAGTGCGCACGTTGAGTTGAGGGTTCCAGGCGCAGGAACGGATGGTTGGGAGCAACAGCAAACAGGCCGGTACGGGTGGTTGAAAAGTAAATAAGAGATAAGAAAAAGACAGTAGTACCCGTAGTTCACGCTGGAAATGTGGATATAGTGGCGAAACGGTTGCGAGTGAAAGGCTTTGGCGGTAGCTGAGATTTCTAAATTCAAGCTGTGTAAATGAGCGGTTTTGGAAAAACAGCTTTGACGTTGGTTGATATGCCCCCACTTTCCCACGCCTCACACAGGGACCACAGAAAAGGCTGTGCATCGCGGCTTGTTTGTGTGACAAGCTGGACTAAGTCAGCAAGCAAGCAGGGTTTGAAAAGACCAGCAATCCACAAATGCGGCCGTACTCGTCATTTGTAGCGGCTGACGTCTAGGCGAGAGCGCAACTTCCGGCGTCTCCAGATAGAGCGCCAGAGATGGCATAGAGGCGCCTTCTATACTGAACATTCCATGTCATACTCCGCGGCCGTTGATCAACTGAACGCCATGACACCCGAGCTGCTGACGCTGCCGGGAGAGCCGAGGCGCAAGTTTGCGCTCGAGGAGATTCGTATTCTGCTAGCTGCGTTGGGTGATCCTCAGCGCAACGTTAAGGCTGTTCTGATCGCCGGAACCAACGGGAAAGGCTCTACAGCCTCCACGCTGGCCGCGATCCTGAAGGCCTCCGGGCTGCGCACGGGTCTCTATACGTCGCCACACCTGGCGCGGGTCAACGAGCGTATTCGCATGGACGGCGTCGAGATCGGCGACGAAGCATTTACGGGGCTCTACTTTCGCGTCCATGATGCAGCGCAAAAGCTGGTAACAAACGGAGTGCTTCCGCAACTGCCCAGCTACTTTGAAGTTCTCACCGCGCAGGCATTTTTATATTTTGCCGAAAGGGGCGCAGAGATTGCGGTGCTGGAAGTGGGCATGGGCGGGCGACTGGACGCGACCAACTGCGTTGATCCGCTCCTATCGGTAATTACCGACATCTCCCTGGACCACACAGAATGGCTGGGCACGACGATCGCCGCAATCACGCGGGAGAAAGCAGGCATTCTGCGCCCTGGCGGGACCATGATTACGCTTCCTCAACATCCGGAAGCCAACCAGGTTCTGGGCGAGGCGCCTGCGGAGCTGGGTGTGCGCGTGGTGAACGCAGCAGCTTTTATGCCGCACAGTAGCGTCGGCCCGCTTGACCCTTATTTTGTGCAGGCGCTGGGCGCGGCCGTCGTGGTGGATTCGCCGTTGAAGGGCGCCCACCAGCAGCGCAACCTGGCATTGGCGATTGCAACAGCCGTAGAGCTGGCCTCCACACACGGTTTTCCTGTGACGCCGGCAAGCATCGCAGCAGGGATTCGGCAAACATGCTGGCCGGGCCGATTGGAGCGTATAGAGAGCGGCGGCGTGGAGTGGATACTGGATGTGGCGCATAATCCCGCCGGAGCCTGGGCGCTACGGGCCGGCTTGCAGAATGCTTTGGAAGTGAAAAGGCCGCGACGCCTGATCTTCAGTTGCCTGCGCGACAAACCAGTCCTGGAGATGGCGCAGATATTGTTTCCTCTCTTTGAGCAAGTTCTCCTGGCGCCGATTCAGAGCGCCCGCGCAGCGCGGCTGGATGATCTGCTGACAGCGGCCAGGGCAACGGGGACTCCGGCAGTTGCCTGCGCGTCGATCGACGAAGCCATACGGCGGGGCGAGGAGGGCGCGGAGAGGGGCTTGATTGTCATCTCCGGGTCAGTGTATCTAGTGGGCGAGGCGCGTACTCTGCTACTGGGCGGAAAGAGCAGACAAGAATGAGCCAACGGCCAAATCCTCTGCCGCGGCACCATCGCTGGCGCACCAACCTGATCAACATTCCGGTTATGACCGTGATCACGATAGCTTGCGGTTCGCTCTCGCTGCTGGTTTCGATGGTGGAAAAGGAGGGGCGGGTACAGCACCAGATCTCGAGAATTTGGGCTCGGCTATGCGTATGGGCCTCTGGTTGCAGGCTCACCGTTCGCGGAACAGAGAGCCTGGGCAAGTATCCGGTTGCCGTCTACGCCTCAAACCACACCTCGTACATGGACGCGCCGGTCATCTATGCCGCCCTGCCCTTTCAATTCCGCATTATTGCCCGGAAGCAGTTGTGGTCTGTCCCGTTCATTGGGTGGCACTTGAATCGTTCCGGCCAGATTCCGATCGACACCTCAAACCCTCACGCATCGCTCGCCAGCCTGGGAGGGGGCGTGAAGGCTCTGCGCTCCGGCATGCGCATGTTCGTCTTCCCGGAAGGAGGGCGGACATCGGATGGCGAACTGAGGCCTTTCCTCTCCGGGGCGGCCTATCTGGCCATTCGAGCGCAGGTTCCCCTAGTGCCGATCGCGCTCTGCGGAGTATTCGACCTGCTGCCGATTCATACGCGCCACTTATATCCGGTAGAGCTGACGGTGAGGGTGGGCAAGCCGATCGAAACGAAAGGAATGACGCCGCACCAGACCGACGAGCTGACAGCGCGACTGCGCGACGCCATCGAATCTCTCAAGCAGCGAGAGAAACGAGAAAACGCTCCGGTATAGCCACATCTGTCATTACGCGGGAGCTTCCATGTCCATCCCCATCCCCATCGCCATTCCCGAGCCAACAAGCATCGATCAGGCATACAACGAACGGTCGCTGCCGCCGTATCTTGCCGCCCTTCGCGCTGCTGGCGCAACTCCTGTTGTAGTGCCGCTGCATGAGCGACAGGATCGTGTGGCAACGCTGATGGCAGGGGTGCGGGGAATCCTGTTGCCGGGTAGTCGCTACGACATCGACCCGCATCGATATGGCGAAGAGCCAGTTCCAGAGTGCAGCGAGCCCGATCCCGCACGCGCCGCTATAGACGAGTTGCTACTTCAGAAGGCCTTTCGTTTGCATATGCCAATCCTGGCCATCTGCCACGGCGCGCAAACATTGAATGTCTGGCGCAACGGGCCGCTGATTCAGGATCTAAAAACAATCGTCAATCACCGGCCAGGCCGGGAGGTGGTTGAGGCGCATGCGGTACGAGTCTTGCCAGGCACCCGGCTTGCAAATCTGCTGTTGCCGGATGAGCCGGTTGATGTACAGGTCAACTCAAGTCACCACCAGGCGATTCGCACAGCGGGCGACAATCTGACGGTGAGCGCAATCTCGCCGGGAGATGGGGTCATTGAGGCGATTGAACTAAACTCGCCCGAGCATTTTGTCCTGGGAGTGCAGTGGCACCCGGAGCGCAACTGCGCAGAGAGCCAATTCTCTCGCGCGATCTTTGCGGTTTTTGTAGAGGCAGCCGGGAGATGGGGGCCGCGGGGCATGGATATACCGGAGCGACGAAATGAGCGCAGAAATGAAAGCGGATAGCGATAGCGCCGGCGTGCGGCTGAATGCGCTGCTGGCGAAGGCTGGCCAGGAGCCGCTGAACCCGGTTCAGGCCGTCCGTTTCGAGGAGCTACTTTCGCTTATTCTTCGCTGGGGGGCGCGCGTCAATTTGACCTCGATTCGAGACGAAGAGGGCATCCTGACGCGACATTTTGTCGAGTCGATTGCCTGCGCCAGGGCGCTGCCGGCGGGAGTTGAAACCTTGCTGGATTTTGGCTCGGGCGCAGGATTTCCAGGAGTTCCCATCGCTCTCTGCCGGCCGGAGATCACCGTTACGCTGGCTGAATCGCACGGCAAGAAGGCGGCCTTTCTTCAGGAAGCGGTTCGAGTGCTGGGAGTTGCAGTAAAGGTCCATGTTGGGCGGGCCGAAGCGCTCCGTGCCGTATTTGATTGCGTGACGTTGCGCGCTGTCGACAAGATGCCGCAGGCAGTTGAAGCCGCAGGAAAGTTGGTTGCGCCCGGAGGTTGGATGGCGCTGATGAGTACCGGCAAAGAGCTGAGTACGCTGAAGGCGGCGGCTGGAGCGGAGTTCACCTGGGCGGAGCCACAATTGCTGCCGGGCAGCGAAGACCAGTTGCTTGCCCTCGGAGCGCGGACGATTAGTTTGCCAGCTTGATGAGAGCCAGCTTGCGAATGGCGGCCAGATCCTTCGGCCCATTCACTATCAAACGTAAACCGGTCCCCTCCGGATAGCGCGGAGCCTCGTCAAAGAGCTTGAGCAAAGCCTTCGACAACCTGCCTTCTCGGGCGGCCGCAACAGCTTTGTCGCCCAAGATAAAAGCTACGCGAAAGCAACCGGCGCAGGGAGCAAGATAGACAATGTTCCTCTTTTTGACCTTGAGGCGCAAGGCCCAGCCTGCTTTAGGAGAATAGGAGTTCCACTCCTGCACGGCAGCGCCCTGTTCGGCGAACCAGTCCACGAGTTCAATCCACAATGCTGCGGCCGAGCCGAGCGCTGTCGTCACTTCTTTCACTGTAGGCTGAGTTGTTCTACCAATGAATGCGTTTGGGGTATCCATAGAGCACCTTTCTTTTTGGAGATCAGTTTAGAACGAAAGCGGCGGGAGGGCCAGGCGCAGAATTGAGCCGCCCCTGAAGGCCTATAAAGAGGTTTAGTTCCACGTGGAACAAGAGCAGAACTTGTCCCAAAATGGGAATGTTCCACGTGGAACAAGGGGCGCCAGGGTCCACAAGGCCATATTTCGAACTGGCACAGCCCCAATAAGAGCTAGCATCTCGCTCCCGACACAAAAGTTTTCCACTGACACCCCGATTTCTACCCTTCCAACAACCCTCTCATACCCCGCATGGAAGCCCTGCCCCCTCTAGTGTTTCCTCGTCCTCTGTCCCAGGCAGGACAGGCGCTTTCCACAGACAGGCCCCGTTCTCCACAGTGCGCGCGCCTACCCATAAAAAGTTCTTCCCTTTACTCTTGAATGCCATGGGCAAGATTCTCGGTGTCGTCAACCAAAAAGGTGGTGTCGGCAAAACCACAACGGCGGTCAACCTGGCCGCCTGCCTGGCTCTTCAGGGCCTCAAAATCCTCCTGGTAGACTCCGATCCCCAGGCTAACGCCACCTCCGGAGTCGGTGTCCAGCGCGACGACAACCGCCGCTCCACCTATGACGTGCTGATGGGTGAATGCACGGCGGAGCAGGTCATTTTGCCCACAGAGATCGACCGGCTCTGGCTGTTGCCGGGCTCCAACCATTTGACGGGCGCGAATATCGAGCTCGCCACGGCCAGCGACCGCGCCCTCAGGCTGCGCCACGCGCTGGAGCCTATTCGGTCCGGTTACGACCTGATTGTTCTGGACTGCCCGCCGGCGCTTGACCTGCTCACTCTCAACGTCCTGTCGGCCGCGGATATCCTGCTGGTTCCCATGCAGGCGGAGTACTTCGCCCTGGAGGGCATCTCCGAGCTGATCTCCACCCTAGAGCGGGTTCGCGCCGCCTTCAATCCCTCGCTCACCATCGAGGGCGTTCTGCTCACCATGTACGACGACCGGACCAACCTTGCCCAGCAGGTTACTGAAACCCTGCGCGAATACTTCAAAGAACGGCTCTACCGCACCGTGATTCCACGCAACGTGCGCCTTGCCGAGGCGCCTAGCTACGGCAAGCCCGTGGCCCTCTACGACCCCCGTTCGCGCGGAACCCTGGCCTATTTCGAGCTGGCCGGGGAGTTTTCAGC
>Ga0182027_10002050_pt1 | contig 32884 bp, 24 predicted proteins | sample 712E1DmetaG_FD_121300 | JGI IMG/M metagenome (GOLD analysis project Ga0182027, IMG submission 121300) | Permafrost microbial communities from Stordalen Mire, Sweden - 712E1D metaG (Illumina Assembly) | ecosystem: Environmental > Terrestrial > Soil > Wetlands > Permafrost | place: Sweden...
GCTACCGGCCAGAACGATGTGCTGGTGAGGCTGCGCCCCGAACTGGGAGCCCGCAACTCGTCCGAAACCTCACGTCTTTGGCTGTGGGCCGCTTCAGACAATTTGCGGCTGAATGCGCAGAATGCCGTCGAGTGCGCCCTGGATTTGCGAAGGCTGAGGCCGCAGGGGACGGTGCAGTAAGGGCGCTACCGCCCGCCGTAGCGCGCCCAAAGCTGCTCGGTATAGCTGTCGGTCATGCCGGCAATGTAGTCGGCCACGATACGCGCCAGGCCTTGCGTGGGAATCTGCGCCTGGTGGTCCTGGGGCAGCAGGCCGGGATCGGCCATGAGGGCTGTAAACAATCCCTGTACGATCTTGGCGGCGTGCGCATGCGCCTCCTCTTGGCTGGGGGAGTTGTAAAAGTTGGCGTAGAGGAAATCCTTGATAACGGCGCGGACAGTTTCCATCTCCGGGCTCAGGATTGCCAGCCGGCGGGGCGCCTGGCGAATCTCATCCAGCGTAGTTGCTCCCAGCGCGGCCACCTGCCTCCGTACCTCGTCCATCAAATCCGTCACCAGAGCATTGAGGATGCCGTTGATAGCCTCTTTGACGGTCAGTTTGGGCGCGGCGGCCGGATAATCCCTGAGCACGGCGTCGTGGAAGCCGCGGAAGAGGGGCACGCCTTCGCGGACCTGACCGAGCGTGAGGATGCCGGAGTCCAGCCCGTCGTCCAGATCGGCGGCCAGGTAGGCGATCTCGTCGGCCAGGTCGATGAGTTGGGCCTCAAGCGGCGGGAATTGGTCAAGGAAGTACTCGGCCAGCTCCGGGTGCGTTGCGGCTGAATAGTCGTGGGAGTGCTTGACGATGCCCTCGCGCACGCCCAGGGTCAGGTTCAGGCCGCGAAAGGCTGGGTAACGCTCCTCGAACCAGGTGACGATGCGCAATGCATGCAGGTTGTGATCGAAGCCCAGCCCGAAGCCGCTCAGGCAATGGTCGAGAACCTTTTCGCCGGCGTGGCCAAAGGGCGGGTGGCCGATATCGTGGACCAGCGCCAGCGCCTCGGCCAACTCCGCATTCAGCCCCAGGACGTGGGCCAGTGTGCGGGAGATTTGAGTCACTTCCAGCGTATGAGTGAGGCGGCTGCGGAAGTGGTCCGACGGGGAGTCAGCGGGCAGGCGGGTGAAGACCTGGGTTTTGCCGGCCAGGCGGCGAAAAGCCCGTGCATGAAGGATACGGGCGACGTCCCGAGCAAAGGCGGTGCGATAGGGATGGGGCGGCTCAGCATACGCGCGGCGTGTCAGGTCACAGCTCTCATCCCCTCGGGCGGCTATCCCTGGGGGCAACGCGGCAGGCGGTTTGGTCAGCTTCTGGATCATCGCAGCGCAATAAAGGAGTTCACGTCTGGTTATACCGCAGAACGGGACAGGAGCGCGAAGGAAAGGCACTTACGTGTTGTGAATCACCATTGGCTCAATCCGGGGAATGCTATAAAGTCTCCCATGCGGCAGGGATTGGACAACGCCAATGGTGCGGGAGTACCATCCTGCCGGATTTTTCCGAGGGGCTGGCGCGGGGACGAAACCAGGCGCTGTCCCAGAGGCCGTCAAGGTCTCGACATGGAGGTTGGCATGAAGGCTATTAAGAATACTGCGCTAGCCATGCTGGCGCTCGCGGTTGCGTTTACGTCCGGGTGTGGCAGTCAAAGGCACTCAAACAAAGAGATTTATTACCTGATTTCGGCGCATACGGCGTTGCCCTACTGGCAGACCGCCGCGGCCGGCTTCAAACAGGCGGCAGCACAATACAAAGTGACGGTGAGGGTGGTTGGGCCGGAGTCCTACGATCCTCAGGCCGAGCTTGTCGAGCTGCAAAACGCCATTGCGGCTAAGCCGGCGGGCATACTTATCTCGGTGGCCGACGCTGCCGTTCTGCAGCCGGGGATCGATGCCGCCATGAATGCCGGAATTCCCGTCATAACCATGGACTCCGATGCCGCCATGAGCCGCAGGCTCTACTTTATCGGCACCAACAACCTGGAGGCCGGGCGGCTGGGCGGCCGGCGCGTGGCCGAGAAGCTGAACGGCAAGGGCAACGTGATTTTCTTCACCATCTCCGGCCAGCCCAACACCGAAGAGCGGCTGAAGGGATTCAAGGATGTTTTCGCCTCCAAGCCGGAGATCAAGATCGTGGACGTGGTGGACATCAAGAGCGATGCGCGCGTTGCCTTCGACAAGACCCAGGAGTTAATGGCGCTGACCGGGCCCAAGAAGATCGACGCCTTTGTTTGCCTGGAGTCGGCCTCGGGCAAGCCAGTCTCCGATGCCGTCAAGCGGTCCAACGTAGCCGACCGGCTGGTTGTGGCCTGGGACGTGAACCAGGATACCCTGGACGGGATCAAGGCCGGAACCATCGACTCGACGGTCACGCAAAAGCCCTTCACCATGGGCTACATCGGGTTGAAGGCGCTGGACGAGATCTACCACGCGCCGCCCAAGCAACTCACAAAGGACTACGCCACAGACTCCTTCTCGCCGTACCCGTTTTTCGTGGATACGGGAACCTCGCTGGTGGACAAGAGCAACGTGGATCAATACATTGCCTCGGCGGCGGAGGGAAGCAAATAGGGCGGCTTCTTCGGGAAACTATTTATCCCGCGCCACGACAAAATCCGGCACCCAGAGCAGGGCACGCTTGAATTCGGAGTCGGGGAACGAGGCGAGGGCCAGGCGGCTCTGCTCGGCGTAACGGTCGGCGACGGACATGGCGTAGTCGACCGAGCCGTTGCGGACCAGGATTCCCTGGATCTTCTCGCGGCTTACGCGCTCAAAGCTGCGGTCGTTTAAAACCCGTTGGATGGCCTGGCGGTCGGCTGCTGTTCCGTGGTCGGTGGAGTGGATTACCGACAGGGTCGCTTTGCCTTCGCGCAGGTCGCTGGCCACTGGCTTTCCAAGAACCTCTTCGGTGCTTGTCAGGTCCAGCACATCATCGACGATCTGGAAGGCTAAACCGACGGCACGGCCATAGGCGGCCAGGCTGGTCTCTACGGCCTCGCCGGCCCCGGCGAGCACCGCGCCAAGCCGCATGGTAACGGCAAAGAGACAGGCTGTCTTGCGATAGATCAGGTCGTAGTACTCGGCCTCGGAGACGGCTTTGCCCAGCTTTTGAATCTGCAGCAGCTCACCCTCCACCATCTGCTGAGTCAGGCCGATCAGCAGGTCAAGCACGCGCAGATTCTTCTCTTCCAGCGCGACTCGAAAGGCCTGCATGTAGAGCCAATCACCGGCAAGCACGCATTTTTCGTTTCCCCACGTGGTATTCGCAGAAGGACGGCCGCGCCTGATGTCGGCGCTGTCGATAATGTCGTCGTGGACCAGCGTTGCGGTGTGGACCATCTCCACCACCGTGCCCAACCGGATGGCGCCGGCCCCGGAGTAACCCAGCATGTGCGCGGAGAGCAGCAGCAGCGAGGGGCGGATGCGTTTTCCGCCGCCTTCGCGCAGGTATTCGGCGATCTCCGTGATGGTGCTGACGCCGGAGGCGGCATCGCGGCCCAACTCCTGCTCGATCGCCACGAGATCGTCCCGCAGCAGATCGAAGACCTCTCTCGCCGTTGCTGTCGCCAATGTGCTCAAAGTTATCCGGTTCCGACCTTAAAGTAAGGGAAATCTGAAGAAAAGCATACCTCAGGGGATAAAGCCCGCACTTATTGTGATGCATTCATGTCCGGGCTGAAGCCCGGACCTACCAACTCTTATGATTCGCGTTCTCTCGTACTGTACGGCCCCATTGCCGATGCACGGCCTACCGATGGAATGCACCGGCGCCAGCCTCGCATCCGCTCAATTCGTGCGGTAGTTGGTAAACTGCAAATCCAGGCCCATCTCCTTGCCGCGCAGCAATGCAATGATCGCCTGCAACACGTCGCGGTCTTTGCTGGATATTCTCACGATATCGCCTTGAATGCTGGCCTGCGCCTTCTTTTTCGAGTCCTTGACCAGGTGCATGATCTCTTTGGCCTTTTCAGTGGGAATTCCCTGCTGCAAGGATATCTTCTGCCGCACACTCTTGCCGGCGGCGGGCTCCAGCTTGCCGTAGGTCAAGTTCTTCAATGAGACGCCGCGCTTGACCAGCTTCTGGCCCAGAATCTCCTTCACCGCCTCCAGATGGTACTCCCCATCGGAGGCAAGTTGGATGGCGTCATTGCCCTCCAGGGTCACTTCCGAGTGGGAATCCTTCAGGTCGAAGCGTTGGCGAATCTCCTTCAGCGCCTGGTCGATGGCGTTGCGGACCTCCTGTATATCCACTTTGCTGACAATGTCGAACGAATTGTCCTGTGCCATGGTTTCCAATCCTCGAACATGAAAAAGGCTACTGCATGCAATGCCTCTATCAGTTTCCCACGTCTGGCCCCAAGCGAAACAGCCGGAAGAAGTTTTTCGTGGTTGCCGAGGCGATTTCTTCCTCCCCAACCCCGAGCGCTTCGGCCAAAATCCGCGCCGTAAGTCCCACCCATGCCGGCTCGTTGCGCTTGCCGCGATGGGGCACGGGGGCCAGCCAGGGCGCGTCGGTCTCCACCAATACGCCGTCCAGGGGCAGGCGGGCGGCCACGTCCCGGAGAGGTTGGGCCTTGGGATAAGTGAGGTTGCCGGCAAAGGAGAGCAGAAAGCCCAGGTCGAGCGAGTGCCGCGCCTGCTCCCATCCGCCGCTGAAGCAGTGCATCACGCCGCCAAGGCCGGTCTGCCGCCAATGCGCTTCTAAAATCTCGAAGAGATCGTCCCAGGCGTCGGTGGTGCCGTCTTTCCACCCCAGCGACGAAGACCTGTCGCTGGGGGCCCCGGCGTCTTTCGGCCGGCAATGGATGAGGATGGGCCGCTTGTGCGCTGCTGCGATCTCCAGTTGGCGAATGAGGCCTTCACGCTGTACCGGGTGCAGGGCTCCTTCATGAAAATAGTCCAGACCGATCTCACCGCAAGCGATCACCTCCGGCTCGGCCAGCAGACTGTTCAATTTGGCTTGAACGGCGTCGTCGATTTCGTGCGTGTTGTGCGGATAGATGCCGGCGCTGGCGTAGAGACGCGGGAGATTGGGCTTCCCATTGAACTGGCGGCAGATTTCGAGTGCGCGGTCCATGCCGTCCGCCTGTTCGCCGATTCCAATGGCCAGCACCGCGCCCACACCCGCCTCAAACGCGCGCGCAAGCATCGCTTCGCGGTCGTCCGCGTAGCGATCGCTGTCGAGGTGAGCGTGGGAATCGATCAGCAATGCGGGGGCCTCCGAAGATACTTTGTGTGAAGAATCTTGAGCACTATCCCAACCGGACAGATTGTGCAGTCACCGTGTCAGCGAGGGGCTTGCCAGAACTCGCCCGTATTCAAGTTCAACGAACATACGGTCTTCCTTAGCGTGGGCCAGACATCGTTCGTGAAAATCACTGATTCGGACTCAAGGTGGCAAGTGTTGACCGTCCAAATAGCGTCAATCTGCCGCAACAATGCCTCCACCTCTGCCGTTGCCGGAAGCTGCTGGAACTGGCTCTCGACAGTTCCGGCTATTGCGTCCTTCTCCAACAGAAGGATCTTTGTCGCATCTGTGTAGACGGCCAGCTTAGGAATCTTTTCCCTCAATGCTTTTAACACCAACTCCGGCCCAGAATCGCCTGGCCAGATTCTCGCTGTACTGAAGCTTGATTGCTCACTTGGTGGAACTGCATCTTTGTAAATAGTGAGCGGAATTGAGAATTTGCCTACAGTGACATCTATCTTCGATTGACCAACTGGAAGAATCGGAAGAATCTTCTCAAGATCGCTACGAAGTAGCGCACTTAGGTTAGTACGGTGAACACCACCTGGAATACAATTCACAGTTTGGGTTGCATCAATGGCGAATCCAGGCACAACTAATCGAGGATCGTTTTCCAACGCAGCTAGTGCTTGAATGAATATCGCCCTGTCCCCTTTTTCCCCCTCGAACGGCTGAATGAGAGTGTGTTCAATTGCCAGTCGATTTCCATCGTCGTTCTCGCACAAAGCGTCGATGGCCTTTCTTGTGCTATCCAGCTTGTCTGGCCACTCTACTATTCGGAATGTGGTTTTGTGGAGAACGCTGTAAAGCTTCAACCAGCTCTCGATAACGTCTTTGTCTTTCATGCTCTCTCGACATTCCGGTCAGTCCTTCGAGCGGACCTTACCTAACCTACTTCAGCCGCGCCCCCAGCGGAACCTCTTCGAGGAATCCGGCCAGCACGGGAGCGCCGTCGTCAAGCGAGGCGGCCAGCAGCATCCCGTTCGACTCCAGGCCCCTCATCTTGCGCGGAGCGAGGTTGGCCACGAGGACGATCTTGCGGCCGATCAGCTTCTCCGGTTCGTAGTACTGGGCGATTCCGGCCAGAATCTGCCGCTTCTCGTAACCCAGATCGACCTCCAGGCGCAGCAGCTTGTCGGCCTTGGGCACGCGCTCGGCCACCAGAATCTGCGCCACGCGCAGTTCGATTTTGGCAAAGTCGTCGATGGTGATGCGTTGCGGCTCCTGAGTTGCGGCCTGCGGTTGCGCTACGGCGGCAACAGGAGCCGAAGCCGATGCAGCCGCTGGCGCATTGGCAGCCTTTGCCACTGTTTCGTAGGCATGGGCTTCATCCGCGGAATCAACGCCAACAGAATCTACTGGGGCACTATCCCAGGATGCTTTCTTTTCAGATTCCTCGCTCACGATTCCCTCTTTTTTCTCGGTCTTTGCGGCTGGAGTCGACATTGCTGTCTCAGATTTTGCGGCGAAGCCGCCGTTGACCTCACCGTAGGAGGCAGCTTCAATGACCGTCTTGCTGTTCCGATCTTCGATGTTTTGCATACGATCGATGGCGTCCTTTTCCGCGCGGGGAAAGAGCGGCGCGGGCTCGCCCAACCTGATCCCGGCCTTCAATCCGCCCCACGCGAGTTCTGTCAAAAATGCCTGCTTCGCCGCGTCTGCAATCTCGCCCTGACCGAGTTGACGCCAGACTTTGGCGGCCGATTCCGGCAGGACAGGATAAGCCAGCGCGGTGATGATGCGAATGGCCTCGGCAGCCGTGGCCAGCACCCGTGCCTGAAGCTGCTTGTGGTCGGCATCGGAGCGGTCCGTGGGCTTCTTCCAGGGCGCGTTGGCGGTCAGGTAGCCGTCGGTCTCCGCCACCAGGACCCACAGTGTCTTCAGGGCTTCTGAGAAGTTCAACTCGTCAAATTCCGGGCCGAACGCCGCAATCGTGTGTACGGCGCTCCGGCGCAAGGCAGCCTCGGCAGGTGTCATTGCGCCAGCCTCCGACACAACCCCGCCGAAGTACTTATGCACCATGTTGACCACGCGGCTGACCAGGTTGCCATAGCCGTTGGCCAGGTCGCTGTTGTAGCGCTGTACGAGGGCCTCGAAGCTGAAGCTGCCGTCCTGGCCGAAGGGAATCTCCCGGAGCAGGAAGTAGCGCAGCGCATCGGCTCCCAGAACCTCCTGCACGGTCTCCGCACGGACGATGTTGCCGCGCGATTTGGACATCTTGCCCTGGTCGAAGAGCAGCCAGCCGTTGGCCCTGACCGACCGCGGCAGCGGAATGCCCGCCGCCATCAGAAACGCCGGCCAGTAGACGCAATGGAAGCGGCTGATCTCCTTGCCGATCAGGTGCATGTCCGCCGGCCAGAATTTCTCAAAGCGGGCCTGATCAGCCGGATCGTCCGATCCGTAGCCCAGCGCGGTAATGTAGTTGGCCAGTGCGTCGAGCCACACGTAGATGACGTGCTTTTCGTCGCCGGGCACGGGAATACCCCAGGAGAAGCTCGTCCGGCTCACCGAAAGGTCCTTCAGGCCCCCGCGCACAAACGAGATCACCTCGCGCCGCGTGGACTCCGGGCCCATGAACCCAGGGTTGGCCTCATAAAACTCCAGCAGCTTGCGCTCGAAGGCCGAGAGCTTGAAGAAGTAGTTTTCCTCGCTCACCGTCTCGGTCACTCGCCCGCAATCCGGGCATATGGTTTCGGGTGGGCCATCGACAAAAAGCCCGCACGAGACGCAGTACTGCCCGGTGAAGAGACTCTTGTAGATGAAGCCCCGGTCGCGCAGTTCGGCAAAGAGCCGTTGTGTCCCGCGCTTGTGCCGGTCTTCGGTGGTGCGGATGAAGTCGTCGTAGCTGATGCCGAGCCGGTCCCATAAGCCGCGAAACTGGCCCGAAATTGCGGTGGCGAACTCGGCAGGCGTGCGCCCGGCCAGAGCGGCGGAGCGCTCGATCTTCTGCCCGTGCTCGTCGGTGCCGGTGAGGAACCAGGTGTCGATGCCCAGCGCCCGTTTGCGCCGCGCAATGGCGTCGCAGACGATGGTCGAATAAGCGTGACCCAGGTGAGGCCGCGCATTCACGTAGTAGATCGGCGTGGTCAGATAAAAGCGAGTTGGCGCGGGTTCGAGGTTGGTCATGAGCGGGACGTTGCTGTGAAGTTCGATCAGGCTGCCGTCAAGGAATTCAGAGCAATCTGTTTATCATCTTAGGTTGCCGTGCGGGGAGCGTCAAACCCAGGCGCGGGCGCGGTTCTGTTAGAATCGCCTTGAAAATCAAGGATTTCTGAGGCAGATCGACGTGTATTTGGAATTGCAGAAACGGCTCGGCGCACATCTGCGCACTGTTCTGGAGGCAAAGTACGGCCTGCAGCTTGAGAATATTCCGCTGGAGATTCCTCCGGAGTTGCAATTTGGCGAACTGGCTACCCCCATTGCGTTTGAACTAGCCCGGAAGCTGCGCAAAGCGCCGAAGATGATTGCACAGGAGATTGTCGCTGCGCTCGGGAAGCTGGATGGCTTCTCTGGCTTCGAGGTTGCGGGTGCCGGCTACATCAACGCCCGGCTGGACCGCGCCGCCGGCGTGCGCGTGACCGTCGCGACGGAGACTGGGCCTCAGGCGGCAACGGGCATCCACTCGCTGGTGGAGCACACCAGCATCAATCCCAACAAGGCCGCGCACATCGGCCACCTGCGCAACGCCATTCTCGGCGACACCTTCGTGCGCCTGCTGCGCGCCGCCGGGCAAAAGGTTGACGTTCAGAACTACATCGACAACACCGGCGTGCAGGTGGCGGATGTGGTGGTTGGCTTTCAGCATCTTGAAGGCTTGTCGCTTGCCGATGTGCGCCTGCTGCTCGAAGACCTCAAGCGCAAGAGCGAACGGATCGATTACTACTGCTGGGAGCTCTATGCACGCACTTCGCAGTGGTATGAGCAGGGCAGCGACGAAGAGAACGCCGCGCGCAAGAAATTGCGCTTTGCCACGCTGCACGAACTGGAGCGCGGCGGCAATGAGACGGCTGAAGTGGCCGAGCTAATCTCGACCGCGGTGCTGCGGCGGCATCTGGAAACCATGCTGCGGCTGGGCATCGAATATGACTTTTTGCCCCGCGAGAGCGAGATTCTGCACCTCAAGTTTTGGGAAGCGGCCTTCGAGCAGATGAAACAATCTGGAGTTCTCTACTTTGAGACCGAGGGCAAGAACAAGGGCTGCTGGGTGATGACGCGGCCTGGCGCGGAGACGGCTGCGGGCGAAACTGACGAGGATGCCAAAGTTATAGTTCGGTCCAACGGAACGGTAACTTACGTGGGCAAGGATATTGCTTATCACTTATGGAAGTTTGGCCTGCTGGGCAATGACTTTGGTTACAAGCCGTTCTTCACTTATCCAGATCATGAGTGCTGGATATCGGTGGAGCAAGGCGATGAACCTCACCCGCACTTTGGCGGGGCGCAGGCTATCTATAACGTAATCGACTCGCGGCAGAGTGACCCGCAGGCTAACGTGATTCAGGCGTTGCGCGGGATGGGTTATACCGAACAGGCCGACCATTACACGCATTTCAGTTATGAGATGGTGGCGCTGACGCCGCGCTGCGCGGTCGAAATGGGTTACGACGTTTCCGAAGAGGACCTGGCCCGCCCGTTCATTGAAGTCAGCGGACGGAAGGGCTTCGGCGTCAAGGCAGACGATTTGATCGACAAGCTCATCGCCGCCACGCGGGCCGAGGTGGACGCGCGCCAGACCGGGCGCGACGAAGCGGAACGCCAGAAGATTGCCGAACAGATCGCCATCGGCGCACTGCGCTACTTCATGCTCAAGTTTACGCGCAACTCGGTGATCGCCTTCGACTTCAAGGATGCTTTGAGCTTTGAGGGCGAGACCGGCCCCTACATTCAATACGCCGTGGTCCGCGCCCGCAACATCTTCCGCAAGGGGGGGACAACGCCGGAAGCGGTGTTAGCGGAGTTTGCTGAGTTAGCAAATCAGCGAGTTAGCAAGTTAGCGAGTCAGCAAGTCAGCGAGTCAGCGCCGACGAAGCTTTCCGAGTATCTACAAGGCGAGGATGGGGCGGATATCTGGGCGCTGTGGCTGCGCGCCGCCCGGCGCACGCTGGTGCTGGAGCAGTGCATTTCCACATCCGAGCCGGCGAATCTCGCCAAGCATGCCTTCCAGTTAGCCCAGGAGTTCAATAACTTCTATCACCGGCACCACATCCTCAGCGAAGAAGACCTGGCGCAGAAGACTTTCCTGCTAGCTACAGCGGCGGTTGCGCTGCGGGAGTTGGTGGAAGTGCTCAGTTGGCTGGGGATTGAGAGCCCGGAGGCGATGTAAGCAACCACAGCTCTTTCGACTCCCCTTCCCCTTCGGCAAGCTCAGGGTCAGGGTCGCTCAGGATGACAGATTAGTTTTGTGATGAATTAACGACTCACCAGACCAGCTAGATGACAGATACGGCGCAACCTTTGCAGGCTGCGCCGTGTTTGTTTCGGCCCTTATACGGGCTCCGGATTAGTTTTCTGCCCTTCGCTCTAGAACAAATTCCACAGCGACTGGTTATAGACGGCGTGGTGGAACTGCACCTCGGAGCCTTTGACGATGGCGCCCAGCTCGCGCGGGCTGCGGTTAGCGGCGGCCTGCTTCAGGTCGGCGTAGCGGCCCTGCACGTCGGCGCCCAGGATCTTCGCAATCCACGCCGAGTCCTTGAAGTCCTCGATGGCCTGCTGGATGTTGTCTGGCAGGTAGCGTCCGCCCCCGCGCAGGTTGTCCACTTTTGCGATCTCCCCGTCCACGCCGGTCTTGAAGATGCCGTAGAGCGAGAGGTAGGGGTTGGCGTCCGGCGCAACGGCGCGCACCTCCGTTCGCATGGAGCGGTGGTTGCCGATGGGAACCCGGATCATGGCTCCGCGGTCCACAGCCGAGGCGCGAATCTGGTTTGGCGCCTCGAAGTGCGGGTCCAGCCGCCGGTAGGCGTTCACGCTGGAGTTGAAGACCAGGCACAGGTCGAGCGCGCGCGAGAGGATGCGGTCCAGGAAGTCCCAGCCGAACTTCGAGAGTTGTTCCTCGCCCTTCTCGTCCCAGAAGAGGTTGGTCTTGCCTTTGGAGACGGAGACGTTAGTGTGCATGCCGCTGCCATTCACGCCCACCACCGGTTTGGGCAGGTAACTGGCCGTGAAGCCCATGTTGTTGGCGATCTGGCGGGTGAGCAGCTTATAGAGCTGAATCTGGTCGGCCGCCGCCACCGCTTCGGCATAGCCGTAGTTGATCTCGTACTGGCTAGGCGCAACCTCGGGGTGGTCCTTCTCGTTCTGGAAGCCCATGGCGCGCTGCACCTCGGCCGAGGTGTCGATAAACTGGCGCAAGGGGTCCAGCGGCAGTGAGTGGTAGTAGCCGCCGGTGGAGATGAACTCGAATTTGCCCGTCTCGTGGTAGCGCTGCTCGGCGTCTTTGCCGGCGAAGAGGAAGCCCTCAATCTCAGTGGCCGCGTTGAGCGTGTAACCGTTGGCCTTGAACTGCTCGTCGGAGTAGGCCTTGAGCACGCCGCGCAGGTCGCCCGCGTACGTGGTTCCGTCCTTGTCGATGACGTTGCCAAAGACCAGCGCCTTGCCGTTGCCGAAGACATCGGCCGGCACCCAGTAGAAGGCGCTCCAGTCGATTCCCAGCCGCAGGTCGCTCTCTTTCTGAGCCGTGAAACCGCGGATCGAGGAGCCGTCGAAGGTCAGGTTCTCGTAGGCTCCGAGCAGAAACTTCTTGTCATAGTCGAGCAGGTGCAGGCGGCCTTCGAGGTCGCTGAACAGCACGGTGACGGCCTTGATCCGCTTCTCGTCGGTCAGGTACTTCAGCCGCTTTTCGCGGATTTCAGCGGCTGCGACGCGGTTAAGGCGGTCGGCCTTGGCAGCCAGGTTAAGCTCTTCGAGCTCCGCATAGGGCAGAGCCAGAAAATTGCGATACTCAGTGGACATGGTGCTCCTTTGGACGGAAGTAGATTGTGGGCATCCAGTGCAAGGCTATGGTTTCAGGCATAAGGATTCCGTGAAGATTGTGAAGATTATCGTCGGCAGCCGTCGCTACCGGCGATGCGCGAGCAGAATCATCATCAGCAGGACCGCCACCGGGAGGAGAGCCAGAGCGCCGTAGTAGAGAATCTTGCGCGAAAGCTGGGATTTGCGTTTTTGCCAGTCGCGCAGCTCCACGCGGTCCTCCACGCCGACCTGGTCCAGATGTTCGAGGTCCCAGGCAAAATCGTGCGCCTTTGCGTACCGGTTTTTTGGGTCCCGTTCCAGAGCGCGGTACAAAACCTCCTGCAACTGAGGTGAGATGGAGGGGTCGGCGACCGAAGGGGGAAGGGGATGGTTCAACAGGCGGTCGTTCATCGCGGCCAGGGGCGAAGGGCCGGTGAAGGGCACCTTGCCGGAGAGCATTTCGTACAGGATCACGCCCATGGCGAAGATGTCGGAGCGGCCATCGCCGCGCTTGCCCTTTACCTGTTCGGGAGAGATGTAGTCCGGGGTACCCAGCGTGGCGGTGAAGTTGGCGTAGGTGAGCCGGCGCGCGGAAGTGTCGCTGGCAATGCCGAAGTCGATGAGCTTGATGTTGCCGTCCGCATCGACCATGATGTTTTCCGGCTTGAGGTCGCGGTGCACGACGCCGTTGGCATGGATATACTCCAAGGCGTCCAGAACGCCGATGGCGATACGGATGGCGCGGTCGTGAGGCATCCTGCCCTCGTCCAGAATCTGGCGCAGGAGGCGGCCCTCGCACCACTCCATCACCATGTAGATCCGGGAGCGCTTTTCTCCGCCGAAGACGCGCATGACCTTGGGGTGATTCAGCTTTTCGCCGATGCCGGCCTCGCGCTGGAAGCGGTCGAAGAGGATGGGATCGGATTCCATATCGGGGTGAGGAATCTTCAGGGCGACCTGGCGGTTGTCGCGCATGTCTGTGGCGCGGAAGATGGAGGCCATTCCGCTGCGGGCGACAGGCGTCTCAATGCGGTAAAAATCGATCTGCGATCCGGATTCTATGGTGTCGTGAAGGCCCATTGGGCAGCGTACTCCGTTAAAGGGACTGACTCTACTGTACCGGGAAACGGCGCGGGAACAGTAAGGGTTTTGTAAGAGTTTCGTTGAGTCCAGTCAGGGCCGGCTTAGGAGGGCAGCCGATAGGGGCGGCCGCGGTACATTCCCACCTGCTCCACGGCGCGCACGCGGATGACCTGTGCGGTGGTGTTGTCACCACCATCGATCTCGACAGCGCGAGCCACCAGTTCGCGGGCAATCTCGTCCATGTTCTTGTTCTGGGAGACGATCTGGGCCATGAGCGCTTCAGGCATTTCATCATGGAGGCCGTCGGTGCAAAGGACGAGCACGTCCCCGGCCAGCAGGGTTAGGGCAGTGGTATCCGGGGAGACAAACATCTCCGGCCCCAGCGAGCGAATGAGCACATGGCGCGAATCGGAGCCGGCCATCTCGGCGGCTGAGATGAGGCCCATCTTTCTTTGCTCGTTGACCCATGTGTGGTCCTGAGTGACCTGACTGGCCTTGCCGTTGCGGACCAGGTAGCAGCGGGAGTCGCCCACATGGGAGACGATGGCCTGGTCATAGCGGAGCGCGCAAGCCACCAGGGTCGTGGCCATTCTCTTGCCCCGGTACTCCTGCGCAATGGTGCAATCGTGCACGGCGGCGTTGGCGTGCTGGATGAGGCGCGGCAAGAGGCCGATGAGCATGGAACCGGCCTGGGCCTTGGCGAACTCCTCGATAAGGACCTTAACGGCCGTGGACGAGGCCACCTCGCCTAGATCCAAGCCCCCTACGCCGTCGGCAACGGCAAAGAGAAAGCCGTGGGAGCGGGCCTGGTGGCGCGATGCAGGAATGAACGATCCCATCGCGTCTTCATTGTTGGTGCGAACCTTTCCGAAATCCGTTGCGTGGCCGAACTGAAGATCCAACATGGGCGCTGCCGCCTCGATCGTCTTTCGCATCGCCGCGAGGGAGATGCGTATTGGAGATTGTGAAACATCGCTTACAAAAAAGCCACTGGGTGGCTCTCCATTCTCGTTCTCTCAAGAGGAGATTGAGGAGAGATTCCACCCAGCGGTTTCGATTTGGTTGACGTACCGATAAATGAGTCTACTTGGATTCAAGCAGGATCGACTTGCCTTTCTGTTTCGAGGTGCGAATGAAGTAGATAGCTCCGTAGATGCCCCAGACAGCGGAGATGCCCAGCGCCAGCAGCGGTTCCTTGAAGGTTCCCAGGCCGAAGACCGGGCTGATGAGGTAGAAGGCCATGCAAACCAGGTTGGCCAGCAGCCCGAAGCCAGGAATGAGCAGATGCAGAACCGGGTTGTAATCGGGGCGCTTGTGGAAGGCCACGATGCACAGGAAGCAACTGAGCGCGTAGAGGATGAAGGTGCCGAAGTTGGAGGTGAGCGTGACGGTCAGCAGCGAATTGGGTAGGGCTGCCAATTGATCGTGCGAGAGGTAGCCCCAGTTGGAGAAGATGCCGTGGGGCAGGGCGGCAATGGATGCATCGGTTGGCGCGCCGGCGTCGCCGAAGACCAGCGAGACGGCGATGACGCCGATAACCGCGGAGATTGCAACCAGCGTCCAGATGGCCTTGCGGGGGCTGAGCGACCCGGCGTGCAGTATGCCGAAGTGCTCGGGGGCCTCATCGTCCTTGCCCATGGCGTAAGTAACGCGGGCGCCGGTGTTCATGCAGGAGAGCGTGGTGCCGATCAGTGCCAGGAAGACGGTGAAGGCTTCGGCCAGCATGAAGTAATGCCCGTTGCCGTGGCCCAGCAGCGCGTCGCCGACGATGATCATCATGTCGCCGATGGGCGCCGCGGAGGTGGAGGCGCTCTGCATGGTGTACCCGGAGTTGAGGAAGTAGTTGGCCGCGAAATATTCGATCAGGTAGCACACCAGGCCCTGAATCAGCAGCGAGGAGATGACGGCGATGGGAATATGCTTGGTGGGGTTTTTGGCCTCGCCTCCCATCGAGGTGACCGATTCGAAGCCGACCAGGATCAGAATGGCGACCGTAGCCTGAATGAACAGGAAACTGAATTTGTGCGGCGCAATGACCGAGGCGGCGGAGGTGTGGGTGAGGAAGGCGCCGGTCGAGTCCTTCTCGGGATAGTCGATGGTGAAGGGAACCGGCTTTCCGGCCGAGTCGAGCAAAGGCAGAGGCGCCTGGCTGGCATCGCGGATGATCGAGCCATCCTTGGCCGTGGCGAATTGATAGCTGTAGGTAGCCAGCGTTTGCCCGTCGTATTGGAAGGCCGGCGAACCCGCGGGATGGCTGGTGCGATAACCGATGGCCAGCACACTGAAAACGAGCAGCGCGGAGATCTGTACGATGTTGATGGCCAGATTGACGGCTGTCGAAGCGCCCGCGCCCTTCGCTGCGATCCAACCGACGAAGATCGAGAAGACCACCGCGATTAGGGCCATGAAAAGCGGTCCAGGATTCGAGCCGCTCATGACGTTGGGATAGAGGAAGCCGACTACATAGCCCACGAAGACGCCCGTAACGGCCACCATCACGCCGGGATAGACCCAGTAATAAAGGTGAGAGCCCCAGCCGACGATGAACTTGGCCACGCGGGCGTACTTGAACATCTTGTCCTTGGAGAGCAGGGCCTGCTCGGCGTAGTAGTAGCTGGAGCCGGTGCCGGGATAGAGCTTGGAGATTTCAGCGTAGGCGACGGCAGTAGCCAGGCAGAGCAGCAGGGCGCCGAAGATGCCCAGCCACATGGCCGGCGCAGTGGTGCCCGTGGTGGCCTGGATGTAGAAGGTGAGCCAAAGGAAGGCGCCGGGAGCGATGAGAGCCATCGCGTTGCTGGTGAGCCCGGTAAGGCCCAGGGTGGCCTGCATCTGAGGTGCTTTTTGATCTGCCATGTGCATTCTCCTGGAATTCAAGGTTCGTATGGCTGCTCCCGGCCGGCGTGCCACCGGGATTTTTTATAAGGCTTACCCGTATCCGGAATCCTCTCTGGACCGATAGGAGCAGCCTCGCTGGACAATCTGAACGCTAAAGCTGAACCGGTGAAGATGAAATGATGAAACTGAAGTTTGTAGCGGCTCCGGCCTGACCTATGCTGAGATAAACCGGAACCGCGGTTTCCAGTAACTTAGCGCTTGGGCCTGAAGAAAGCGATAAAGGCAACGTAGATCACGACAACAGTGAGGACAACGTACATAACCTAGCGCCTCAATTCGGCTATTTTTGGATGTTGTTGCCAAAGATGAAGCCGAATTCAAGTACGGCCCGGAATTGGTTCGCAGCTGTTCCCGTCTTGCCAAAAACATCTCCCTTCGTGAAGTTCGTCGCGTCCACCCATGCAAGATCGCTGCGAAGGTACATGCCTCCTTTTTGGTAGGTTGGCGTCGCGGTGAAAGTGGTGCCTGCGCTGCCCGCTCCAAAGCCCAACAAGTTGACCGATCCGTCGGTAGCACTCCCTGAACTCGTGAGGTATTCCACGCGGACCGGAAGCGAGAAGCCGCTCTTAAAGGCGTAGCTGGCGTTGATCGCGCCGCCGGTTGCGGATGTACCCTTGGGCACGCCTACCTTCAGGTTGGTCGGTAGCTTGCTGTACTGGAAGTACGGCGAAACGATCCATGGGCCCTTGGTGTACGTATAGATCACCGCGTGCATATAGCTGTTGTTCTGCACTGGCGTAGCCGTCGTTTGATAGGCGGTCTGTCCGAGGTTCCCCATCCCGTCGTACACCAGAACATGAGGCCCCTTCGTAAGGGTCACCGAACCCGAGAGCCACGAGTAGCGGTTGGAATAGTAACCGTCGTTCCAACTGACCGAGGCGGACAGGTACTTACCCAGGGTTTGATTCACCTGAAGGCCGCGATTGATGGCGTTTTCCTGGTTCCAGACGATGCCGCGCTCGATGTTGAAGTTCTGGTATGTAAATGTGGACTCGGCGCCCATCAGTGTAGGCAGAGAGCCGATAAGGAACTGGGTGGTCTTTCCTACCGGCAGCTTCAGGTAAGCGACCGGAACAGGCCCATAGAAGCTATTCACGGTATTTTGGGCGTTGAGAAACGGCACGCTAAGCGTCGGCATAGTGTAAACGCCCGCCTGAACGTAGTACTGATACTTCCCGTCCGCTTTTTGAATGAAAATCTGTCCATTGCTCAGAGTGGCCTGCGCCTTGTCATCTCCCGGCACGGAATTGTTCTGGAAGACCGAAAAACCGGTCACGATGCCGTTGACGGACAACTTGCCCAACGGTCCGGCATCGAAGGTCGCCGGCGGCAGCCATTGCAGCGGACCCGTGAGAACGAACGTGGAAAGCGGGGCCGGGGCTGTTGCGGGCGCCGGCGCCTGAGCCGCTGGAGCTGCCGCCGGCGCGGGTTCCGGTGCGGGCGTAGCCGGTGTCTGTGCGCCAGCCATCATGGCGATTGCCATGGCTGCTCCGGCCATCGATTGCAGTATGCGATTCGGGTTCATATTCATCAGCGCTATTCCTCCCAAGAAAGATGTTTGTTGTATGACACGGAATGAATTTAGCCAAAAAAGAGGGCAAAAATCCGCATCCTGTCCGGCGCGGTACCCTTGCCGGCCAAGCCTTCAGGTCTACACGAACAAACTCGCCGTGTAGTTATCCATCATGGATTCGCATGCGCCTGAGGTGGTCCGGTCGCTGCGGGTTAATAGTAGGTTTGCAAAGAACACATAAAGAAGCCATGATGATTACGAAAAGAACTTTTCATGCCTTTTATGTCGATTCCTTATTGAGACCCGGGTATGAAGCGCCGTCCCGGAATCCGGCGCCGGCAGCTCGGCAATGCAGGATGCGCGGTGAGAAGACAGTCAGAGGCCTGTTAAAATTCGTCTACGCCTTCCTCGCACAGATGCAGCAAAGCATTTTTTATGGGGATGGCTCCCCGGCAGCGGGAATATCCGCGGCATGGAAAGGATACGGCGAAAACCGCGCTCTTTCCATATAGATGGATGCACTCCTCTGGCGGGTTTTCCTTGAATCCCGCTGGAATAGAAAGGGGTTTGGCCGGTTGTCCGGAAGCTACATTCCAATGCGTTCCGCCTTGAGGGCCAGGAGCTCGCGCGCGCTCTTGTTCACGCTGGAGTGTGCGCTGGGGATTGTGGCCGTGATCCTGGTAGCGGCGTTTGCCCATTGGTCGCAATGGCTGCTTCCGGTGGCCGTGCTTCTCTACTTGCTGATTGTGGTTCCCACGGCCTTGCTGTCTGGATTCTGGCAGGCAGTCATTGTGTCGCTGACGGCAGTTGTGGTGCATAGCTATTTCACGACGCGCCAGACGCAGTCGAATCCGGCGGCTGATCCGGCCAACACCGTCACTCTGCTGGCATTCGTTTTGGTGGCGCTGGTGGTGAGCCGGCTCTCCGCGCGCGTCACGGACAACGCCAGGGCAGCCGAGTCCTGGGGCGGCCAGATGCACGACCTCTACGAGTTCACGCGGCGCACGCTGCAACTGAATCTTCACGAGGAGCCGGGACCGCAGTTGGCCGAACTGGTGCATGAGATTTTCGCGCTGGAGGCGGTGGCGGTATTCGATGCGGATCTGCACCAGGTCTACCAGGCCGGAATCTGGAGCCTGGACCCGCTGGAACTGGCGCAGAACGTCTACTACTTTGAAACCTCGGACGACGACCTCGCGACCGGGGTGGGGCGCCGGGTTGTGAGACTGGGGACGGTGCCTGTGGGCAGCCTGGTGGTGCGGGGCGAGACCAGCCCGCTCACCAACAACGCTATCGCCTCGCTGATTGCCATCACCTTCGACCGCTACCGGGCCTTCGCCAACGAAAGCCGCATCGAGACCGAACGCCGCACCGAGCAGCTTCGCGCCACGGTGCTGGACAGCCTGGCGCACGCATACAAGACGCCGCTGACGGCTATCCGCGCGGCCTCGACGGGCCTGGGAGAGATGGGACGACTGTCAGAAGGACAGGCGGAACTGGTGGCGCTGATCGACGAACAGACCGGCTTGCTGAGCGACCTGACGACCCGGCTGCTGACCACCGCCCGGCTGGATGCGGGCAAGATCACGATTCATGCCACACCGGTGGGCGTGGGGCCGCTGATTGAAGAGGTTGTGGACAGCCTCAGGGACCGGCTGGCGAGCATGAAGGTTTCCATCGACTTGAAGGAAGACAATCTGACAGTGTGCTGCGACCGGCAGTTGATGGTCATGCTGCTGACCCAGTACATCGACAATGCGTGCAAATACTCGATCTTCGGCACCACGATCACTATCCGCGTGGTTCACGCGAACGCGGAAGTCATCTTTTCGGTGCACAGCTTCGGCCCGGTGATACCCATGGCCGACCGGGAGCGCATCTTCAATCGCTACTATCGTTCTTCAACCTACTCGAACCGGGCCGCGGGCACGGGAATCGGCCTCTCGGTGGCCAAGCGAGTCGCGAGCATTCACGGCGGCTATGTCTGGGTCACGAGCGATGAGGTTGAGGGAACAACATTTTTTGCCGCGATTCCAGCCAAAGCGCGGAAGGAGTGCAATTGATGATTCAGCCAGTTATTCGCATTCTTGTGGTCGACGACGAATCGGCTATCCGCAGGGCGCTGCGGCCACCGCTGCTTGAACTTGGCTTTCAGGTCGTAGAAGCTTCGCGCGGCGAGGAGGCGCTGCTCACGCTGCGCGCCAGCGCCTTCGATGTTGTCTTGCTGGATATCAATATGCCCGGCATCGGCGGCATGGAAACGCTGCGCAGGATTCGCGCCTTTGCCCCCCGGCTGCCGATTCTGATGCTCACCGTCCGCGACCAGGAAGAGGACAAGGTGGCGGCGCTCGATCTGGGCGCGGACGATTACGTCACCAAGCCCTTCAGCACGCGGGAACTGATCGCCCGCATCCGCACCGCGGTTCGCCGCGTCCGGGCCCCTATCCGCGCCGAGGATGCGCCCATCGAGATCGGCGAGATTCGCCTGGAGCCGGTGAAGCGCACCGTTATCAAGCGCGGCGTACGGGTGCATCTCACCCGCAAGGAATTCGATATTCTGCACTGCCTGATGAGCCGCGCCGGCCGGGTGGTGACCTACGCCAGGCTGCTGACGGCGGTGTGGGGAGCCGATTGCCGCGAAGAGGTCGAGTACCTGCGCACCTTTGTTCGCCAGTTGCGCAAGAAGATTGAGGACGACCCCTCCAATCCTCAGTATCTGCTTACCGATGTGTACGTGGGGTACCGCTTTGCGGACGCGCAGTTGTTTCAGGAGGAGACGGCGGAGGCCGCACCCGAACCCGGTGAGCCGGAAAAGCTGCCGGAAGAAACATCGTGATGCATATACCGATTGGTGCGAGAGCGACGGAGTCTTTTACTCGTCGTAGTGCAGCAGGCTGAAGACGTCGTACTCTGGGAAGCGCTGGCGGCCTTTCAGGAAGTCGAGCTCGACAGCGAAGGCCAGTCCGGCGATCTCACCGCCCAACTGCTTGACCAGCTTCACGGTGGCCTCCATGGTGCCTCCGGTGGCCAGCAGATCGTCCACCAGCACCACGCGCTGACCGGGCTGAATGGCGTCGAGGTGGATTTCTAAAGTATCAGTGCCGTACTCCAGGTCATAGGAGACGCGCGCCACGGGAGCAGGCAGCTTGCGCGGCTTGCGCACCGGCACAAACCCGGCATTCAGGCGGTAGGCCAGGGCCGGCCCAAAGATGAATCCCCGCGCCTCGATGCCCAGCACCAGGTCGATATTGCTGTCAATATAGTGCGTGGCCAGCGCGTCGATCATCTGCGCAAAGCCGGTCTTGTCCTTCAACAGGGTGGTGATGTCGTAAAACAGAATCCCCGGCTTGGGAAAATCGGGCACGGTGCGCACCAGCGCCTTCAGTGCTTCTACGTTGACGGGCTTGATTGCTTCGGGCATACGTGCATCCCTTTCTGAATGAGGCTTGAGAAAAATTTGCGGGAAGGGAACAGGCGGGGATGCGATTCCGCTTCCGTACAGATTATAGAGGAACAGGGACCAGGGACTGCCTTCACCACGCCCCATCAATCCGGAATGAACTCAGCTCCTCGGCTTCGCTCTCGTCCAGATAGTGTTCGACGAGCCGATCGACGCGGGCGCCGCGCGGTCCACGGCGCAGGCTGGCCCGCAGTTCGGCCAGATCGGCCTCTGTGCCAGACGCCACCACCTCCACCTCGCCCTCCTCGGTGTTATGCACCCAGCCGCGCAGGTCCAGTTGGCTGGCCTCCCGATGCACGTACCACCGGAAGCCTACCCCCTGCACGCGGCCTTGAATGAGAAAGTGAAGAACCATCGTAAGAAGTTTTACAGATGCGCAGCCGTCGCGCAACCGGCGAGTTAAACTCGGCCCTAGCCGCCGCGCGCTACACTGGACTTCACCATGGTCTTTGTCCTCGATAACTACGATTCATTCACCTACAACCTTGTCCAGTACCTGGGGGAACTGGGCGCGGAGGTCGAGGTCCGCCGCAACGACGAACTGACGGTGGAGCAGGTCGAAGCGCTCAAGCCGGAGCGGATTCTGCTCTCGCCGGGGCCTTGCACGCCGGGCGAGGCGGGCATCCTGGTTCCGCTCATCCGGCACATGGCCGGGAAAGTTCCTATTTTGGGCGTCTGTCTGGGCCATCAGGCTATCGGCGAGGCCTTTGGCGGGCAGGTCGTACGCGCACAGCACCTGATGCACGGCAAGACCAGCTTGGTGGAGCACGACGGCAAGGGCATCTTTGCTGGACTGTCCACACCGCTTACCTGCACCCGCTACCATTCGCTGATTGTTGAAGAGGACTCGCTCCCGGCCGAGCTTATGGTTACAGCACGCACACCAGCCAAGGGCGGCGGTTCGGTGATTATGGGCCTGCGCCACCGCAGCCTGCCCATCGAGGGCGTGCAATTTCATCCCGAGAGCGTTCTAACCGAGGGCGGCCACCAGATGATCCGCAACTTTTTGGGGATGTAAGGATGATACGAATTGCTGCAGAAAATAGCCGATTATCAAGCAAAGGGCCTGAAAAGCAAACCTCAGGGGCTAAAGCCCTGCTTCATTTTGCAGCATGTTGTGTCGGGGTTAAAACCCCGACCTACCAGTCGTGCCCTGGTACAAAGCAGTATTTTTCACAGCCTGTAAAGCGTCGCTCTTTCAAAGCCGCGAACTTCTCCGCAGCCCCGCTTGGCTTGTTGCTTACTGCTCTCGCCGTTACGCCCATGCTTTTCGCCCAAGCCCCCGCCTCCGAAGCCGGCCCCATCGCTATCGTTCCGCTGGACAGCAATCATCCCGACCGCGCGGCCACGGTCACCGGCGCGCTTGAGGTCTCGCAGGGAAGGGCCGTCATTGCTGCCAGCGGCACCGTAACCTCCGGCTCCGAGACCACACAGGTCACATTGCCTCATCGCGGCATACTGCGCGTCTGCGCCACGACTACCGTCAAACTGGCCTCCGACTCCAGCGTTCCCTTGGGCGAGACCCCCGGCCTGATGATGGCTATGGATCACGGTGCTGTCGAGATGAGTTATGCCACCGGCCGCAACTCCGACATTCTGCTGACGCCGGATTTTCGCATCCTCATCGGCGGTTCCGGCGCGGCGGAGGTCAAGGTGCGCCTGGGCCAGCACGGCGACACCTGCGTAGACAATGCCGGGGTCCCCAGTGACAGGCCTTCGTCGCAGGGGTTGAACGCCGGCGTTAACGCGCCTTACGTGTTGGTTTCCAGCGTCTTCGAGGGAGGAGCCTACCGCGTGCAGCCCGGCCAGCGCGTGATGTTCCAGCACGGCAGCCTGCACGAGATGGTGGATCAGGAGAAAGAGCCTTGCGGATGCCCGCCCCCTACACCCAAAGACAATGAATTTCCGCTGGCACAAAGCGAGGGGCTGGCGCCGCTGCCTAAGCCTGCGCCGAATGCGGTCTCTCTAAGTTCCGCCCCACCGCAGGTGGTCGAGCCGCTGGTGTACAAGGGCGGGGACCACGCGGCACAACCCGCGACCGAAGCAACTCCGGCGGCCAGCACAGTCGCAACCAAGCCCGTGGCAAAGAAAAAGTCCGGCTTCTTTGGCGGTATCAGAAAATTCTTCCACCGTCTCTTCGGAGCAGAGTGAGTTACCGGTTCAATTACTGGGCCGGCGCGTCAGTGATGATTCGCGAAGTCGAACCGAAGCGGTGATAGTCGGTGAAGCTGACCTCATTGATGCGCAGAATCTCCATATCGCTCATATCTCCTTTGGCATGAGACTTGGTCAAGGAGATCGCAATGCTATGCACGGGGCAGATGTAGCTGTTGCCGCCGATCTCGACGGGGCCGTATTGCACCGAGGTGGCGGCGCGCATGATCGCGTCGGAGGGCTTAAGATCCGACGCGATGGTGACGCGCAAAACAGCGCCGGTGGTAGGATCGAGATACAGGTGCCCGTGGTAGCTGGGAGTTCCGTGATAGGAGTCGCCTTCTACACTGGCGGATTTGGCGTCTATACCAAAAGCGACAGCGCCAGCGGTATTTTGTGCTTCCCTCACACAGCAGTAATTCACCGTGTAGTGCGAAGCCGCTTGAGGCACCTCGAAATGAAACACAGCAACCGGGCCTGCCGCCGTTTGTTCCCAGTGGCTCCACTTCAGGATGCCCTTGGATGCGTCGGTGAGGATGACCCCCAGGGCCGGGCCAAACTCACCGAACGAGACCAGCCCCATGGGCGTGGGCTCGTTCTTGGGCTTGGCGCCAGAGGAACCCGGCTGACGGTCCAAGACCTCCTCTCCGTTGCGATAGACGATATGGTGGCTGAAGGTTCCCGCCGGATGCAGATCCGAGTGCGGAGCCCAGCCACTATGAGTCACCGACAGGGGGGTGTTATCGTAGCTGTCGGTAAGACGCGTCGCCAGGAAATCCGGCATATGGTGAAGAGTGACAGCGACAAAATTGATGAAGGATTTCATCATGACCCGCTGCTCAGCGGTTGTCGGCGGGGCTTTATCGGGTAATTCGCCAGCCGGCGGCTCAAGAAATGCTGAGGAATCGACGAGCAACTTCAAAGAGAGGACGGTCTTCGGGCCGGGCTTGAACTCCGCCGTAATGCGGTCCAGCGTAGGCTGGGTCAATTGCTCGGTCAATTCCAGGGAGTTGAGTTGCTGCGCGCGATCGCCGTCGTTTTTATTCTCGGCCTGCTGTGCTGCCAGAATTTCGTGCAACTGCGCGACGGTCACATGTCGAACCGCTGCCAGACAGGGAAGAGCGATAGCTATCAGGATGGTCAACAAAATGGATTTCCGCATGTCTTTCACCTCAGCAAACCAGTTTACATCTTCCTTGCCCGCTCGATGGCCCGCATCACCGCCTTGGCTTTGTTGAGCGATTCCTGATACTCAAGCTCAGGCACTGAGTCGGCCACGATGCCGCCGCCAGCCTGCACGTAGCCTTTGCCGCCAGTGGCCAGCATGGAGCGGATGGCGATGCAGGAGTCGAGATTGCCGGAGAAATCCGCGTAGAGCACCGCGCCGCCGTAGGTTCCGCGCCGCGCAGGCTCCAGCTCCTCGATAATCTCCATGGCCCGCACCTTGGGAGCGCCCGAAAGCGTTCCGGCGGGGAAGCAGGCGCGCAAGGCGTCGACGGCGGTCAGTTCGGGCTTGAGCTTGCCCTCGATGCTGCTGACGATGTGCATCACGTGCGAGTAGCGCTCGACGAACATCAGCCGGTCCACCTTGACCGAGCCGAACTGGCTCACGCGGCCCACATCGTTGCGGCCCAGGTCCACCAGCATCACGTGCTCGGCGCACTCCTTCTCGTCGGAGAGCATCTCGTCGGCCAGCGCTTGGTCTTCGGCCTCCGTGGCTCCACGGGGCCGCGTTCCGGCGATGGGCCGGTACTCGACCTTGCCCTGATGCACGCGCACCAGCAGCTCTGGCGAAGAACCCGCCAATTCAACGGGCGGAGCCGGGGGCTGTTTTCTCTTTTTGGACGAGTGCAGAGACTTGTCAGAATGCCCGCCAAGGGCACCCTCAGGCGTAAAGCGCAGGAAGTACATATATGGGCTGGGGTTGACGGTGCGCAGAGCCCGATAGACCTGGAAGCTATCGGCCTCCGGCACGACGTCAAAGCGCTGCGAGAGGACAGCCTGGAAGATGTCGCCAGCCGCGATGTACTCCATGGCGCGGTTTACGGCGGCGAGGAAATCCTTTTTCTCCGTGCGGTGCCGCACCTTGAGCTTACCTTTGCTGTGATGGGAGGGCAGCCAGGGCAAAGGCTGGGCCAGCCGCTTTTCCAGCTTGTCGAGCCGCTGGACGGCCTTGTCGTATGCATGGGCAGGTTTGCCGCGTGTCAGGTCGGCCGTTACCACTAGCCAAATCTCCTTGCGCACGTGGTCGAAGGCCAACACTTCGTCGAAGAAGAGCAGGCAGGCGTCAGGAACGCCCAACTCGTCTTTGGCCAGTTCGGGCAGCCGCTCGATCTGGCGCACCGCGTCGTAGGAGAAAAAGCCCACCGCGCCTGCTGTAAACGGGGGCAGCCCCGGCAACCGCGCCGGTTTATGGCCGCCCAGAGCCCGCCGCAGTTCGGCAAAGATGTCTCCCTCAATCTGGACGATCTTTTTGCCTTCGGTGATGGTGATCTCGCGCCCGCGCGCCACAATGCGCTTGAAGGGAGCCAGCCCAATGAAGGTATAGCGGCCCACCTGTTCGCCGTTCTCCACCGACTCCAGCATGAAGCACTCCGGCTCGGGCCAGGCCGCGCGCAGGAATGCCGAAACCGGCGTTTCCAGGTCGGCGGAGAGAATACGGCAGACGGGGACCAGGGTGTGCGCTTTGGCAAGCGCGAGGAACTCCTTGCGGCTGGGCAGGACGGGATGGACAGAGGCTTTCACCGCCTCAGTGTAATTGCTTAGGCGGCGTGGCCGCAGCCGTGCGCCGGCAGCCCCGCCATAAATCGTATCCGCGCTGAACTCGCGCGCCCTGCGCGGTCCGTCTCAATGCACCAACTGGGAACGGTAAGAAGCCAGCCAACTCACCATCTCTTTCGCAGGCTTGGGGCGGCTGTAAAGATACCCTTGCACGCTGTCGCAACCATTCGAGCTTAGAATATCCAGTTGTTCCTGGGTTTCCACCCCTTCCGCGATCACATGCAAGCCGAGATCGTGGCCCAGTTCGATGGTCTTCAGGACCATAATGCGGTTTCTTTCGTTGACCTGCATATCCTGGACGAACGATTTGTCGATCTTCAGCTCCGTCGCCGGTATGTTTTGAAGTTGTTGCATCATGGCATAGCCGGTGCCAAAATCGTCGATCGACAACTTTACCTGCTTCATCCGGAGCCTAGTCAGGATGTCCAATGTCCTTGATAACTCTTTGATTAAACCGCTCTCTGTGATTTCAACAGTGAGATTCGCGGGCGATATGCCATGCTTCTCGGCCAGAGACACAAAACGGTCCGGGAACTTCAAGTCGTGCAGGGAGTGCACCGACTCATTCAACGACAGCATGGGAGCCTTCCCATCGCCGTTCGCAAACTGCGCCACTTCGCTCATTCCGCGGTTCGCAACGATCCAGCCAAGCTCGTCGATGAGCTTAAGCTCCTCCAAGCGGCCAATAAAGTTGTCGGGGAAGATCAGCCCTCGTTCAGGATGCTGCCACCGGACCAGAGCCTCAACGCCAATCACGCGCCCTGTGGCAATATCGATCTGCGGCTGATAGTAAGTTATGAACTCATCTTGCTCGATCGCGCGCAGCAACTCCTCTTTCTCGATGACGATATCGGAAGACTGCTTGACAACTGACAACGCCTCAGGCTCCGCATGTTTTTCAAGCACCTCCTCCAGTTCCGTCAGCCGGAAGGGCTTTTGGAGATGGCCCACGACGGACAAATCAAGGGCTTGCGCCAATTGTCCGGCCGACTCCAGGGTGCGCTTGCCAACGCCGCTCATCAGAACGATGCCGGTTTTGCACTTCCGTTCGCCAAGCAGCCTCAACACTTCAACGCCATCCATCTCCGGCATCATCAGGTCGAGCAGAATCAAAGTCGTGTCGGGCGTGAGAGCTTCAAGGAACACCTTTGCATCCGTCGTTACGGTGCATTGCAATCCCATGGCCTGCGCGGCGGCAGAGATGAATTCTCCCACGTCGGCTTCATCGTCGATGACCAGGATTCTCTGCTTAGCTTTCATCGTTCCTCAATTTGCTGCCGGTCGATCCCAAGCCATCACCGGCCGGACAGGGAGTGTTCCACTTTTTCGAGTTTGCCATTATCGCTTTCCATTACGCGGTGAACGATTGCGGCGAACTCGGTGCGTTGATAAGGCTTGCGCAGCAGGGGACCGTCAACCAGAGGCATACTTTTCTCCGCCAGCGCCTCTGATGGAAATCCGGAGGAATAAATAATCTTGAGATCGGGGTGCAGGGCATGGGCTCTTTGCACCAGTTCCACTCCGTTTATTCCACCCGGCATCACAATGTCCGTCACCATCAGGTCGATATCGCTCCGTTGCGCAAGCACCTCAAGCGCGCTGGCGCCGTCTTTGGCTTCAATGGCCGTAAAGCCCATCTCCGCGAGATAGGCTAGGGCCACCTCAAGCAGGTCCGCCTCGTCATCCACCACCAGCACCGTGCCGTGCGACTTTCCGTTGAGAGGCTTCGGGCTATCCGCCGCAACGGGGCGCGAAAGATTCGCTACAAGTGGCAGATAAAGCGACACCGTGGTCCCAATACCAAGTTCACTGTAGACGCGGACGGCGCCGCCCGACTTTTTGACGAAACCATAAACCATGGCCAGGCCCAGGCCAGTGCCCTTATTGCGCGGCTTGGTGGTAAAGAACGGCTCAAAGGCGCGTTCAAGAGTCTCTTTCGACATGCCTTGACCGGTATCCGTTACCGATACACAAACATAACGGCCGGCTTTCAGGTCGCCTGTATGTACCGCAGGATGGCTGTCTCCAAGAATCTGCACCCGCGAACCGATGATGATGGAGCCGCCCTTGGGCATTGCATCTCGCGCATTGACCACCAGGTTGAGCAGCGCGCTTTCCAGGCCGGCGGGGTCAACGAACAGCGGCGGCACGGATTCATCGACGTGCGTCGTGATTTTGATCTCCGGACCGAGTCCTCGGGAAGCCAGTTCGATCATATTCTGAATCGAATCTCCCAACATGACAACCGACGGTTTCAACTCCTCATTGCTGGAGAACATGAGCAGGCGCCGCGTGATGTCAGCGCCGCGCACGGCTGCCTTCTGCGCGGTTTGAACCCGCTTGACTGCCGCTTCGTTGCCGGCGACCAGACGGTCGAGCAGGTCGAGGTTTCCAATGATGACACCGAGCAGATTGTTGAAATCGTGAGCGATTCCACCCGTCAATTGGCCCACCGCCTCCATCTTCTGGCTTTGGTGCCACTGACGCTCCAGTTGCTTTCTCTCGCTGATGTCGCGGATGGCCGCCGTTACCAGAATGCCCTCGGCGCTCTCCAGCGGGCTGAGCATGATCTCGATAGGGAACTCGCTTTTATCCTTTCGCAGTCCATGGAGCTCAATTCCAGTGCCGATCTGCTGCGCCAGCGCCTCGGCCGCGGTGCGGGTTCCGTCCGCGATCAGCCGCTCCGCAAAGCCCTCCGGAATGATGTTGGTCACCTTCTGGCCCAGGAGCTCGTCGCGGCGGTATCCGAACTGGCTCTCCGCCCGTGCGTTCAGCAGGACGATCTCCCCGCCCTGGTTTACAACTACCATCCCATCCGGAGCCGCCTCCATCAGCCCTCGATACCTTTCTTCCATCTGCGCCAGGTGCTTGTCCGCATCCTTGCGCACAGTGATGTCGCGGATGGCCGCCGTCACCAGAATGCCCTCGGGGCTCTCCAGCGGGCTGAGCATGATCTCGATGGGAAACTCGGTTCCATCCTTACGCTGGCCGTAAAGCTCAATCCCGGTGCCGATCTGCTGCGCCAACGCCTCGGCCGCGGTGCGGGTTCCGTCGGCGATCAGCCGTTCCGCAAAGCCCTCCGGAATGATGCTCTTCACCTTCTTGCCCAGGAGTTCGTCGCGGCGGTACCCGAACTGGCTCTCCGCCCGCGCGTTCAGCAGGACGATCTCCCCGCCCTGGTTTACAACTACCATCCCATCCGGAGCCGCCTCCATCAGCCCCCGATACCTTTCCTCCATCTGCGCCAGGTGCTTGTCCGCATCCTTGCGCACGGTGATGTCGCGGATGGCCGCCGTCACAAGGATGCCCTCGGGGCTCTCCAGCGGGCTGAGCATGATCTCAATGGGAAACTCGGTCCCATCGTTGCGCCGACCGTAAAGTTCAATCCCGGTGCCGATCTGCTGCGCCAGCGCCTCGGCCGCGGTGCGGGTACCATCGGCGATCAGCCGCTCCGCAAAGCCCTTCGGAATGATGTTGGTCACCTTCTGGCCCAGGAGTTCATCGCGGCGGTACCCGAACTGGCTCTCCGCCCGGGCGTTCAGCAGGACGATCTCACCGTCCTGGTTCACCACCACCATTCCATCCGGAGCCGCCTCCAGCAGCCCGCGGTATCTGGCTTCCGACTCCTTGTGCTCGCTCAGGTCGCGGCAGATCTCTGAAAATCCGCGCAAATTCCCAGCCGCATCGCGCAACGCTATGTAAGTGGCGCTGGCTAAGAATTCAGAACCGTTCTTACGCACGCGCATGCCATATTCTTCGTGCCGGCCGTTTGTGGCGGCCAGCCGGAGCACCTCCTCAGGCCGGCCTCGCTTGATATCTTCCTGGATAAAAAAACGGGAGAAGTTGTGGCCGATAATCTCTTCTGCGGTATACCCCTTGATCAGTTCCGCGCCAGCGCTCCAACTGATAACCTGGCCCCGCGGGTCGAGCATGAAGATGGCGTAGTCCTGCACTCCGTCCAGGAGCGTCCGGTATTTTTCTTCGCTTTGCTGGAGCGATTCCTCGGCCTTCGCGCGTTTGGAACTGTCGCGCACCGCGGCCCAGGCCGCGATGCCGGCGATCAGTATCCCCAGGAAGGTTCCAAGGAACAGAATGATTTTGGTCTGGTTTAAGTACAGCTCAGTATTTGCAACGCGCTGTGCCCGCAAGCGCACTTCTTCGTCCTGCAACTTGCCAACCAGTGCCTGAAACTCCGTATCCCGTTCGTCCGGTCCGCTTCCAATGGCGGCCACCGCAGCCGCAAAGCCCCGCGTCCGGCGCAGATTGATGACCATATCCGCGCGCTGGATTCTTTCGGCGGCCAGAACTTCAAGATTGGGGAAATGAATCTGCTGCACTGGGTTATCGGCCGTCAGGCCGCGAATGACTGCTTGATCCTGCGCTACCCTCGATACGTTGGTCCGGTAGGCCTCCAGATCGGATTCCTTGCCCGTCAGGACGAATCCCCGGCTCGCGGATTCAATACTCTCCATGGCCAGGGCCAGATCCTGGATGTTCGAGAGAACCTCGTGGGTATGCCGTACCCAGCGGTCGCTTTCATCGGAAACAAGCATCCATCGATAGGAGAACGACCCCATCAGCAGCAGGGTCAACATGGCAAACCCGAACGCGAGCTTTACCTTTGCACTCAAGAAAGACTTCATCATATCTCCACCTGATTCCTGCTCAGGGCAGGTCTTTCAGAGTTTTCATTACAAGTAGTCGGGGAGCCATGGTTTGAACGCAACGGTACTCCGAGCTATTGAACACACGTATTACAGAGGTAACACGTTGATAAAAGTGGGTCTGGTTCATTTTGCTCAAAACGACTGCGAGGGTGCGCCCGGCCAGATTCCGCGGTATTCCCGGTCCGAAGTTCAAGGTTACCCGCGATTTTGAACTGGTTTTCCGCTCCAAGCCCGAACCTGGATTGGACAGACCGGGCCGGGGAGGGGTTCAAAGGCTGGTTACGGGCGGCTTGACGGGGCCCGCTGGCTGGCCTAGACTCACTGGGGTTTGGGCTTGCGAAGCGCGATCCGCATGACCAACCGCATAAAATAGGAATTGGAGAATTCGAATGTCAACGGCACATCCTGCAGTCACTTTGGACCAAGAGATCAACCCCTGGGAGGCGCAGAGCGCCCGGTTTGAATTTGCAGCGCGCAAGCTGAACCTCGATCCAGGCTTGTGGAAGGTGCTCAGCACCCCCTCGCGCGAGATTATTGTGCACTTTCCCGTAGCCCTGGATAGCGGAAAGATCGAGATGTTCACCGGGTTCCGGGTACAGCACAACATCGCCCGCGGCCCCGGCAAGGGCGGCATCCGCTATGCGCCGGATGTGACCCTGGACGAGGTGCGGGCGCTGGCCAGTTGGATGACCTGGAAGTGCGCTGTGGTCAATATCCCCTTCGGCGGCGCCAAGGGCGGCGTGATCTGCGACCCGAAGACAATGAGCCAGGGCGAGCTGGAGCGCGTCACCCGCCGCTACACCTCGGAGATCATCGATTTTATCGGGCCGGAGAAGGACGTTCTGGCGCCCGACGTGAATACCAACGAACAGACCATGGCCTGGATCATGGACACCTACTCGATGCACATGGGGCATACGGTGACCAGCGTGGTTACCGGCAAACCGCTGAATATAGGCGGATCGCACGGACGGCTGGAGGCTACCGGGCGCGGCGTGCTGGTGGTGTGCGACGAGAGCCTGCGCTACCTGAATATGCCGGTCGAGGGCTGCCGGGTGGTGATTCAGGGATTCGGCAACGTGGGCTCGAACGCCGCACGGCTGATGATGGAGCGCGGCTACAAGATCGTGGGCATCGCCGAGAAAGAAGGCGGCCTGGCGAACCCCAACGGCATCGACATTCACCAACTGATCGAGTACAAGTACCGCAACGGCACCACCCTGGGTTTCAGCGGCGCCGAGGCTACGCCCAGCGAAGAGTTGCTGGTTACAGAGTGCGAGATTCTTATTCCCGCGGCCACCGAAAACGTGATTACCAGCCGCAATGCGGACAAGATCAAGGCGCGCATCGTCGTCGAGGGCGCCAACGGCCCCACCACCGCCGTAGCCGATGAGATTCTGGCCGAAAAGCGGATCTTCATCGTGCCCGACATCCTGGCCAACGCCGGCGGCGTTACGGCAAGTTATTTTGAGTGGGTGCAGGACCGACAGGGCTACTTCTGGAAGGAAGCCATCGTCAACGAGCAACTGGAGACCATTTTGCGCGACAGCTTCGACGATGTGGTTCGTTATTCCGAGGCGCACAACGTGAACAACCGCATCGCCGCCTACATGCTGGCCATCGACCGCGTGGCCTACACCATCAAGCAGAGGGGCATCTACGCTTAGAGCAGCCAATCCACAGAGGCACACACAGGGTAAAACCGGAGCGGGATGAGCCACGTGGCTTATCCCGTTTTGACGTATATGGCGGCGTGAACGGGCGGTGAGATGCCGGTCGTTTCCGCGGTGCAATAATGAAGTTAAGCTGGAAGCACTTTTCGGCGCGCGCAATCCACATGAATCTGCCCAACTCCATCACGATGAGCCGGATCGTCATGATCCCGCTGCTGCTATGGATTCTGACGCCGCATTTTCCCTGGCATGCATACGGCGCGCAGGAGATCTCGGCGTCGGTGCTCTTTGTACTGGCCTCGATTACCGACGGCCTGGATGGCTACCTGGCCCGCAAGCGCGGCCAGATCACCACCATCGGCATGTTGCTGGACCCCATCGCCGACAAGATCATGGTGACCAGCGCTCTGGTGGCGCTGGTGGCCTA
>Ga0182027_10002053_pt1 | contig 32860 bp, 30 predicted proteins | sample 712E1DmetaG_FD_121300 | JGI IMG/M metagenome (GOLD analysis project Ga0182027, IMG submission 121300) | Permafrost microbial communities from Stordalen Mire, Sweden - 712E1D metaG (Illumina Assembly) | ecosystem: Environmental > Terrestrial > Soil > Wetlands > Permafrost | place: Sweden...
AAGTCAGAAAGGAAATGGAATTTTAAAACTGTTTTTCGAAACCGCCGTTAAAAAACTGGCGCTGACCGCTTTGCATAAATCCGGACCGATATTTTCAAGCTCTTCCCCTTTTAGCTTGGCTGCCGTCCGCATCTCCCCGTCATGCTTTATCTTTGTAAATCCCAATTCTTTTAAAAACCCGGCCAGTGGTTTTAAGTACATCGGAAAGTACCACAAATTATCGCCGGTATTTTTGTACGCTGCTTCCAGCGTTTCGTAATCTCTCGTAACGCTGTTTAAAATTCTTGGCGTAGCCAAATGGTAAGTCGACGCAGAATGCGAAGATGGTTTCATTTCATCGATAATCAATATTTTTGACGAAGCTTTCATCTTTTTTACGTAATCTAGAATTACTAAGAATCCGTTAATTGGAATGTAAGCTCTTTGATTTTTGTGCAAAATCCAGGCAGAAAAATCAAAAGTATAATTTTTTGTTCTGAAAATTCCATCCTTGAAAAGGATTCCTCTTCGCTTTAAATCATTCTCTGACAATAAAACTTCTTCCAAAATTCCATTGGCGATTTTTACGCCAAGCATGGCATTATTAACAATTACTTCGTTTGGCATGCTGTCCAGGCTGTAGGCAAAAATCGTCAGATTTTTTTGTAGATTTAGCTCCGCAGCTGATTTTAAAAGAACAAAGTTTTGCGGTTTATTTTTTTGAATTTTCTTCCACAAAGACCGGTTAATTTCAATTCCCGTCCATTTTAAATTTGCTTTTCTTTTTTTGGACAATTTCAGCACTTCTTTGCCTAAAGAGCCGTCGCCTGAACCAACTTCGACGATTAAATTAAGAGAATTTTCCTGACAAAAATTAAAAATTGCCTGCGGCCAAACTTTATTAACAATAGTTTTGCCAAAATCGTGGTGAGTATTATAAAAACCGTTCTTGCCGCACATTTCCTCCGCAATAAATTCACCAAAAGTTAATGTTCCACCCTTTTCGAAACACAATTTCTCCAAATCTTTTGTGAGTTTGCTGTTTGGCAACTGAACTTTCTGCAAGTGGAAATTTTTTGCTTCCCAATCTTTTAAACTTCTTGACGGAATAAGTATTCTCGCTGCTAAAAATTTAAGATAATCTCTCAGTTCTCTCATTATGTGATGGCAAAAATGTGTCCTCGGGGAGAGTCGAACTCCCAACCTCAACGTCCGCAACGTCGCGCTCTATCCATTGAGCTACGAAGACTAGTCAAGGCTATTATAGCATTACGGAAGTTAGGAATGAAAATTATTTATTTTCCAGAGGAAAATTTTTACTTAGCCAGTCGCCGGATTTTTCCATAAACGTCGGCTTGACGTATTCTCTAAAAGAAAGGTAGGGAATTAAAGCCTTTTTAACTTCATTTTTCTCAACGCTGCCTAATGTCAAAATTAATTCTCCGGGAAGATAGGCTTGGGTTCTAACATGCACCGTTTCTACGCCATCGACCTTTTTAAAATAAAAGTCGTACAATTCTTTCCAAAGGAAAAATCTATCTTCAACCATAATTCCTTCCGTACTAATTCTGTATTTAAAATCTTTTGGTGGAACAGTGGCTAAGGCAAAACTGACAAAAACAAGCGCAACAATTACCACCATAAGCAGATATTGAGAAAATAGAAATAGGATTATTTCCAAAAGAAGCGTTATTAGAACCGCAGTCAGATAAAACTGCTTTGTTCTTTTTTGAAATGGTCTTCCTGGAGCCTCCCACTCAAGCGGAGTTGGTTCTTCCATTTCAGAAACTGCGTGAGTGTTTTCTTGATCTTCTTCGGGCATAGTTCTACTTTAAAGCAAAGCCGATTTTAAGTCAAGCAAAAATAGCATCCAACATCTGGCAATAGGTCTCAACTTGAATTATAATAGCAGTTGACCTGGAGAGGTCGCATAGTGGACTAGTGCGGTGCTCTTGAAAAGCACTGAGGTTGCAAGACTTCCGCGAGTTCGAATCTCGCCCTCTCCGCAGTTTTGGCGAGATGAGAAGCGCCGCTTCGGAGAAGCAAGTCCCCTTGGGGGAAATCTCGCCCTCTCCGCAATTTTTTATCGAGCCTCAAAATTCTTTTCTTGATCTATTATAGGATGTGTGATAGTATGCATGACTAGCACCTTAACAGTGGAAAGGGAACACCAAAACCAAACGACAATAGCGTCGCTTACGTTTACGTGTAATATACCGTCACAGAAAGGAGAGGCTTAGGAATAATAAATGCATGATCGCTAACAGAATTCATTGCGCTCATGCAGTCAAGATGGTTTAACCATCACGTTGTTCAGCATAGGAGGAACTTATTCATGAGGTTCGTTCGCACAGTTGCACCAGCTACGCCAGGACTCACTTTCCCGCAGGTCGAGCAATTGCTTGGCGCTGTCAACTCAGATCTCGCAACTGCAAGTGCAAAACTGCAATCCAAGCGGAATTCGCTTAGGCAAACCGCTGCGGATCTGACAGAAGCTGCTGATGCAGAACAAGAAGTTGCAGGCATTACCTACAACGAAGGAATCGCCAAGGTCACCGAGATCTACAACACAGCGATGGCAGCAGCCGATCGGAAGAAGGATGGGGCCACAGCGGCTACTCAGAATGCCGATGGCATCGCTTCCCTTCTGGCCGCTCTGCCGTCTCAACCATCAGCTCAACCTGAACCGACCAATCCCGTCAACGTCTAGCACTCTCGCTAACCCTTTCCCAATTCCCAACCATTCCTTGCCCACTTAATTAAGGCGCCGACGGAGGGTTACTCTATATCGCAGTTTTCTGCATCCTTTGCAGTTTTCTGCTTTATATATTTACCCTCCGTCCTTTTCCTTTCCACTAAAAATCTGTTAATATAAATTAATGGCATGTTTTATAGCACCTGCGGCAACAGCAATAATTACCACCGGTCTTAAGAAAAAAATTGCTCCAAAATACCATTTAGAATGGCTAAACACCATGCTTTGGGGTGGTGTTATTATGTTGGTTGTTGACCATGTCTTAAACGGAGAAGTCGTACCCTATCCGCCATTTTTAACCGCCATGCAAAAAGCTAACGGTTTTTCAACTATGCTAAAAGAAATTTTCACTGTTGGTGGCGCAATGACAATCGCAATTTTTGCGGTGTGGACCATAATGGTCTTAATTGCTAACAAAAACGAAACTCAAGCGCACGAAAAAACAGCACAAGCTGCAATTGCCTAAGCTTTTCTTCAGGTTTTTATTAGATTATCTTTGTGTAATATTTTAAATTCTGCGATAATAAAAATATGGACGATATAATTCAAGCTCAAAATTTAACTAAAACATTCAAAGATTTTAAAGCCGTTGATAATGTTTCATTTAATGTTCCAAAAGGCGAAATTTTTGCCTTCTTAGGACCAAACGGAGCCGGAAAAACAACCACCGTTAAAATGCTTACCACTCTTTTAAGGCCAACCGCAGGAACAATAAGATTAAATGGAATTGACACGGTTACAAATTCTGAAAATGCCAGAAAAACTTTCGGCATTGTCTTTCAGGATCCAAGCCTAGATGATGAATTAACCGCTTATGAAAACATGGAATTTCATGCTGTTTTGTACAAGGTCCCGAGGAGGGAATTAAAAGAAAGAGTAGAAAAGTTTTTAAGATTTGTCGAGCTTTGGGATAGAAAAAAAGATTTAGTCAAAACTTTCTCAGGCGGTATGAAAAGACGTTTAGAGATTGCCCGCGGACTTTTACACAAACCGGAAATTTTGTTTTTGGACGAGCCGACCCAAGGATTAGACCCGCAAACCAGAAACAAAATTTGGGAATATTTGCAAAATTTAAACAAAGAAACACAAATTACTATTTTCTTTACTACTCATTACATGGAAGAGGCAGAGCAAGTGGCGCATCGCGTCGCCATTATGGATCGGGGCAAAATAATCGACTCTGGAACACCAACTAAACTTAAAGAACAAACTCAAACCAAAACCTTAGAAGAAGCATTTCTTAAATTGACAGGAACAGCTATTCGCGACGAAGAAGCTAGCGGCACAGATAAATTAAGATCACACGCCAGAATGTGGAGGAGTAGATGAGCGCTATTTATATTCTTTGGAAAAGAGAACTAATTAGATATTTTCGGTCTAAAGCAAGATTAGTTGGTTCTTTGGGACAGCCATTATTATTTTTAGTGGCTTTGGGATTTGGATTAGGACCGGTTTTTGCTAAAGCCGGACAGGGGAATTATTTCCAATTCTTGGGTCCTGGTGTAGTCTGCATGGGCATTCTTTTTACCGGGGTTTTCGCCGGAATCCAAGTTATTTGGGACCGCCAGTTCGGATTTTTAAAAGAAACTTTGGTGGCACCGGTAACGCGTTTTGAGATTATGCTTGGTAAAACTTTAGGCGGAGCAACCGTGGCTTTTCTTCAGGGTTGTTTTGTTTTAGCCCTAACTATGCTACTCGGCTTTCGCGTACAACACCTCTATCTAATTCCCTTAGCTTTAACTGCAATGTTTTTAATTGCTCTATTTTTTACCGCCCTAGGAATTTCAATTGCTTCAATTTTAGAAGACATGCAGGGATTTCAACTAATTATGAATTTTGTCGTCCAGCCGGTTTTTTTCCTATCCGGCGCGCTATTCCCACTTGCCGGCGTAGTTAGTTTCTTATCGATAATCTCTTCTTTTGACCCGTTAGCTTATGGTGTTGATGCCGTTAGGGGATCTTTAACCGGGATTACGCATTTTGGACTGGTGACGGATTTTACCGTGCTTGTTGTAATTTCCTCAATAGTTTTGGCGCTCGGGAGCTATCTTTTTTCAAGAGTAGAAGCCTGAAGCATGAAGAATATGAAATTTGAATTTTCCGCAGGCGGCGTGGTTGTCAAGAAAGAAAAAGGTCAAAATTTAATCTTAGTTTCCCAACACTCACAGCATCATGGCTGGGTTTTTCCAAAAGGACTGATTGGCGATCACATTGAAGGAGAACAAAAAGAAGATACGGCTCTGCGTGAAGTTGAGGAAGAAACAGGCGCAATCGGGAAAATTATTAAACCGTTAACGCCGGTTGAATATTGGTACGTTTTTGAAGGCGAAAAAATTCACAAAACCGTTTATTATTTTTTAATGGAATATGTTGGAGGAGACATAACCAAGCATGACTTTGAAATGGAAAATGTTGAATGGCTGCCAATAAATGAAGTCGCACTTCGTTTGACTTACGATTCGGATAAAAAAGTCTGGCAAGAAGCAGAAAAGTTGATATAATGATTCAACGAGGAGGGGTCGCATAGTGGCCTAGTGCGCTTGCTTGGAAAGCAGGTATATTCGCAAGGATATCGCGGGTTCAAATCCCGCCCCCTCCGCAGTAAGGGAATCGTTATCGCAGGAGCTAGTTTCCTTTTAGGTTGAGATCGGGTTTTGACTCATCTACGGTTGCTTTTCCTCCACCAATCGCCGCTGCTACCGCACCTTTTAGAATCATCATCAATAAGCTTTCTTTTTTCTTCTTCTTTGCTTTGTCAGCTAATTCCAAATACATCGCCAAAGCCCATTTATCAATTTCCCTATCCGTTGTTTGTACCCCTGATTTTTCCATTAATTCCTTTGCCCTGTCTCTGGCTTGCATAAACTCGGTAGAGGCTCTAATGTGGCCACTTATTTTCCCTTCCCCAGCTAGCATCAATGATTGCGCCTGCCTGTAATAATATCTATCCAAAAGCTCTCTTTGCACATTTTTATCTTTAAGATCCTTACCATCTTTAACAAATTCGTCTCTTAACTTAAGATACATTGTTGGAAATTCAAAATATTTTGGGTCAGGATTATAAAAATCTGTTTTATCTACTTTTGGATTTCTTTCATTTTTTCTACTTTCCGTATATTCCGCGATTAAATCCTGATCCGGCTCTAGCGGATGCTCTCTGTCTGAATCTACTTTATCATCATGCCCCAAAGCATTTCTTACTCGGGCTAATTTTGCTGCGTCGGAAAGTGGCGGCTTATCAGTATCCGCATTTAGCTCCTCTATTTCTGCAGAGTCCTCTTCCTGCATATCTTCCACATTTATTCCGTATTTTTCGCGCAACATAGCTGAAAACTCCACTCCCAGTTTTATTTGATCCTCAGGAGAAGCATTCTCATAAGCCTCGAGTGCAGCTTTAAATTCTTTATCGCCTGCCAATGCTTCTAGATCAGGCCCTTTACTCGCAGGAGAGGAACCCTCTACGGCTTTTGATGCAGTCCTAACTCCTGCTTCAGCAATAGGACCTGCCGGCGTTGCCGAACTTTCTACTAACGCACCTGCCGCAGTATTAACTCCCGCCTCCACTACAGTCGGCGCTACTGAGGTAACTGCTCCCGTTGCTACACCCTCTGCCGTTGCCGTAGCCGCAACAACCGGTACCGTAGCTGTTCCTTCCACTGCGCCTGACGCTACTGCACCTGCTACTACTGATAATCCTTCTGCTAATCCATCCATAATTAATCCTTTCTTTAAGTCTAGGTTAGATTAAATCTATTTGTCAAATTAGTTATCGGATTAATCTAATCTTTATACAAAAAATTATAACCTAGAAAAAATAAAGCATCTTGATATTAACTTTATAAAAAATTAACAATTGGAATAGGATTTTATGATACTTAAGCCTCAGTAAATGGCTTAAGTATGTCGCTTGGATTTGCCTCGCTCCACTTGATAAAATATTACAAAAACATGATAAAAAATTTGACAAAGACGGCAAAATAATCCAAACTAATAATTGTGAAGAGACTTACTGCCTTGACCAGGATTATTTTTGTTTCCCTATTTTTACTTGCTTCATTTCTTATTTTTAAGCCGTCTGCTTATGCTCAAACCATAGATCAAACCACTCAGGAGCAGATTCAACAAACCATGTACTCCAATACTAATCCTGACGTGCCAAAAAACTTACATACCATAACGCAAAATGTAATGATTGAAGTAATGTCGGCAATGATTTGTCAAATTGCCGGAATTGATCCGGTTGATAAATCACAAAGCTGCTTAGGAGTTGACCCACAAACTAAAAAAATCGGATTCGTTAAAAGCGGCGGCGGATTAATCGGCGTCTTGCGTGATTCAATTGTAGCTCTTTACACCCCGCCACTACATACCCGGGATTATTTTGACTATTTGGCTTCAAACTTTGGGGTTGCCAAGAAAAGTTACGCTGCGTCAAATGACCCCGGATTCGATGGGCTTTCTCCTTTGCGAAATATTTGGCTTGCGTCTAGAAATATCGCCTATTTGTTTTTTGTAATATTATTTTTAATTATCGGAATAGGGGTTATGCTTAGAATCCATATTGACCCCAGAACTGTTATGACTATTCAAAATCAAATCCCCAAAATTATCATCGCGCTTATCCTAGTCACTTTTTCTTTTGCCATTGCAGGATTATTAGTTGATCTTATGTATGTCGCTAGCTATCTTCTACTCGGGATTATTGCCTCTTCCGATCATTCATTAATGACGATTGCCCCCGATATCGTACTTAAACTTGTCGGCTCAACTAATCCATTTGATGCTGCCAACACGGCATTAACTTCTGGTACTAGCATTAGTGTCCCCTTGTTGGGAAAACTTCAATTCGGACTTGGCGATTTAGCAGCCGGTCCGGCAGCAGTAGCTAGCGGATTCGTCGCCAGACTACTACAAAACTCTTCCGGAGGACTAATCGTTAACGTCATCGGCGCCATTGTTGGTGGCCTTATTGGACATGCCGTAGGCAGTTCAGCCGGCGGAATGGCAACGCTTGGGATACTTGGAGTAGGCGCACTTCTTATTGCCGCTGGTTTTTTTACCGGTGGGGTAACATGGGCCGCGTTACCACTTGCGCTCGGAACCGTTGCCTCCGTCGGAGCCGCAACAGGCAAGGTGGTCGACACTTTAGTTACCACCACTGGAACCGTGGCTGGATTTGTCAATTCCAACGACATTTTAATAATGGTTGCAGGGATGATTACTTTTTTAATTGTTTTGTGCGCTATCTTAATAACGCTGTTTAGGCTTTGGTTCCAGCTGATTATGGCTTATATCAGTGTTTTAATAAACATTGTTTTTGCGCCAATATGGATTATGCTTGGCCTTATTCCCAGCAGCAAGATCAGTTTTAGTTCTTGGATAAGAACTCTTGTCGGCAACCTATCTTGTTTTCCAACAGCCTTAGTCATGCTCCTTCTAACCAGAGTCTTCATTGATGCATTCCAAGCATCCGCCGATAGCCAAGCGCATTTCTTTGTTGCTCCATTAGTCGGCAATATCTTAGACCCAAAAGGATTTGCTGCAATCATTGGCATGGGAATTTTCCTGATGATTCCCTCCGCTGTTACATCGGTTAAAAATGCTATTAGCGGATCTGCTGGTCTTACTTTTGGCGGAGTTGGAGCAGGGCTTAGCTCTGGCGCAGCCGTGCCTATGGCTGGACTCAAGGGAATTGCCGCTGTTAATATGAAGACGCAGGTGCCGGGCGAATCCGCAGGACTTATGAGAGGAATGGCTAAGATGTTTGGAATTGGTCCTTAGTAATTACGTTTATTTTTTGTCTGACTTTTTTGACTCTCTCCCAACTTGAATAACCATCGCTGGAATAAATGCTTTCAGGAATAAGTCTCTAAAAAATGCTGCAAGTATCCCTCCAAACTTAGCTCCTTTTTTCTTTTTCACCCAATCATCCGTATCGATCATTTTTAATACGCCGTCTTTCCTAAATGCTTTTCTGGTAATTCCAATCGCTAGCGCTTCATTAATTACTCCGCGCATTGCAAACTCATCATAAGCAATAGCTTGTACTCCACCCCATTTTTGCGCCAACGAATCAGACATCTGAAATTGCTTAGCGATTGGCCTAAGAAGATTATCCTTTGCTAACCACCGCTTAAAGAAGTTTCTGCCTTTTGCGTCTCCCTTTTGATCAGTATACTGTCCCCCTGCTTCCCAAAAATCCAACACCGTCATAAAAAACGGCATTACCGAATCCGAAGCCGCTTCCCATCCGTTTGGTGCATCTATAGCTACCAGCATTTCTTTTAAGGCTTTCATTGTCTCTTCACGCCCAAGTCCCGAGGGGTCGCCAACAATTTTATTTAAAGCTTCATAGGAAGAATGAATTGCGCCGATATCCCCAACTCTTCGCCTATAATACTGATTTCCAGCTCCGGCATATTCGGCTTGTTCAAAAACGACATCCGTCATAAAAGGATTAAACGGTAATCTAACTGCGGCTAAATCTTTCGAAACATCTTTGCCATATCCTTGAATTTGTTCTAAAAGCGCCTCTTCTGCGCTTCCCTTTTTCACCATGGTTACGAGAGCTTCTTCTAGCGACATTGCCTCTCCTTTTGCAATTTTAGACATTCTTACCTCTCTGGCAATAATTAGCTTTTCCCTTAAGCTTTTCCATACCGGGTTTTTTTCCGTATTTAAACTTCCATTTTTTGGGTCCGTAAACGCTGTAAAGTCTTTCAATTTTTCCCCGCTAAAAGGCGCATCTTTTTCAAAACTCATTCCGTTTAGAAAATATGCAACTGCCAAAGGGTTATCCTCGGCAATTTTTTTCCAAATTGCTGATCTTATATCCGTTTTTATGGCTGTCAATCCTTTTATATCAACATCTTTTCCTTTTCCTTGGATATCACCAAATCTTATTAATACGCCTAAGGCATTGTTAAATTCCGGTCGTAATTTGCCATCTTGCAAGAACGTAGTCCTTAGAATATCCGGCTCATTTACAGCCATTATTTTATCTTTTACTTTATTCCACTCTTCGAGAGTTCTACCCCCCCTCAGCGCATCCTCTTTGGCTTTTCTAACATCCTTTATGTATTTAAGAATCGTAGTTTCTTCTCCATTTATTTTTATCGGCGAATGATCCAGAATAATCATTTCATTTCTCCAACCGGAGAAAATTCCGCTAACTCCAAACATGCTGGCTACCTCATAATCCTCAATCGATTTACCGGCAAGCGTCTTAAGACCTGTTGTGCCAAAACCGCTTCGTTCACGTAACTCCTGGAAATGAGCCTGCGCTCTATTTACAAATTCCACTCCACCTCTAGCCTCTCCTTTAGCAAACCTTTTATGAATCCAATTGATTTGATTCATGATTCTAACCATGTTTTCCTGCGGCGGAGATTTAAGCGCTGCGCCACCGCCAGGCACATCACCCATGGAAATTTGCTCTGCTGCTCTTAAGCTAATGTTGTACAGTAATTTTCCAGAATGGAAAGCCCAACTCAACTCCCAATCTTCCAACTTACTTAATTTTCCCAATGATGAATTCTCATCAACGTTATTTTCCTTATCCTTAGCATAAGCCCGCAATTCTTTTAAGCGTCCCTCTACTATGCCAATTGATTTATCCCGGTCCTCTTCTTCGCTGGAATCTTTTTCTTTATCCGAATGTTTTCCTAAATCCTTACCGCTTCTACTCATTAACTCGTCGTTGTTTTCGGTAGTAATTGTCTTTTGATCCATTAGAATCCTTTGATATTCATCCTCAAAAAGTCGCATAACTTGAGATGCGCCGGCTACGTTTTGCAGCACCTGCTGTTGCTCAGGCGTAATTTCCTCCGCTAATGCGTCAAATGCTTTAATTCCGGCGGTAACAATCGCCTTATTCATGTTGTGCAAAAGCTCTACCGCCTCAATCGTGGCAACCACCCTGTCTCTTCTTTCTCTTGTTCGCTCCGCAGCTACAGTATCTCCTCTTCCGGTTGCTTCAAGCAAGGTTTGTTTTAAGGCGGCTGTAATTTGCTCTTTAATTGACTGCGCGCTTAAACCTAGTGAATAACGCGCTGTCTCATTATCTAAAGGCAAGGTAACTATTTTATTAACCATGTACATTAACGGCCTGTCATCATCTTGGAGCTCAATTATGAACTTTAAAAGATCCGCAGGAATACCGTGGCTGTTAACATGGGGCTCAAATGCGTGTAGCACATCCCAAAACTTGGTATTGTTTTCGCTGCTTTCACTATACATTTTTGCATAATCTTCACCTGAGTCTTCCTCGTCTCTTCGGCTTCTTCCTCTACCCCGGCCTCTGTTTCCCCCTCCATTGCCACCTTCCGGAGTAGGTTGGGTAGGAGTTCTCTCTCCGCCGTTTCCACCATTTGCGGCTCCATTTCCGGCGGCTGCCTCCGGCGGCTGTTGATTGCCCGATTGACCCTCTTCTCCTGAAGCATTAACAACAGGCTGCGTTGGCTCAACCGGATTTGTAACATGTTCTCCTTCTACGTGACTTGGACTTGCGTCTGGCATAAAAACATCTCCTCTACTTACAAGCTTAGGAGAATTAGCTTCTGTTGTCAATCGATTTTGACCTACGTATTCGTTTTCCATAACTTAAGCATTGTACTTCTCGCTTACGCTCGAAGCTTGATAAAGGCTTTATAAAAACATTACAATTGACTTATATGGATTCTCAACATTTTGAATCGCTCTATCCCGAAGATACCCGCTTTGCGGAGATTGAAAAAATCTTAGGCTTTATTAAAGAAGGCAGCTCCTGCCAAGTTATTTCTGTTCCCGGCGCCGGACGCTCAAATTTCCTAGGACTTTTGGCCTACAATCACAATGTACGCGTTAAGCACGTTAGCGATCAAAGACAAGCGTGGTTTCATTTTGTTTATTTAAATTTCTCCGAAATAAGACGAAGGCCTTTACTTGACGTTACTAAATTTATATTTTTGAATTTGGTTGATTCCCTAAAAGAAAGAAAAAAAGACAAGGAATACGAAGTCGCAAATCAGATTTTTAAGGAGAGCTTGGCTTTTAAAGATGAGTTCGTGTTATTTCAGGGACTTAAAAAAACCGTTGATTATTTATCCTTAGAAAAAGAACTAACTATTGTGTTTTTATTTGACCGGTTCGAAGAATACGTTTCTGTTGTGGATAGTAATTTTTTTGCGAACCTCCGAATTTTAAGAAACAGAGCAAAATACCGTTTTTCTGTTGTTTTCTCACTCAATCGTCCACTTGAGGAAGTTTTGGAATCATCTTTTTTGACTGATTTTTACGAATCGGTGGTTGGGAAAATAATTTACTTACCGCTTTTTGACAAGATCGGTATTGATTTCCGAATTTCGTATTTAGAGAAAATTACCGAAAAAAAAATCGATAAAAAATTATTAGAAGAAATTTTAGAATTAACCGGAGGGCATAGCAGCCTTGTGCTTTTATCTACCGAGGCCCTACTGGCGGCTGAGCAAAAATTTAAAGATAAATTAGCTTTACGAAAATTCTTAATGGAACAAAAAACTATTAGAAATACTCTGGCTTCGATCTGGAACAGCCTAACACCGGAAGAGCAAAATCTATTTTTGGAAAATACCAACGCCAAAGATGAATATTTATTAAATGTTGGCTTAATAAAAGATAATTTTTTAACTATTCCTTTGTTTGCAGATTTTATTAAAGATAAGCAGTCGCTTAGTAAGCCCGATGAACATTTTTCCGCCAACGAATCATCGGAAATTCTAAAAGGGGAAACAATTTTATCTGATAAATTAACTTCGCTCGAATATAAACTCTTAAAATTTATGCTGGAAAATAAAGAGCGGGTTTTAGAAAAAGAAGAAATCATTAATGCGGTTTGGAAAGAAGCTAAAACCACTTTGGGAGTAACCGATCAGGCGCTAGATCAATTAATATTTCGCTTGAGGAAAAAAGTGGAAGACGACCCCAACAATCCCCAGCATATCCAAACCGTTAAAGGAAGAGGGTTTCGATTTATTAGCTAAAACTTGCTTTTTCCTTTAATTTTGAGTTACGATAAAACTAGTGAAAAAACTATTATTTTTCGTATTCATTCTCTTTCTTTTTACAATCTCTATCTCCAATGTTCGCGCGGGTGGACCATGTACCTACACCCTAACCCCCGGACCTGATAGTGACGGAAAAACTCTGGATGACCATACCCATAGCATAGATCTCGTAATTAGCGAACCCAACGGCATACTTAAAAGCAGTAATCCGGATGGATACTGGGTTACATTTAACGTACCTAATGGCGGGAAAAACCATTTAAATAACGAGATTGACAATGGCCTCTGGGACTACGCGAGCTGGTGGTGGCAATCAAAATCGATGGATTCATCGATACCTACACAACCCAGCGACTCAGATCGCGGACCTGCTTTTGTAGGAACGTCTGTCGTGCATAAGGATCCGTGGGTCGTTGATAGGCTCCTTGCATACAGGGCCCATTGCGAAGATAATATCGCAACTCGTAGATGTGAGATAAAAATAAACGGCATTGCTGGCGATGGACTAATAAATCAAGGGAATAAGCAATTTGAAGAAGTCTTTATGGCAGGAACTTACGGATTAAATGTCGTATCCACGCAAAACGCTAACACTATAATTTGCAGTGCCACTTTTGAAGTCAAGCCCACAATTGACCTCGGCTATAACAATTGTAAGATAAATATCCACGACGAAACTGCCGCTCCCGATGCTCCTCACTCTATGAATATTAATAAAGACATCTGGATTGACGCATACATCTGGAGTCCGCATAGAGATCCCTTCGGCAATGCAAAGGTAAATATGAGAGTTTTAGATTCTAGTGGCAACGCGGTGCTAGGGGGAGAAGGTCGCGATCCAGTCCTGAATGACATAGGCGTACCAAATGATGCTCCCAACCGCGATCACATAATGGACCTTAAGCTTGGGCAAATACAAACACCGGGAAATTACTATTTCAATATTTATTATAGCGGGGGAGCTGGGGGAGCGGCTCAGTCCGATAATCAATGCAGGCGCGGTCCTATATATATCGGCGGGAATGGAGAGCAAGGCGGAGCTATTAATGGACAAGGTAGCTACCCCTGTGAAGTATGTCCGCTACATTCTAGCTTTGATGGTATTAGTGCCGCCGACAATAAACTTTTTTGTAAATCCACTGATAAAGCAAGCGGTGTAGATGTTGGCGGACAAGTTACTTCAACCACTATTCCTTGCGCAGAAAATACCATTTGCTCACATAGGGCAACTGACCCAAGCGCTAGCGCTACTTCCAACCCAAATATCCCGCAAACTACCGGCTGTATTCCTGCTGGCGCTGAGTGCAGCGGAGGCTCATGTGGGACAATTGCCCCTCCCCCTCCAATGTGTTCAGCATTCGACAACGCTGATCCGTCAAAGGCAACAAAATGTAAAAGCCTAAACGTTGGACTTACGGGAGAGGGCATTCCTTTGCCAACCGATCCCGGAGCTCTACTTAGCACGTTACTCGGAATTGTTTTAAGCATTGCCGGAGGAATTGCCGTTGTCTTAATTATGATTTCCGGATATAAAATGATGGTTTCTCAAGGCAATCCGGATCAAATTAAAGATGCCAGAGAGCAGCTCACCGCCGCCATTGTCGGACTATTATTTGTAATTTTCTCTTTAGTAATTTTACAACTAATTGGCGTTAGCATTCTTGCTTTGCCTGGATTTAGCAAATAACTTATGCACCTGCTTTCTTTAACTATTTATCAGCCAAACCAAGATTCCGCACCTATTCCTCAATCTATCCAGGGCGTAGTTGGCATGCCCGATATAGGATCGACTGCTCCTGCCGATGCGATTGCCAAAATCGTCGGTCTTGGCTTTGAACTATTAATCCTTGCGGCAATTATACTCTCCCTTTTTAGCCTTATCTTAGGAGCATTTAACTGGATTACATCGGAGGGAGAAAAAACCAGAATTGGCAAAGCCAGAGATAGAATCGTTTATTCGCTCATCGGACTAATTGTTGTATTTTTATCGTTTTTTATTATTAACCTGATTTATTATTTCTTTTTTAAAGGCAATGTGCATCCCTTTATTTATGGCAACTAAGAGCTGTTATTTAATAGGGCTTGACAAGTAGGGGGAAACGCACTAGCATTTAATAAGTAGATGAAAAAGATTGCATTAATTTTACCTTTAATTTCTTACCTTACGCTTGCGCCAATAGCGCTGGCTGCTGATCTTAATGCCTGCGATCCGAATGGACAGTTTAATAAGCTGTGCAAGCTTACATCGGGCAACTTCGGCAATATAGTTGGATCAGCCATTCAATTAGTTTTTGTAATTGCAGTCGTCGCTGCGCTATTTTATTTGGTTTATGGTGGCTTCCGCTGGCTAATTTCAACCGGAGATAAAGCCAAAGTTACCGAGGCCAGAGAGCATATTATTGCCGCTATTATTGGACTCGTAGTTGTTTTCTTGGCTTATTTTATAATCAATATTATCCTTGGCTTCTTTATTGGAACAAGCATAACCAACCTTAACATTCCAACTCTCAACCTCTAATAGAATTTGGCCCTCTAGTCGCATTCGTGTTAAAGTTTTTTGTTGCATTTTAATTTAATTGTTGCTACGCTTTAAGCTATGCATGATGCAAATTATGTCCCTACGTTGGCTGATCTTCCAATTGTGCTGGTGAGCCTAATCTACTGGTTGCTACTTTTTTCCGGAACAGTTGCCGTAATTATAATTATTGTTTCCGGAATAAAATTTATCGTGTCCGGCGGAGAAGCCAAAACAGTTGACACGGCCAAAAAAGGCATGACTTATGCAATTATGGGACTACTTTTAGTATTCTTTGCGTTTTTAATAGTCAGTTTTATTGGCCATGTTACCCACGTTGACTGTCTGTCTAACATCGCAGGGGGGAATTTCGGATTTGGAATCTGTCAATAAGCGGCAACTGGCGTTGCCCCTCCCCGATCTACGCATGCACTCTAATAGCTCTTAATAGCAGGCTCCTGTAGATCAAATTCTTTTATTAATGAACAGCCTTGTTATCGATATCCAAATAAGATCGATTAAAACAGGAACTACTAAAAATAAATCTGCATTTCTAAAAAAATTGGCAACTTCCTTTTTTTGCAAAACTACAAAAAATTGCTGCATAATCTCCGGTTTAAGTATAAATATAGCCACAAGTAGAATCGTGCCCGTGATTAGTAGCTCCAGTGTCCCCTCTAAGTCCTTTCTGCTGGAAAAAAGCGTATTCGAAACTTCAAAAATAATCCAAAACGCAATTACGTATATTCCTAAATTTATTGAGCTTAGCGTTTGCAAATAGAACAGCGTTCCAAAAATTACCATCATTCCGATTAAAACTGGCGCAACGCCAATAATTGCTCTTCTTAAAATATCTGTTTTTTCGATTTCCACGCTCCCCAAGCGCACTCCGTCTTCAACAATTTTCGGCGTTAATTCCATATCTCCTGTTCTAACCAGCAAAAGCCCTGCTGCCAAAAGGTGTGAAAGCTCATGAACGATCGTTCCTGGAAGAAAAAAATAGGAAAGGATTGCCACTGTTAGTTTTTCGCTTTTGGTAATTCTAAAAAAAACTCGCGATAATGATCTAATTAAATACCTTGCCAAAAGGAAAAGCACAACGAATTCAACAGTGAATAAGCCGACAAACATTGTTCTTATTTTAACTCCGATTTTATACTTTAACAACACAGTTTTCACAAAGAGCCTCAAAAGGCAATTTTTTTGACCTAGTTTGATAATCTTGCATCGTAATTTTTCACGTTATAACCTAGATATAGAACCTAAATTATGGATAATCATCCAATTCCACAAGATATTACCGGTTTTGAATTTAAGCTAATCGGCGATATGACAATTAAGCAATTTGCCTATATGTGTGGTGGTGTTGTTATTGCCTTTGTTTTTTACGCACTTCCTTTTTGGGCAATTATTAAAATTCCCTTGGCTCTTTGCTCGATCGGAATAGGAGCGGCAATGGCATTTTTGCCAATGGGCGGAAGGTCTATGGATTTAATGGTTAAAAATTTTTTTAAAGCGGTTTTTAGCCCAACCCAATATGTTTATCAAAAAGATGGCGGACAAATTTTTACTGAAAAGCCGGTTCGGCTTGCCTCAAATAGTAGTATTTTCGATTTATCACAAAAGCAACTTAAGGACTTTCTAAATTTAATGCCAAAAAGCAAAAATAAACTTGATCAAAAAGAATCTGTTTTTTTTCAATCCTTAAATCAATATGCCGCCGATAAACCAGCTCAGCCTACAGTACCTTCATTTGTGGCCGAACATGCTTTTGTCAGTCAAGCTGCTGCCCCACAACCAATGCCTCAACCAAATCAAGCGGCTCAACCAAAAGTTGATGCTTCACAAATAGCAGCCAACGATGCCCTTAAGCAGACAGCGGCTTTGCTTGAAAAACAGCTTCAGGAAGCAAAAGCCAAAGAAGCGGAGCAGGCAAAAGTTGATCCAAAAGCCTATTTAGCTGCACATCAAAAAGTACTGGAAATGCAAAATAGTCTAAGCAGCATGTCGCTTGAAAAACAGCAACTGGAAGCAAAGCTAGTTGATTTGCAAAAAAGATTAACCGATCAAGGAAAGCCGGTTTTTAGCGCTTCTATGGCAGCGCCTGCTACTCCCACCGAAACAAAATTTGTGCGAAGTGTTCCTCAAACCATGCAGAAAAGCGTCGGATTACCAATCACTCCGGAGTTTCCAAATGTTATCACCGGTATCGTTAAAGATCCAAGAGGAAATCCTCTTCCGAATATTTTAGTTGAGGTAAAAGACGAACAGGGGAATGCAACAAGAGCCTTTAAAACCAATGCGCTCGGACAATTTGCCTCAGCAACTCCTTTAAGCAATGGTTCTTTTACGATTGAGTTCGAAGATCCGAGAGAGCAAAACAAATTTGATAAAGTTGCTTTTAAAGCAGACGGAAATATTATTTTGCCAATCGAGGTTATTTCCGTTGATATCCGAGAAGAGCTAAGGAGGTCTCTTTTTAACTAAGCTATGGCAAAAACTGCTCCAAAGAATGCTGCGCCAACCCAAAAATTTATTGAAATTGTCGATATCGTTGACGATATTGCTATCTTGGCCAAGGAAAATGCCTGTATTGTTATTGAGGTTATGGCAACGAACTTTGCGCTCTTGTCATCAGACGAGCAAGGTTCAAAAATTTTCGCTTATGCGTCACTGCTTAACGCTTTATCTTTTCCCATTCAAATCTTAATCAGAAGCAAACGCCTAGACGTTTCCTTGTATTTAAAATTGCTTGATGTTGAGAAAGCCAGAGCACAAACTGCAGCTCTTTCAAGACAAATCGGCTTATATAGAGAGTTCGTTCAAGAGCTGGTTAAAGTGAATACAATTCTGGATAAAAAATTCTACATCGTTATTCCTTATTCTTCTATGGAAAAAACATTCGGAGACACGAGGAATGCAAGAGAAAGCAATGCGCCGAAAAATGATTTTGCTTCAGACGCTAAAGCTGGTCTTTACTCAAAAGCCGATGCTGTTCAAACCCAGCTTACCAGACTAAATCTTAAATCAGAAAGATTAGGCAAAGAAAAATTGACAAAACTTTATTACGACATATTTAACGATAGCCGCATTGACCATCATGAAACCGAAACTATTACAAAACCAATAACTTTAGGAAAGGAGGCAAATAAATAATGCTGGGCGCTAACAAAAAGACTGCGGAGGCACCGGAGAAGCAAGCGACAACTCCGGCAATTAAAAATGCTCAAAAAGGAATGCTTTCCATTCCGGATATTATTGCTCCATCATCCGTTGAAGTAGACTTTAATCATATCCGCGTTGGCGAGAAGTATTACAAAACTCTTTTCGTCATTGGCTACCCTCGATATGTTTCGGCTAATTGGCTTGAGCCAGTAATTGAGTTTGACCATACTATGAACGTCTCAATGTTTATTTATCCAACCCAGTCTGCCGACGTCCTAACGGATCTGCGCCGAAAAATTGCCGAGATGGAAGCAACTGTTTATTCGCAGGAAGAAAAGGGAACAGGAATGGACCCTCGAACAAAAGCCTCTCTGGAGGATGCACTTTCCGTTCAAGAAGAATTGGCCAAAGGAGTTGAGCGATTTTTTCAATTTAGCCTGTACATTACCCTTTCCTCAGAAAGCTTAAGCGACTTAAACGAAGCCGCCAAAAGATTAACTATTACCCTTAATTCCATCATGATTTTGCCAAAGGTAGCTACCTTGCAAATGGAAGACGGATTTAAGTCAACTATTCCAATCGGACAAGACCGCCTTAATGTAATTAGAAATATGGATACAACTTCATTAGCGTCCACTTTTCCATTTACGTCCGCCATGCTTGCTCAGGATAAAGGAATTATGTATGGAATTAATCAGCAGAATGGATCCTTAATCGTTTTTGACCGCTTTTCCTTGGAAAATGCCAACGAAGTAGTATTTGGAAAATCAGGCTCGGGAAAATCTTACCTTATAAAACTTGAGGCCATGCGGCAATTCATGTTTGGAACTGAGGTAATTATTATTGATCCCGAGGGAGAATACGGAGAGCTAACCCGCACCATGGGAGGAGAAGAAATTGAATTTACCGCCTCGTCAACAATTAAACTTAATCCCTTTGATCTTTCAGGTTTTTATGAAGAAGGCGAAAACGAATTGGGGCTTAAAATTCTCTCCCTACATGGCCTCTTAAAAATTGTCATGGGGAATATTACGCCGTCTCAAGATGCGCTTTTAGACAGAGCTTTGGTTGATACTTATAAATCAAAAGGCATTACCACTGTCCCCTCAACCCAAACTAAACCACCACCCGTAATTGAAGATCTTTATAATATTTTGCTGGGAATGGGAGATCCTGACTCAAAAGAGCTAGCTTTAAGAATTGAAAAGTTTATCAAAGGAAGTCTTAGTGGAATTTTTAATCAGCAATCTAATTTTAATATTTCAAACCCATTTACATCTTTTAATCTAAAAATGCTGGAAGAAGAATTAAGGCCAATTGCCATGCATATTATTTTAGACTTTGCTTGGACTAAGGTTAGGAAAATATTTAAAAAGCGCTTATTAATTCTGGATGAGGCTTGGTACATGATGAAAAATGACGATTCAGCCTCGTTTGTCTACAGCATTGCCAAAAGAGCAAGGAAATATTACTTGGCCTTAACCACGGCTACTCAAGATGTGCAAGATTTTTTAGCAACCGATTATGGCAAAGCAGTTTTATCTAATTCTTCTATCCAAATGCTTTTAAAGCAAAGCACCTCGGAAATTGACTTAGTTGCCAATCTTTTTTACTTAACCGGCGGAGAAAAACAGCTATTATTATCGGCAAGCGTTGGCGAGGGGTTGTTTTTTGCCGGACAAAGCCATGTCTCCATAAAGGTAATTGCTGCTCCGTTTGAAAACGCTTTAATTACATCAAATCCACAGGAAGTGGAAAAAGCCAATTTGGAAAAAAGAAACTTAGCTGACCTAGCTAAAGCTAAGGCTGCAGCCGAATCGCCAATACCAGCCGTTCCAGCTGCTGCCCCAACGGAAAAGCCGTCAATGGAAACAATTCCAGGCCCCGGTACTAAAATTGATTAGATATGGCAGATAACCAACAAATACAAAATGCGGAAAGATTCAGAAAGCTTTTAAAAAATTCCGATGGCATAACCAAAAGCGTTCTCTTAAATGGAGACCGTGTTGAAATTGCCCGAGCTCTTAAGAATAATCCTTCTCAAATGGAACTTTCCCAAATAGTAAATGACCGCAATGACTACTATCGCATCGAAAGCGAGGTTGCGGCAAAAGTTGAAGATCACAAGGAGACGGAAAAAGACAAGCTTGATAAATCCACTAGTCAATCCCCCAGTACTATGGCTGGCGGAGCCGCAGGAATCGTTACTTCTCCATTTGGCGTTGCTTCCAAATTAGCCAATAACTCTGATCTTTATTCGGAAAAAAGGTTGGAAAGTAAGGCCGATAAATATGCCCAAAGCGAATTGAATAAAACTTGGTTCACGCGTTTGGTAAAGAATGTTTCAACTGAAGAGCGCGATGCTTTATTTGATAAACATAAAATGGCTTTTTATGAAAATTATTTAAAAGATCACCATGACCACGCTTTACAACTTGCTAAAACATCAACTAATCCCTATTTATTAGCGGCTATTGAAAACGAAAACAATCGCAAAGCAGCAATGTCTAAAAAACAATCTCTTTTCCAAAGAACTCCAATTTTCCAGAGAAAAATTATTTCCCAAACTCCCCCGACAACAAACGAAAATGCCAAGAAAGATTTTTCCTCATCTGCCGGCAAGCTTCAATCCAAACAGTTAATTGGTTCACAAACATATTCAAGGCCTGGCCCAGTCACTGAGACTACAGGGAAGGCCAATGCTCCGAAATCTTCAAAACACGCACCATCTAGATCGCGTTTTGGAAGAGGCAACTCAGGTCAACCAAATAAAATTTCAAATCCTATATCGCTACTTAAAAGGTTTGCGCCAACGGCGGCTATTATTGGCGGAATAGTCGTAATTATGTTTATTACTATGGTCATTATGTTGCTTGGCATTGGAGTAAGTCCCGTTGCCGGGGGAACTAGCACTTCAAACGGAAGCGGAAGCGGGAATGGAATCGGAGAAATCGGAGGAATTGGAGTAACTCCTCTTCATATTGACGGCCCTGGTGGAGTAAAAGAATATATTCATATCGTTGATGGCGCAGGCACTTCCTACACGGAAGACCATGTGACCAAGAGTGGACAGACCATTTCTGACCCGCGAAAAAACTTTATTTACGAAACATTTGCCTTACCATTAGGATCAGCTGGTTACAGAAAATTGCTAAGCAATAGCAATGGCACGCCCCGCCATATTAACGTGTATTTTTACGATCCGCTTGGCGATTCCGGGGCGGGGGTTACCGGAGGAGGAAACTATTCCGGCGGGGAGACCATGCGGTTTTGGGGATTCTTTGAATACAAAGATGCAAAGTCTGGTCGCGATGCGTCATTAGAGCACATATTGGTTCATGAATCTGGGCATGTTATACAAAGAAGGGGCCTTTGGCCATCAGGATTTAGCATTGCCACTTTAAGCTCGCAGGATAACGCTTGCTACGACAATGAGTGGCTTAAATCTTATGCATTTAGAAATTCTGGCGTAACCAATTCTAATCGAAAAGATCCCACAACTCAGAAGGCCCCTGCCGATTGTTCATATATAGGAGCTGATTCAAAAAGCGATGAGAGTGGGGCGGAAGCTCTTGCAAACAATGTTTATTGCGCTCCCGGAAAGCCCTGTGATTATGCCAATGTTTATTGCTCAGCGCCAATTGTCTATAACGGAAGCTGCAATGCAACCTATGATTGGATTAGAACAAACATTTTCGGCGGCGACGATTTCTTTGCCCCAACTCCTCCAAAAACAAACTACACTTTTGTTGCCTTAGGTGATTCGCTAACTGCTTGGCCATGCGACCCTGCTACTTTTGGCTGCGTAGATAGTCACCCTTGGGGGAGTTATGATTTTACAGGAAGCCCTTGGCCAACACAGCTGACAAATATCGACACGAATCTAATATTAAAACATAACGGTGGGCTACCAGCTAAAACCTCTGCCTATATAGAAAGTCAGTTTAGCGCTCAAGTGACTCCCTTCAATCCCGATGTTTTATTCGTTCTCGCTGGAACAAACGATACTGGAAGCATTGACACTACGATTAATAACCTGAATAAAATCATTGCCGATTCCAAAACTATTACCAGTATTCAAAAGGTTATCCTTTTAACTATCCCTCATCAATGCGCTGTGTCAGGATACTCCAATTTAAACAATCGCATTAAGGGATTAGCCAGCAACTATTCGCCTGTTATCGACATTAGCGGGACATCGGTTCTGACCTGTTCGGATTTTCAACCAAGCGATAGATTGCATCTAACCGACTCCGGTGCGAAAAAACTGGCCCAGTATATTGATGGGCAAATTAAATCTAGAGGACTACTTCCTGTGCCCGCACAGCCCACAAGCAATTTCCATCTCTATTGTCAGTACAATTACAAAACGAGTGCCTGCGACATTTCTTCTTTGGGTTGTGCGCCAACTTCTATGGCCATGGTTTTAACTACTTTTGGAGATATCACTACGCCTACTAATGTTGGTATTAAATATGGAATGGGATGCACGTCTCCGACTAGTTATGATCAGATAAAAAATGCTTTAAATAGTTTGAAGCCTAAATATGCCGTCGCAGAGCTTGGCATTCGAAGCGATAATCTAAACCCAACTACTCTAAAAACGTATTTAAGTGAGGGTTATTATATTATCGCAGGCGCTTGTATGAAGGGCGGATATTCAGGTGCAATAGGTCATACTACCGTAATTACCAGTTCAAACAGCGACGGCACTTTTAATGACGCTGATCCAACATGGAAGAGTCCGCCTTCGAATGGATGCTCAACTGATACAAATATTCATATGAGGACTCTTAACATTACCTATCCAGGGCCGGATTTACCGGCAGGAACACCATGCTCCAGTAAGACTGGTATGTGGGGAGGGTGGACTTGGGCGTTTGCGGTTAAAAAACAGTAGTATAATATTTCTATGAAAGCCTTGTATTTTTATTTATTTGCCGGGGTGTTAATTATTATTATATTGATTCTTTTTATATTGCGGTTTTTTGCGCCTAACTCTCCGACGCAAAAACAAGTACAAACATTTCCAACACCAACGCTAGTACTAAGATCAACGCAAACTTCGCTGCCCGAGCAGTCCGCAAGCGAAAATTATAATATAAGTGCTCAAGAAAAACAAAAAATAAATCAGGCGTATTTTGTTTCAAGCCTTGTCAATAACGTTCCTTATAGAGGGCAGGATTTTACTCTTGCTTACAATTTTGATACCGCAACTTTCTTATTAACTCTAGATAAAAATAACTTAACAGCAGCTAATGCAGAATTCAATGCTTACCTAAAAACAAATGGTATTAAGGATAAATCGTGGTTTGATAATTTGGTTACCAACTATAAGTAATTTACTCCTGCACTCTAATCGGCATTATTAAATGAAGAAAGGAGCTATCTCCTTTAATTCTGAAAACTCCAGGATTTAGAGGCCCGTTCATTTCAAAAATTAATGTTTCTTTGTTTACTGCCGATAAAACATCAAGTAGATATTTTGCGTTAAAAGCTATTTCATTTTCCTCGCCGGTTGTCTTTACGTCTACATCAACTATATCCTCCCCCACCGATGGCGAGTTTGCCGATACAATCATTTTTTCTTTTTCAATCGTAAACTTAATAATATTAGCTGTTTCTCTGGCAAAGACAGAACAAATTTTAATTGCATTTTGCAAAACATCTCTTTCAATTTCTACTTTAGTTGAAAATTCAGTTGGAATAATTTTTTCATAATCCGGGTACTCAGCATCGATTAATCTTCCGACCAAAACAGTTTCATTTTGTACAAATATTATCTGGTTGTTTTTTTCGGAGACAAAAATTTTTACCCCATCTGTTTCTTCTTTTATTGACAGGAGTTCTTTGATTATCCTCGCTGGCACCACAAGTGGCTTCTCAAGCCCTTCGGTGGTCCTGAAAACGTTTTTTTGGAGAGAAAGCCTGTATCCATCGGTGGCAACTAAAAGCGCCCCTTCTTTGTCTTTGTCTAACAATACTCCGGACAACGCCGGTCTAGAGCTATCGATAGCTGCAGCAAAAACAATTCTTGAAATAAATTCTTCTATTTCTGATTTTTTTACATTTATTATTTCCTCTCCCTTTTCCTCGTAAAGTTTTGGGAAATCCTCCGATGGCATCGTTTGGAAAGAAGCTTTAATTTTTTCGCCGGTTAAATTTAATGTTTCACCATCTAGTGTTAAGGTTATTTTTTGGCTAACAATGTTTGATAAAAGGTCGGAGAAGTTTTTCGCTGGTATTGTCACACTTCCCTCTTTTTCTATGTTTACGGGAATTGTTGAAGATATACCAATTTCCAAATCCGTTGCGCTAATTGTTAATTTCCCGTTCGCCGCTTCTAAAAGAAAGTTTGAAAGTATTGGGAGTTGTCCTCTGGTTGATACCGCATGGTTTAAGAAAGATATTTTCCCCTGTAGGTTATCGGAAAGAAAAGTTATTTTCATATGATATCTATTTGTAGTTGTAGTAGTTTATCTGGAAAAGTGGAAAAAAGCAAGAAGGCATGGCTATTTTCCGGTGGATAACTTGTTGATAAAAAAGAGGATAAATTGTTGAAATGATTCAAAAAGTTAATAGTCCACATTATTGCCCACATTTAATTTTGGTATCCCCAAAATATCCTCCCTAATTAAAGAATTCTTAAGCATGTTATCCACCTTTTCCACACCGTGCATAATTGTCGTGTGGTCACGTCCTCCGAGTAAATTTCCAATTTCCGCAAAGGTTAACCCCAATTCTTTTTTTAACAAAAACATTGCTACCTGTCTGGGCCTTACCAAAAAGGCGTCTCTTTTAGAGCTTTTAAGTTGGGTTGATTTAACTTTATAAAAATAGCAAACATTCTTAATAATCTCATCAGGGTGAAAAGTGTTTAATTTCTCGTCTTTGTTTAATGATAGAACGGAAGAAATTAGGCTTTCGGTGATTTCTCCATTTTGCGATTGAGCCTGAGTAATTATTCTTAGAAGTAGTCCCTCTAGCCCTCTTACGTCTTGCGCTTTTTCAGCAATGAGTTTTGCCGCCTCTATACTTAATGTAACGTCATATTTTTTAGCTTTGATTAAAAGAATTGCGGTTCGAAGTTCAAAATCTGGCGACTCAACGTCGACAGTTAATCCTCCGGAAAAACGGGATAAAAGCCTTTTTTCCACTTGTTTCATTTCCGCCGGTGGCCTGTCGGAGGAAAGAACAATTTGCGCTGCTTTATCAACAAGCGTGTTAAAAGTGTGGAACAGCTCTTCTTGAACCTTATCTTTTCCGGCAACGAATTGGATGTCGTCGATAATTAGAAGGTCTAATTCTCTAAATTTTTTCTTCATGTTGCCGGTATTGTTTGTTCTAATTGCTTCAACAACATCGTTTGTAAACTCTTCGCTGGTTGTGTAAAGAATTTTTTTACCCGGCGTTTTTGCGTAAACGGCGTTGGCGATTGCTTGCATTAAATGTGTTTTTCCAACCCCGGTTGGTCCGTAGATAAATAGGGGATTGTAGGTTTCTCCCGGTTTTTTAGCAACCGTAGAAGCGCTGACAAAAGCTAATTGATTAGTTGAAGAGACAGCCATGTTCTCGAAGGTATAGTCGGGCCTAACTCTTGGCAAGTGGCCTATTACAGCTGATTTAGTAGTCGGTGATATTTCTTCTTCGAACAATGGCCCATGCTCTTTTTTTTGTGGCTCAACGTTATTAATAATGGTTCTTGGAACAAAAATTATCTTCGCATCCTTCTTAAGATGCTTATCTGCCGATTTTTTAATTACGTCATAAAAGCGTCTTTGCAAAAGGTCAATAATCATGGCTGATGGCGCAGCAACTGTAATAACCCCGTCCTCAACGCTTAAGAGCTGAGTCCTCTTAAAAAGCGTTAGGAAGTTCGCTCTTGATACTTCAAGCTCAATTTCAGTTAGAATTTTGTTCCAAAGATCTGTATTTTCTTGCATAAACGGTAATGAGCAGTTTAATAATGTGGATAACTTTTTGCAAGAGACAAAAGTAGATACAACTAGATCTTTTTTGGCAGATAAAGCTAGAGCTTTTAAAAATTCATTTATTTTGGTATACTAAAGGCAATGGAAAAATTAAGGAAAACCCAAAAATTAAAAAGAGCGAGAAAACACGGCTTTTTGGAAAGATCAAAAACTCATGGAGGACAAAAAGTTCTTGCGAAAAGAAGAGCTAACGGCCGAAAAAAATTAACGGTCTAGTAATGTTAAAAAAACAAAACCGCCTAGGGGTTATCATAAGGACAAAAGAAAATAAGCTTTTTACTTCCCCTCTTTTTAATGTAAGAATTTCTGACAATAAAGAAAATAAATTAAGGTTCGCTTTTATTGTTTCCAAAAAAATTGACAAAAGGGCTGTTGTCAGAAATAAAACCAAGAGGATATTAAGAATAGCAGCGGAAAAAATAATAAGCGTTGTGGAGGCCGACAAGGATGTGATTATTATCGCAAAAAAGACATTGTTGCCAGAGCAAGTAGGAGAAGTAACTGCCGAAATGGAAGTTATTTTCAAGAATGCAGGCATCATGAATTCATAAAATGACTAAAGTAATTATATTAATGATAACTATTTACCAAAACATAATTTCGGCCATATTGCTTAATTTGGGGCTAAAGAATCCGAAGGGTAATTGCCGCTTCTCTCCGACCTGCTCAGAATACGCAAAGCAAAGTATTGCGAAACATGGTATATTAAGAGGAAGTTATTTATCAACGGTTAGGCTTTTGAAGTGCCAACCGTTTTATAAGGGGAACTAATATATGCAAGCATTTTCATTTATCGGAGATTTATTCCACAATTTATTATATGTGCCAATAATTAATTTATTGGTAATTCTCTACCACGCAATTAGTTTTGTGCATGTCCCCTATGCGTTGGGATTTGCGATTATTACATTAACAATTATTATCAGATTAATTCTTTATCCTTTAATGAGTTCTCAGTTAAAGGCTTCAAAGAAAATGCAGGAATTAAATCCTCATTTAAAAAATCTTAAAGAAAAACACAAAAATGATGCAAAAATGTTGCAGTCGGAAACAATGAAGCTTTACAAAGAGCATGGGGTAAATCCAGCTGCCGGTTGTCTTCCCGTCTTAATTCAGTTGCCTCTAATCTGGGCTTTGTACGCCGCATTGCAATTAATTGTAAAGCCCGGAATGGTTACTTTAAAAACTATCAATGCCATGCTTTACTCTCCTTCTCTTAAATTAGCTCATCCATGGGATGCGAATTTTTTTGGTCTCCCGTTGGCCCAAACCCCCTCGCATTTAATATCAACAGTTGGTCCACTTATTCTTTTAGTCCCAATATTAACGGGTCTATTTCAATTTATTCAATCAAAAATGATGTTCTCAACAATCGCCAAGCCTGAAGATAAAAAGTTGACTAAGGCAGATTCTGCTTCAGGAAAAAAGAAGGATGACGATTTTGCTACGGCTTTTCAGTCTCAGTCAATGTACATATTTCCTCTTATGATTGGATTCTTCTCTTGGGGTTTTCCAATTGGGCTATCTTTGTACTGGAATACGTTCACAATTTTTGGTATTATACAGCAGTACAGAATTTCAGGCCTAGGTGGGCTCAAGGATTTAATAGATAAAGTATATGTCAGAAACAAATAAGAAAATAGAAAAAGTAATTAAAAAGTTTTTTGTATCCTTGGGTATTGATACAAAATTTGAGGTTTTGGAAGACGAAGAGGCAATCGCTGTCACTTTGGAAACAGAAGATACAGGAATAATTATTGGATATCACGGGGAAACCCTAGAGGCTTTACAGCTCATCTTGTCTTTAGTTCTGGCCAAAGAGCAGGGGGCATTTAAACGAGTTTCCCTAGAGGTCGGAGATTATAAGAAAAACAGATCCGAGTGGTTGGAGAAGCTCGCTCAAGATGCCAAGGAAAGAGCATTGTCGGAAAACAAAGAAATATACCTTTCCGAGTTAAAGTCCTGGGAAAGAAGGGTTATCCATCTTCTCTTGCAAGATGACAAAGAAGTTGCATCAGAATCAACAGGAGAAGGCAAAGACAGGGTTTTGGTCATTAAGCCAAAATAGATTTTTATATCCCCTCTTTTATCTTCTCGTTCTTTTTTTACCGACCCAATTAGGAAAGCATTTTTGGCCGAATTTTTCATTTGTCTTCGGACTTAGACTTGACTACCTATCCCCCACTATTTACCTAACCGACATTTTTATACTACTAATTTTTATTCTCTCTCTTCCAGAGTTAAGATTTTTTTTGCGAACAGTTAGCAAAAGAACATTAATAATATTTGGCTTATTTTTGCTAAGTTTGTTTATTGGCGTTATCTCATCAAAAAATGTTTTAGCGGGGTTTTATGGAATAATTAAATTATTAGAATTTTCCTTTTTAGCATTTTTCGTAAAAATAAATTTTAAAAGTTTTAATAAAACAGTTTTATTTAACATTATTTTAATAGGAATTGTTTTTGAATCTTTGCTCGCTTTTTTGCAATATTTCAATCAAGGGTCAATTGGCGGACTATTGTATTTTTTTGGAGAAAGATCCTTTAATGCGCAAACTTCCGGAATCGCTAACGCCTCTATTAATGGACAGCTTTTCCTAAGACCCTATGCCACTTTTTCGCACCCAAATGTATTGGCAGGATTTTTAATAATTGCGATGTTGTATTTATTTTTGTTTTTCAAAGATAAAACTAAATATTTATTATTAGGAATTATTATGGGAACAGGAACCGTTTTACTAACGCTTTCAAGAACTGTAATTGTGCTTTGGGCAACATACATATTTATTCTATTTGGAATCCCCCTTGTGAAAAAATATAAGAATAGATTGTCAAAGTTAAAGCTGTTAATAGGATTTTCAATTGCTTTCGTAGTAATTGTTCTTATTTTCCTTATCTTTCAAAACTCATTTATTTTGCAAAGAATTTTTCTGACGACATTAACAGAAGAAGCATTTACACAAAGAGTAGCATTAACGCAACAATCGCTAGCAATGCTTATAAAAGAGCCCCTACTTGGTGTTGGGATAAATAATTTTTTCAATAATTTAAGTTTCGTAAATTCTAGGCAATCGATTTTTCTTATCCAACCCGTTCACAATATTTTTTTGTTAGTTTTTTCCGAAACCGGATTAGTTGGATTTTGCAGTTTTGTTTTTTTGTTTTACGCGTCAATTAAAAAAATAGTTATGGCTAAAAAAATAAAAATAAGAAAATATTTACTGATGCTTATTTTTGCCGTAATATTTTTGGGATTTTTTGATCATTACTTTTTAACCATTCAACAGGGGCAAATAATGTTCTCGATAATTATCGGGACAACACTTTCCTACGGAAAAACATAAACAATCTGCTAGAATAAAAATATGCAGCATAAGTTAATTGCAAAAAATACATTTTACCAAACGCTTGCCAGGGCTGCGACTGCGTTTATTGGTTTTTTAATTACAATTATTATTGCTAGAAAATTTGGAGTACTTGGATACGGAGATTTTACCAAGGTCACTTCTTATGTCGCCCTTTTCTATCTTGTTTTGGATTTTGGGTTAAATGCATTTTTCTTGCAATATGAAAAACCAAATTTTAAAAACTTATTTTATCTTAGGATTTTTATCTCTTTAATTATTTTTGCGATCCTTAATTTGCTTGTTCTAGTTCTTCCTTATAATTCAAGTTTAAGCTCCGGATTTTCCGAAAGCGTTAGGATAGGAATATTTATATTTTCATTTAGCGTTTTTACGCAAAGTATAATAATTTCGACTTCCGCAGTTTTTCAAAAAACAACAAATTACTTTTCCTACATGATTAGTATTATTATTGGTTCTGTTGTAAACCTTGCGCTTGTTTTAATATTCGCATTCTTAAATTTTTCTATTTTTTTAATTCTGTTCGCATTTATTGCGAGTAGTTTTGTTAGCGCCTTACTGCTACTTAAGTTAAGTAAAGAAAATATTTTACCACCAACCCTTGATAAGAAATTTGCAAAAGAAATCTTCATAAAATCTTTGCCAATTGGTTTAATGTTAATCTTTAACCTTGTTTATTTTAGAGCGGACATGTTTTTATTATCATTATTTTCGTCAACAAAAGCGGTCGGAATTTACGGGCTTTCTTATAAGTTTTTTGATTTTTTAATTGCCTTGCCGTTGTTTCTTTCTAATGCAATTTATCCATTTCTAATTATAGTTAAAAATGAAAATAAAAAATTCTTTAATCTTACAAAAAATTATTTTATGATTTTTCTTTTGGCATCAATTGTAATAATTGTTCCGTTTTGGTTTGCATCGCCTTTATTTGCTTTAATTAAGTCAGATTTCTCCGGCTCCATAATTCCTTTTAGAATTTTACTTTTGTCTTTGCCATTTTTCTTTACAACGAGTCTCCTGCAATGGGTTTTGATTACGCTTGGAAAACAAAAATTTCTCATGTATGTTTATTTATTCTCAACAATATTAAACATTGTGTTAAATATTATTTTTATTCCGCAGTTTTCATATATGGCATGTGCTACAATTACGCTTATCTCCGAAGGTATAGTTTTTGTCTTTCTGATAGTCAAAGTTATTAGAGCAAGAATTTTACTAGAAAAGAAAACTTAAAATGTCAAAAATTTCTATTTTTACAGATGGTGGTTCAAGGGGAAATCCTGGGCCAGCGGCTTTGGGGGTTTACATAGAAGATGAAAATAAAAAGGAGTTGGTCAGGATTGGGAAAACCCTTGGTGAGACAACGAATAACGTTGCAGAATACTCAGCAATTATTGAGGGTTTAGAATGGGCTTTACAAAATAAAGCACAATTTAATATCGAGAAGATAAATTTTTACATGGATTCTCAACTTGCTTGCTCGCAACTAACGGGTTTATTTAAAGTCAAAAATTCAAGAATTAGAGAATTTGTTTTTGAAATAAGGCAAATAGAAGCGCAACTTAAAGTACCGATTTATTACACGCATATTCCTAGGGAACAAAATTTTAAGGCAGATCAAATGGTTAACCTTGCCCTGGACAATATGCTGTAGAGCTACTAAAATATAGCTAATGACCCGCACTGCCTTTCTTACCAGCGAAAAAAAGACCGATCTGCCAATCCTCGTAGTTGATAAAAATGGCAATATCGGAGAAGCATTGGCACAAGAGCTAAAGAACGAGTCTTTAGTAATTTATGTTAGTAAAACTCCACCTAAAATATTAGGCAATATCGTTCACGTCCCCTTTCTAAGAAAAATTCCAACCATTCCGGATAATCAATATTCTCACATTTTTGTTATAGATGAAAAAGCCGAGTTAACGGAAGAATTGATAGAGGAGTTTTTAAAGAAGGCGATGAAAGATGATTCATTATTGAATTTAATAATTGGCTTAAATCCATCAACGAGAAAGTTTATCAATAGTCACGTCAATATTTATGATAAAGCAAGAATAATTGTTTTTGGTGAAATCTTTAAAAAAAATATTATTTATGACAATAGTACAAATATTAATAAATATCTTTTGCAGGCAGAAGATATTAAAAAAAGAATTTTAATATCGGGAGATGGAACTAAAAAAATTTATCCTGTTTTTTTTGATGACCTTATTCAGGGGATACTGGAGGCAGCATTCGGTGCCGATGAAAAACTAAGGATTATCTACTTGTATCCAGAATATGGAATGACACTTTTGTCATTAGCAAATATCTTAAGAAAAAAAGATCCGGAATTAAAAATAGATTTCGTAAAAGAAAGTATAAAAAAAGAAATAGATATTCTTCCGGCTGTTGACGGAGAATATCTATTGGGCGATGCATACGATCTCGAAGAGCGAATAAAAAAAGTTGAATACAAGGAGGCATTGGGGAATAATCTCAGTGAAGCAAAACAAGAAGGTGATAATTATGACCCCGAAAAAGAAAAAATATATGGCTTTAAAACACTAATAACATTACTAGTCTTCCTTATTTTATTACCGCTATTCTCAACATTATCTTTTTCTCTAATTGGCGCAGGATCTTTGTTTGTGGCAAAGGGCAATATCGATAAGAGTAATTTTTCAGCATCAAAAAATTTTGCATCAATTGCGACTGGAAGTTTTGTTCTTGCTCAAAGTTCAGCGATAGTGCTAACTGAGGAGGCGGGCATTGTTGGGCAAGCAAATATGCTTAGTGGACTGGTTAATAATATTAATTCAGGAGAAGAAATTTCTATTTCTGCGCTGTCGCTAATTGATGCGTCAGATAAATTTAAATTTGTCTTAACGGGAGGATCAATAAGCCCAGGGGCAGATTTTTCAAATGCAATAGTTGAGCTTAAAAATGCGCTTTACCTTTATAATAAAGAAGAGCAAAAAGGAATTGTTCCGCTAAATATTTCTAAGGAGCTAAGCGATTCCATTAAGATTGTTTCATCGACGATTGATCTTTGGCAAAATATACTTGGTTTTAATGGTTCTAAGACT
>Ga0182027_10002054_pt1 | contig 32854 bp, 26 predicted proteins | sample 712E1DmetaG_FD_121300 | JGI IMG/M metagenome (GOLD analysis project Ga0182027, IMG submission 121300) | Permafrost microbial communities from Stordalen Mire, Sweden - 712E1D metaG (Illumina Assembly) | ecosystem: Environmental > Terrestrial > Soil > Wetlands > Permafrost | place: Sweden...
AGCCAGCTGGCCGGCATCGGCGTGGGCATCGCCTTCTACTTCGGCGAGAGCTTCGCCAGTCTCTTTCTGCCCGACATCGTGAAGTACCTGCCGTTCAGCGTCGCGAACGCCGCTCTGGCCACGGGTACGACCACGGCGGGAGCGTTCGGCGGCGGCGCCAGCGCGCTGCCGGCCGACCAGGCCCAGGTGCTGGTGTTTGTCTGGCTGGTCGGGGCGCTGGTGGTCGCGGCCCTATTCTCGGATCGCGCCGAGATAACCGGGTAGGCCGGCGACCGCCGGGCCGGCGGCTCGCCCCAGTCCCGGCGGCCGGCACGGGGAACGATGGTTGCCCGTTCAGGGCCGGTTGCTGAAGCGTCGTCCGAACAGTCGGGTCTCCGCCGTGGCATTCTCTGTCCGTACGATCAGGAGACACCATGCCTCAGTCTCAACCGAGAAAACCGAAGGACGGCGCAGGGCCTAAGGACGGCGTCAGGCCGCCCCGGAATGGCCGTCGGCCCGCCTCAGACGCTGCCGAGCCGCGGGTGGGAGCGCGGCCCGATCGCGTCGTCGGCGTCGACGGCGACGCCGACGGCAGCGCCGGCCAGAACGGCATCGGCAACCACGAACGGCGTCGAAGCGGACGTGTGACCTACCGTCCGACGGCCGCCGAGATGCTCACGGTGCACGCCCGAACCGAAGACGAGCGGTTGCTCTCGCCGCGCCGCCGACCGGCCTTCGTCGATTCCGATCCGTGGCGGTCGTTGCGAATCCTGTCCGAGTTCGTCGAGGGCTTCGACGCGCTGGCGGGGGTTGGCAAGGCGGTGACGGTGTTCGGCTCGGCCCGGGTCGGGGCTGAAGATCCGTACTACGCCAAGGCTCGCGAGCTGGCCAGTCTGCTGGCGCGAGAGGGCTTCGCCGTAATCACCGGCGGTGGGCCGGGCATCATGGAGGCCGCCAACCGCGGCTGCCACGAGGTCGGCGGGCTCTCGATAGGCTGCAACATCGAGTTGCCGCACGAGCAGGCCGTCAACCCCTACGTGGACCTCGGCGTTGAGTTCCGCTACTTCTTCGCTCGCAAGGTCATGTTCGTCAAGTACGCCGACGGGTTCGCAATCTTCCCCGGAGGCTTCGGCACCCTCGACGAGCTCTTCGAGTCGCTGACGCTCATCCAGACGGGCAAGATCCGCCATTTCCCCGTGGTCTTGATCGGAACCGAGTACTGGGCAGGCCTGCTCTCATGGATGCGTCGCGAGGCAGCCTCCCACGAGTACCTCGAGCCCGCCGACATCGACCTGATGCGCTGCACCGACGACATGGCGGAGGCCTGCACCTGGCTTACGGCAGCTTCGAGCCGGCGAGCCGCGGAGGCTGCCAGGGCGGACCGAGCGGCCGAACGGACGGCCGTAGCGCGCGCGGGTCGCCCCGAGGCCCCGCGAAGACCCTGATGACCGCCGAGGCTCGTCGCTCGAGCTACTCGGGGAGTATGGGGAGCTGGGCCTCCAGCCGGCCCTCGCGGATGCGGGCCGGATAGAATCGAAGCCGGTTCACGCGGGTCAGCCGTCGGGCTTCGAGCTTCTTCGACGGCGGCTCCGGCCGGGGCTCAGCGCCGCCCGGCGACCACGGCCGGTGGTAGTTACCGTCGGCGTCGAGCCCGCCGGTCGTGGGCATCCGAGCGGTCTCTCCGGTGCAGAGATCGAATCGGCCCTCGTGCAGCGGGCACGCCACGACACATCCTGCCAGGTCGCCGATGCTGAGCGGCGCGGCCATGTGGGGGCAGCGGTCGTCCGTGACGACGAGCCCGCGGTCCGTCCATGCGACCACCAGGTCCAGGTCCGCCCGAGTGACGCGGAGCATTCCACGGGGAGCCAGGTCGGCGATCTCGGCGATCTCAACGAACGGCGCCGCCCGAGTGCCGGGTGCGCGAAGCTCTCGCGGTGTATCGGCGATCGGAACCCCGGCCGACACCCTGCCGTCCGCCGACGCCTCGGCCAGATCGTCCGGTGTCATCGAGTACATGACGGCGTCGACCGGTCGATCGTCTCGGTCCGACTCCCAGTTGCGGATCAGCCCTTCGAAGCGGAAGCCGGCCTTCTCGGCGACCGCCTGGGAGGCCACGTTGCCGGGCAGTGTCCAAAGGGCCAGGCGATCGATGCCGAGGCGATCGAAGCCCCATCGCGTAACCAGTCTCAGGGCCCTGACCGCCACTCCCCGCCGCCGCGCCTCGGGAGCTACCAGGTAGCCGATGGCGTGGCGCCGTGGGTTCGCGCCCAGGTGCAGCCCGATCGAACCGATGTACCGGTCGGTCGTGGCGTCCACGATGGCGAACTCGTAGCCGGTGCCGTCGTGCCAGGCCTGGAGCGTCATAAGGATGAAGCGCCGCGCATCGGCCTCGGCGTACGGCACGGGTATCAGCGGGATCCAGCGCTGGACCTCGGGATCGTTGCAGGCAGCGGTGATCGCCGGAGCGTCCTCGGCCCTGAACGGCCTGAGGGCAATGACCCCGTCGCCCAGCGGCGGATTGGGCGGGCTTACCTTCGCGATCATGGCCGAAGTATGCCGGGTCGCCGCAGGTAGCGAGCGCGCCCGCCGGAGTCGCCCATTTCCGACGGCGCCGCGGCCTCTGAAGCGCCGGAACCCGCGCGGTCGGCTCCACGTCGCCAAAGGAAGGCGGGCCGGTGAGGGGGGCCGGCCCGCCTGAGGATCAAGCAGATTCGGGGTCGAGCTTCGGCCGTCGGTCCCCATACCGACGGAACACGAAAAGTCTAGCGGGGCCGTAACCGGCCTGCAGCAAGGGCGCGCACTGTATCGTTGCCCCTGATGATTCGTGCCGGCGGCTGATCGGCGCCGTGGTCTCGTGGAACCTGCCCGGAGGATGACGATGCGCTTCGCGCTGATGACGGAGCCCCAGCAGGGACTCACCTACGCCGAACAACTGGACCTGGCGCGGCTGGCCGAACGGGTCGGATTCGAGGCATTCTTCAGATCCGACCACTACCGCAGCTTTCCCGGTCCGGCCGACCGGCCGACGACCGACGCCTGGACGGTCCTGGCTGGCATCGCCCGCGAGACGACCACCATTCGGATCGGAGCGCTCGTGTCGCCGGTGACGTTCCGTCACCCCGGGTCGTTCGCCAAGGTCGTGACGACCGTCGACGAGATGAGCGGCGGCCGGGTCGAGGTGGGGGTTGGAGCCGGCTGGAACGACCTCGAGCACGGCGAGCTGGGCCTGTCATTCCCCGAGATCAAGCAACGCGCCGACCTGATGGAGGACGAGCTGGCCATCCTGCACGGGCTGTGGGAGGAGCCCGACGGATGGTCTTTCGATGGCAAGCAGGTTCGTCTCCGGTCGGCCTCGTTCCACGCGAAGCCGGTCCAGCGGCCGCATCCGCCGATCATCGTCGGCGGCGAGGGAAGCCCCAGGTCGCTGCGGCTGACAGCGCGCTACGCCGACGAGTACAACATGTCGAGCACGGGCCCCGACCAGTGCGCCGAAGCCTTCGCCAGGCTCGACGCCGAGTGCCGCAAGATCAGGCGCGATCCGGCGACGGTGCGCCGGTCGGCGATGGTCGGCCTTCTCATTGGGGCCGACCCGGCCGAGTTCGAGCGCCGTGTGGCGGCTCAGATCGCTATGGTGGGAGCCGCACCGGCCGCGGCCGAGGCCTGGCTGGAGGCGCACCGTCTGCGCTGGATCGCCGGGACGCCGGACCAGGCGCGGGCCATGGTTGGTCGGTTTGCGGCCGCCGGCGTGGAGCGAATCATGCTCCAGGACATGCTGCCTCGCGACCACGCCATGATCGAACTGGCAGCCCGCGAGCTTATCGGTCGGATCTGACGGTGCGGGGGCGACCGATTAGCCCGATCCGGTTCCGGGGCCCGTAGCGGAACCACGCCCGCCCGACCAGCGCCTCAAGCGGCACCGGTCCGTAGCGGCGCGAGTCCAACGAAGGCCCGCCGTTGTCGCCGAGCAGCCAGGCTTCGTCCGGACCGAGATGGAGTATTCCGGCCGAGATTCGGACGCGGTCGCCGGGGCGAGCGGCGACGCGCTTGATGGCGAGGACGTTCGATCCGGGTTCACGGAAGACGACCACGCTCCCACGCCGCGGCCAGGCGTCCGTGGTCGGATCCAGCAGCAGCCAGTCGCCGGAGAGCAGCGTTGGAACCATGCTCTGCTCGGCCACGGCAACGCGCCAGGTGCCACGGCGGGCGCGCTCGTGCCGCTCCTTCGAAGGCGCCACATCCGCGGAAACGGAAGCGCCGGAGGAAGTGCCTCCGGCGCCCGACTCGACCGATTCGACCGACCGCTCGGCCATTACTTCTTGGTCGACCAGAAGATGTCGGCGTACTCCTTGACCGCGGCTTCGAGCTCGGCCGCCGCGGCGGCGTCGATGTTCTGCTTGTTCTTGGACGCGAGCTTCAGGATCTTCCAGGTTCGGTCGTGGAGGTCGGCGTAGCGCTCGAGGTGCTCCGGCTTGAAGTAGTCGCTCCAGAGAACCTGGATCTCGCGCTTGACGATCTCGGCGTGCTGTTCCTTGACTGAGATGCAGCGCAGGAACTTGGCCATGTCGGCCTCCGTCCGGCCCTCCTTGGGCAGCCCGCCGATCAACTCGACCATTCGGGCGACGGTTCGAGCCGCCAGTTCGGCCCCGTGCGGGTCGTAGATACCGCACGGAACGTCGCAATGTGCATGGACGGTCGTGGCCGGCGTCAGCCAGCGTGTGAATCGGGACATCGATCTCCTCCCGGCGGGGACATCAGGCGAGGCGGGAAACAAGAAGGTAGCTTCGCAGGGCCTCAGCCGTGACCAAGTGTCGGAGCCACCGTGCCTACCTGTCAAACTCACGATCGCGACGGCCCGGTGGCCGGGTCCCTCGTCACGTGGCGTAAGGTATGGAGCGAGCGTCAACGCAGACCGAGCGCGCCTGGAGTCGACCTGTCAGACGGCCCGCTCGGCCGTATTTGAGGGCATTTTGCCTCCACGCTGCCTCCACTGTAAACACATACCGGGCTCACGAACATTTCAGCCCCGCTCCAGAAAGCCGGCCGATTATTGAGCCCGTCGGTTCGCCCTGTACCCGGGCGTCGGCGCCAATTCCAGGGGTCCTCGATGGACGCCTCTCAATCGAGCAGCCACACCGGGAGCCTCCCCGACTCAATGAACAGCACGTACACGGCCCAAAGCAACGTCCGGACGGCTGCGCCATCGCGCAAAGCCCGGCGGGTGCCGGTGCCGCGGGTCTGGCCCGTGACGGCCAACGACATCTACGCCCTCCTGGGCGGCAACGCCGTCTTGATACTGGGCATGTGGATCCGCCACGGTGGACTCGGGCTGCTGAACACGACGGCCGGCATCTTCACCGCGGCGGGTGAGATTGCCGCTCTCTACGGGACTTACCTGGTCCTCATTCAGCTGATCCTGATGTCGCGCAGTCCGTGGCTGGACCAGGTCTTCGGCCAGGACCGGATCACCGATGCCCACAGATGGGTTGGTTTCTCGGCGATCTGGCTGCTCGTCGCCCATGCCATCCTTACCACCGTCGGCTACTCGATGAGCCTCGGCGGCAACTCCGTCGTCGGCGAGTTCGTCACGCTGGTGACGTCGTACCCATACGTGCTCTGGTCGGCCATCGGGCTGCTCCTGTTCATCGCCGTTGGCATCAGCTCCGTTCGGGCGGTCCGGCGCAACGCCTCGTACGAAACCTGGTACGCCATCCACCTCTGCACGTACCTCGCCATCGCGCTCGCATTCCTGCACCAGCTCTTCGTCGGCGTGGACTTCACGACCGACCCCGTCGCCCGCCTCTACTGGATCGGCCTCTACGCCTTCGCGTTCGGGACGCTCCTGGTCTTCCGTTTCGGTCAGCCGATCCTGATCACGTGGCGGCACCGCTTCCACGTTGCCAACGTCGTCGAGGAAGCGCCCGGCGTCGTTTCTCTGTACCTCGCCGGTCGCGACCTCGATCAGCTGCCAGTCCGGGCCGGTCAGTGGTTCAGGCTGCGCTTCCTGACCCCCGACGGCTGGTATCGGGCCCACCCGTTCTCGATCTCGGCCGCGCCGAACGGCAAGTACCTGCGGTTCACGGTCAAGGAACTCGGTGACCACACGAAGAAGATGAAGGAGATCCGGGTCGGAACCCCCGTCTTCCTCGAGGGCCCGTACGGTGCCCTCACCGGCGCCGCTCGAACCAGGGCCAGGGTCCTGCTCGTCGCGGGCGGCATCGGCATCACGCCTCTCCGCGCCCTCCTCGAAGAGCTACCGGCCTCACGGGGCAATCTGACACTCGTCTACCGGACCAGCTGGCCGGAGGAGCTTGTGTTCAAACGAGAGCTCGATGAGCTGGCCAGCCTGCGCGGCGCTACGGTCCACTATCTCGTGGGCCGCCGCGGGTCGCGTGAGATGCCGGGCGACCCCCTCGATCCTCGGGCTCTGCGACGGCTCGTGCCCGACATTCGCGACCGCGACATATACGTCTGCGGTCCCGGTGGAATGATGCAGCGGGTCCTGAGCGGCTTGCGCTGGCTGCGTATTCCCGATGCACAAATCCACTACGAACGCTTCGCGTTCTGATGAGCGGTATCTGGTTCCATGACTAAGCGACCTCTGATCGCGACGCTGCTGACCGCGGCCGCGCTCGCGCTTCTCCTGAGCTTCAAGACGCCACAGGTCATCAGCCTCGGGACGACGACCCAGAGCGGTGCCGGCGGGTCGCCCGGCGTCAAGAGCACGTATACCGGTACGATCACCGGCTCCGCGGTCCAGATTCCCTATGGCACGGTTCAGGTCGCGGTCACATTCCAGAACGGGCAGATCACCGACATCGAGCCGGTCCAGATGCCGACCGACCGATCCCTCTCGGTGCAGATCGCCCAGTACGCGGCACCCCAGCTCCGCAGCGAGGTCCTGGCGGCCCAGAGCGCCCAGGTGAACACGATCTCCGGCGCGACTTACACGAGCTTGGGCTACCTGCAGTCGCTGCAGTCGGCTCTCGACCAGGCGGGCGTGTAGCGGCCTATGCGGGGCTGCTCCGTCAGAACGCCGGCTGAAGAGGCCGACAGGTGCCCCGGGACTGCTTTTCCGGCCGGGCCGGCGGCTCAACCAGCAGCGATGCCGCCGATGGCGCAACACCGCTGGCCGCGGGTATGATCTGTCGGTGATTGAGGAGCCGACGACCCCACTCGACGGCGGACCGAGCGCATGCCCGTTCGTAGCCTTCGAAGAGGATCGGGACCACCGCGCGGGCAGCCCCGACTATCGACACCGCTGCTTTGCCGCGCCCGAGCCGGAGCCTCGAGCATTCCCGCACCAGGAGCGATACTGCCTCTCGGCCGACTTCGCCCAATGCCCGGTCTTCCTGGATTGGGCCCGCCAGGAAGCGGCGGCCGTCATCGACGCGGGCGCCGGGGTCGCATCGACCACCGGCTCAGACGCAGACGATGGGGTCGCCGCGACTGTCGCCACTGACGAAGTGGCTGCGCCTGCCTTCCTGGCCGCCCGAGCGCACACTGCCCCGACCGCCGATCTGCTCCCGTCATCCCGCCGCGCCGCCGACGTGAGCGCGGGCCTGTGGAGCTACGACGGCGAGAGTTCCCGTTCGCCGGCGCCGACCGCGCCCCTGCCGCCGTCCTCACTCGGGGAGCCGACCGTCTCCATGGCTCGCCGCGGGCCCAGCCACCCGGGATGGGAGAATCCGCCTCGCATGGAGAGATTCCCGCGGCTTCGCAGCCGGGAAGAGCACCGCGCCAATCAACCGCTCCTCTTCGCCGCCGTCGGTGTGGCCCTGGTCATGGTCGCGCTCGCGGTCTTCCCGATCATAATGAACTCAAGGTCGGGCACGCCCCTTGCGAGCGAGTCGCCGGGAGCTCTGGCGAGCGGCTCGACCAACCCGATTGAGAGCGCCTTGCCGTCCGACACCGGCTCGCTGGGACCGAGCTTCATCTCCTACATCGTCCTGAAGACCGATGTCGCCGGTCTTTCCGGGATCGCGGCCAAGTTCAACGTTGCCCTGTCGGTCCTGGAAGCTGCCAATCCACAGATCGCCAACTTCAACGTCATCTGGCCGGGCATGGTCGTCTACATTCCACCCCCCGGCTGGCAGCCACCCCAGAGTTCGCCCTCGCCGAGCGTGTCGCCGTCTGCCACCTAGCGAGCCAGACCGGCCGCTTCGGGCTCAGCGCGGCGTGAGGTTGATGGCCGTGATCTTGCCCGCCTCGACTCGGAAGCTGGCGTCGAGCTGCTGGGCCGGAGCGCCAGGCCGGACGACCAGCAGGTTTGCCTGGTAGGTATTGCCCATGTCCCGGACATCGCCCGGGATCATGCGAAATCCGGGCTCGGCGCGCAGGAACCAGCCACCCACCTCGCGCAGTCCCTTGAGCGTTCGGGCGTTGCCGGCGATGTGCACGCGCAACTCGGCTCGCTCGTCCATCAGCGAGACGGCACCCTCGCGATCCCCGGAGTTCAGCAGATCGAAGAACTGCTCCATAGTGTCGACTGCACCCATGCCACGAGTTTAGCGGACCGCGGCCGCGGGGCGTTGGCGCCGCCGAGGCCACGCGCCGGCACGCGAGTCAGTCGGCGGGACACGGGCTCCCCTCGGCTTTGACCGTCGATCGACGAGGCCGAATGTCAGAACCCGCCGCCGGCTCCGCCGCCACCACCGCCACCACCTCCTCCAAACGCGCCCCCTCCCCGGCCACCCCCGCCCGTCGAGCCGATGGAGCCGAGTGACGACATCATCGACCCGACATCCGGGATGGCGCTGCCAGAGAAGAGGCCGGTCCCGCCTGCGGCCCCGCCGCCACCGACGCCGCCCGAGTATCCCGTGCCGTAGAACCACATCGGATACCAGCCGACCTGGCGACCTGACGCCTGGCTGGCACTGACGGTCCTGGCGAGCAGCGACTCGATTTCGGAGTTGAGGCCGAGCGCGACACCCCAGGCCATCGCCGCGTCCGGCGTGGTGACCCACGGCAGGGCCTTGCGATCGACGACTTCGTTCATGGACGCGGACTGGGCGATCGTGTACTGAAGCGTTCTCCTGTACGCGGCAAGCATCGCTCGGAGCATCGCCCCCAGCTGCGTTCGACACGGCATGAACCAGGCCATGACGCCGGTCACGACGGCCGCGATGATGAGGGCGCTGCCGCCGAGGAGCCCGCCGCTCGCGTCGAGACTGATCGTCCAATAGAAGAGCGGGATCGCGGCCACGATCTCCAGGAAGGCCACGCCAAGCCAGATCCCGACGACTCGCATCGGTTTGCCGGTGAGCCAGCGTTTGCTCACGGCCAGGTCCTCGAGATCGCTCTTGAGCCTGGAGACCGCCGGCCGCAGTTCATGGGCCGTCGACACCGGAACGAAGCCGTCGGGCCCCGCCCAGGTGCAGATCGCCTCGTACAAGCCCGCTTCCGGCGTCGCGACCTGCTCTCCCTGGCGGGCGACCCCGATGCTCGTCTTCTTGCCGAGCAGTCCGGATTCCTGGCGGAAGCTCAGCAGACCCCGCGCTGCAAGATCGACCATGGCCGCAGAGACGGTCCGACTCGAGGTTCGATCGTCCATCAGGAGCGCGGCCATGGCCGGTGTCAGGCCATCGGGCGGGGCCGGCATCAGGATCGAGTTGTCGTCCACGTAGATGGGGTCCCGGCCACGGGTGTACCAGCGGACCAGCACGACGACGACCAGGACGATGGCCAGCAATGCCGCCCCGAACCCGACCAGGGCGTTGAGAATTCGGGCCCGGCTCAGTTGATCGGCATGCTCCGGCGTTGCGGCGGCGCTGACGTCGTCGAGGGCGATCTTCAGGGCGCCGTCGAAGTCGGGCGGAGATTGCGTGAGCAGCGGCTTCATGTCGTTGTCGAATACGGCCTGTCGGTCCGTGTTGGTCATGAACGCCGCCGTGAAGCCACTGCCGGCGTAGAGCGAGACCTGGCCGTGCTGCAGGCCCGGCTGCATGTCGAAGAGGATTACCAGGCCGTCGTCGAAGCCCTTTCGGCCGACGCCCCACTGGTCCAGGAGGGCCAGCGCGTCGGCGTTCGCCGCATCGAGCGAGTCGCTCGCCGGCTTGACCTGCGTGTAGACGGCTACCTGGGCACCGGACCGGGCTTCGATCGCCTTGATCGTTTCCTCGGCCCCGGCGATGGCCCCGCTCGAGAAGATTCCGGCGTAGTCGTAGACCCGCTGGCCGGTCACCGCATCCGGATACGGGGGTCCGGCCGGAGGAACTGCCGCGGCCGAGGTGCCCGCCGAGACCAGGAGGAGCAGCCAGACCGCCGCTACGACCATCCCGGCGATTCGAAGTCGCCTGCCGCCCCTCATCTCGATCCTCCCTGACGACTACTTCCCTCGCGCCGCCCGGCGAGCCCGCAACCGCCGGACCAGCTCGGCTGCCAGCTCGTAACGGCCGAAGCTCGGCATTATGTATGCGCCGCTGACGGCACCTTCCGAACCCGCGAGCAGATCCATCGCCATGTCCAGGCCGACTTCGGCGCCTCGTTCGCCGGCCGCATGCATGGCCGCGCGCTGCTCGTCGGGGATGGTGATGCCGGGGACCTCGTTGTGCAGGAACTCGGCGTGACGGGCACTGTGGAGCGGCAGGATGCCGAGCAGAAGCGGTACGGGGAACCCGCCACTCCCGAATCGCTCGCGGGCTTGGGCCAGCATCGCATCCACCTGCTCGAGCGAGTACAACGGCTGGGTCATGATCGCGTTCGCGCCGGCGGCCAGCTTGCGCTCCAGTCGCGACCACTCCTTGTCCTGGTCTGCAGCCGTCGGGTCCAGAGCGCACGCAACGGTGAAGTTGGCGGACTGTCCGATCGAGAGTCCGGCTCCATCCTCGCCCCTGTTGAGGCGGCAGATGATCTCGATCAAGCCGATCGCGTCCACGTCCCACACGGCCGTGATCGACGGCCGATCGGCGACGCGGGGCGGATCACCGGTCAGGGCCAGGATGTTCCTCACGCCGAGGGCATGGGCGCCCAGCAGTTCCGCCTCGAGCGCCATTAGATTGCGGTCGCGAGTAGTCAGGTGGACCAGGCACTCCAGGTCGAGGCGCTGCTGGATGCCGAAGGCCACGGCCATGGCGCCCATTCGCACCCGGCCGGTCGCGGAGTCGCTGATGTTGACGACGTCGACGCCGGCCTCCTTCAGCAGGCGCGCGGCCTCGATCGTCCGGTCGATGCGGATGGACCGAGGCGGGTCGATCTCGACCGAGATGACGAACGTGCCGTCGGCGAGCTTCCGGGCCAGGCCCGATGGGGGAGTGGTGTCGCCGACCTCGGATACTTCGGCCCGCGGCGTCCGGGGGGCGGCCCCTGCGGCGAGGTCCGATTCGTCGGCGCGGGCCGTGCCGGCCTTGCCCTCGTCCGGCGTTGGGGCCACGGCCGCGCCGGTGCCGGTCTTGTCGGTCGTGAGCGCATCGACGGCGGCCCGCATCGCCCTGGTGTGCGCGGGGGTGGTGCCGCAGCACCCGCCGATGATTCGGGCCCCGGCGGCCAGCATCCGGGGGACCATCTCACCGAAGTACTCGGGTCCGGCCGAGTACACGAACTGGCCCTCGATGCGCTGCGGCAACCCGGCGTTCGGAACGATCGACCGCGCCACGGTCGCGGTGGGAGGGCCGGTGCGAACCAGCGCCTCGAGGCAGACCAGCGGTCCCGAGCCGCAGTTCACGCCCAGGGCGTCGACGGCCGCCCCGGTCAGGGCGGACGCGGCATCTTCGGGGGTCGTGCCGTCGTTGGCGGTCAGGTCCTCGCCGAACGTCATCTGGGCGACTATCGGCAGGTCGCAGGCTCGTCGCGCTTCTTCGATGGCCGACAGCAGGGTCTCGAGCCGATCGAACGTCTCGAAGACGAGGAGGTCGACCCCGCCCTCGAGAAGCCCTTCGATCTGCTCGCGGAAGGCCGCCCGGCCAAGACCTGGATGGGGGTGGCCGACTCGACCGGCCGGACCGAGGGGACCGACCGAGCCTGCGACCAGGACGTCCTTGCCCGACATGTCGCGAGCCTCTCGAGCCAGCTGGGCGGCGCGGCGGTTCATCTGGCCGACCCGCTTCTCCAGCCCGTATTCGGCCAGCCGGAAGCGGTTGGCTCCGAACGAGTCGGTCTCGATCGCGTCCGCGCCGGCTTCGATGTACTCGCGGTGGATCGTGGAGATGACGTCGGGCCGGGTCAGGACAAGCTCGTCCAGGCAGGCTCGTTGCGGGATGCCGCGCGAATACAGCAGCGTTCCCATCGCCCCGTCGAGCAGCAGCGGCCGGCGCCGCAGCCGAATGCGGAAGCGTTCGCGCTCGGTCAGGGAGCCGGGCGCGGCTGGTTCCGCGCCGGCGGTGGCGGCGCTCGCGGCGAACAGGCTGGCGAGAGACGACATATCCGTGGCTGGCATAGCTGAAGCCTAACTTGTCCGGGGCGGCGCGAATGGTCCCTCGACGAGAGGCGGGCCCGGCCCCTTCACCCTCTCCGATGGTCGTCCGGCTAGAAGGGAACGACCTTGCGCGGCACCAGGAGGAGGCTGAGGAGGGTGCTAACGACGCTGATCACGATCGACGCGACGACTGCGCAACCAATTGCCTCGTAGCCCCAGTGCGGCGGGTAGCCGCCCAGCGTGAAGCCGATTGAGATGATCTTCGCCTGGTCGACGATCCAGGCTGTCCCGAGGAGCATCGCCGCGTTGATGACGAAGGCTACCAGCCCCATGGTCATGAAGCCGATCGGGAGCGCGAGGGTCTTGACGATCGGCTTGATGTACGTGTTTACCAGGGCGAATACGAGGGCGATGAAGACGATTTTCAGCCAGTCCTCGGGTTTGTTCTGGAAGACGAGCTTGAACTCAGGCACGACGTTGGCCGCCGCAAGCAGCGCCACGGCGTTCACGGCGACCTTGATGGCGAGGTCGAGCATCCGGGTTTCCTCCGAGGACCGCGCGCCGTCCTGGGGCGGCGGCGCCGCATCTCCGATGCTAGCGCGGGTGTCGATCCTCTGCCGGACTCCGGGGGCTAGGATCGCTCGCTCTCGCGAACGGCGGGCCCGGCCTGTGCAACCGTGACCGGCGACCCTCGACCCCGCCGCCCGCTAAACTCGACGCAACTTCACTCGAGGAGGCCATGTCTCAGTTCAGCGGCCGCGTCGATGCGCTTCTCGACGAGTTCTTCCACTTGTATCCGGCCGCGGCGACCGCCATCGGCATGCATGCGGTCGATGGGGAGTGGCCCGATTTGAGTGAGGCGGGCCTCGTGGCCCGGCTTGCCTTCGCCGACCGTTGGGAGGGGGAGCTGAGCCGATTCGGGGACGCAGCTCTGACGCCGGAAGAACGCATCGACCGCGATCTGCTGCTGTCCGAGCTGGCCGCGCTGCGTTTCGACGAGGCGGACCTGCGCGAGGGAGTCTGGGACGCGCTGAGCTACATCTACTTGCTCGGCGGCGGCGTCTTTCCGCTCCTTGCCCGCGACTTCGCGCCGCTGTCGTCGAGGCTGTCCTCGGTGGCGTCGCGCCTGGAGGGGGTGCCAGCCGTCCTGGCGGCCGCGCGGCGCGAACTTGGCAGCGTCGCAGAGCGGCCGCCCTCCCGGCTGCACACGGAAATGGCGATCAAGCAGCTACCCGGGATCGCCGCCCTGGCCGAAGATGCCGTGGCCCAGGCCGAGGCGGCCGCGGATCGGCCGGACGTGGCCCTGGTCACTCCCCGCCTGCGCGCCGCCGCCGCAGCGGCAGTCGAGGCGATAGGCGGTTTCGGGGCGTTCCTGCGCGACGATCTGCTGGCGCGTTCCTCGGGCGAGGGCCGCCTCGGCGCCGACCTGTATGCCCGGAAGCTGCGGCACACCTTCCGATCCGACCTGCCCGCCGATCGAATCATGGCCCAGGCCCGGGTCGAGTACGAGGCAGTTCGCCGCGAGATGATCCGGATCGCCCGAGAGGTCTGGGATCAGTGGCGGCCGGGCGAGCCGCTGCCGACCGCCGCGAGCGAGGGAAGCCAGGAGGCGGCAGATTCGCGAACGGTCGGAGCCGTCACCGCGGCAATCGGTCGCGCCCATCATGCCGCGGACGAACTCGTGTCCTGCTGCCGCGAGAGCTACCGAGGCATCGCCGACTTCTGCCGGAGCCACGACGTCATCGGTGTCCCGGACGACCCGCTCGAGATCGAATGGACACCGCCGTTCCTGCGCGAGTTCGCCGGCGCCATGCTCGATTCGCCGGGTCCGCTCGACAGCGGCCAGAAAGCGTTCTACTTCATAACTCCGCCGCCGGACGACTGGACGCCGGAGCAGGTGGAATCCTACCTGGCCGAGGAGAACGACCGGCAGATCGAGCTGACGACAATCCATGAGGGGACGCCGGGCCACTACCTGCAGCTCGTCTACTCGAACCGCTGCCCGTCGCTGACGAGGGCTGTCTTCTCGAGCGGCGTCTTCGTCGAAGGTTGGGCGGTCTATGTGACCCAGGTGATGATGGACCTGGGCTTCCACGCCGACGATCCGGCCTTGCTGCTGGTCCATTGGAAGTTCTACCTGCGGGCCATCACCAACGCGATGATCGACGTCGGGATCCACGCCGGGTCGATGACCGAGCAGGAGGCGATCGACCTGATGGTCGGCGGCGGATTCCAGGAGGAATCCGAGGCTCGCAAGAAGTGGGATCGAGCCCGACTCACGTCGACCCAGCTGTCGACCTACTTCGTCGGCTCGATGGAGATGTGGAACCTCGAGCGCAATCTTCGCGTCCGCGCGGCGGTCGCATCGGGCGATCCGCGCGGCGCGGCGGCCGTGCCGGCCCCCCGGGTCGTTGGCGGGTTCGGCCAGACCCCCGGCTTCGTCTACCGGGACCATCTCGAGTCGGTCATCGCCCACGGCTCGCCGCCCATTCCGCTCCTGCGCCGCATCCTTCTCGGGGAGTAACGACCAGAGCCAAGAGCCTTGCGCCGGCGGACTGGGCCGGCGGGCTGCCGGCGCGCTTGAGGCCGGGCGGTCGAGCCTGTACGAGTCAAGACAAGATCGGGCCGCCTGCTCCCGGATGCCCGGTCGCACGCGGCCCGCATTGCGTTACTGCCCCGCGGCGGCTGCCGCGCGACGCTACGGCGTCATGTGTTCCGGTAGTAGCGCCGCCAGATGAGGCGATGGACCGGGACCCAGCGCGGTATGTCGCCCAGGATCGGGATGAACGGGACGAGCGCCAGGAGCGCCGTCAGCACGATCATCAGGAGGATCACAACCAGGTCGGTGTTCGCGGCCGTGTTGAAGGGTGGGATCTGGTACCAGAAGGAGAAGAGCCACAGCCAGGTCTGGCCCGGGTACATGCCGGTCTCGTTCATCATTCCCCACTGGTCGCCCGTAAGGTGCTGATCGGCGGCCAGGTTGGGAAGGTAGTTGCCGTCGCCCATGAACAGGAGCGGCAGCGTGAAGTCGGTCTGGTACAGGTTGCCGTTGCTGAGAAGCAGACCGTCGAGCGCGCCGGTTCGGGCGAGCCCGAGCAGACCGGTCATCAGATCGGGCACGGGTCCGTAGTCACCGGATGCCACGCCGACCTCGTCGTTCACGATCGTCGCATCCGCGAGAGCAGTCGAGTAGTTGGTCAGCCACGTCTGCTGCTGGTCCGAACTGGCCGCCCCGTACGTCTGCAGCGCCGCGGTGATGGTTGGGTTGCCGATGGCGGCGAAACTGAGCGGCCGAAGGACGAAGTCCTGCGCCGTGTCGATGGGGGTGCTCACGCCCGCCCACGACTGCGGAGAGATCGGACCGACCGCCTGCGCCGCGTCGGCGGTGTTGTTGTAGGGCGGTCCGTATTCGGCCGTGCCGCTCGTGCCGGCCAGCTCGGAGGTCGCAGTCGTCACGAAGTCGACCGGGTCCTTGGTCGACCACGTCTGGATCGTGACGGCCGGGTCGTCGGGAGACGAAAGAACAGCCGCCAGGCCGACAACGACGATGGAGACCGCAAAGAGCGCGAGCATCATCTCCTTGACAAGGTCGAAGCGGATCATCTTGACGCCGGCGTAGTACTTCGCCTGGCGATCGGCGGCGTTCACGACGGACGCTCCTCGACGGACTGCTGCGCCGTCCCCTTCCGGCCGATCGGCCGAACGACCCCATGCATCCGTACCAACACGAGATGAATGCCGATCAGGGTCACCACCAGCATCGGCAGAAGCACGATGTGCAAGCCGTACATCTGGCCGAAGTTGAGGACATTGAAGAACGACCCGATCCCGGCGGCATTCGTCGCGTCCTTGGCGTTGACGGCGATCCACTCGCCGTCGAAGTTCTGCTGCGAGATGAAGCCTGTGAACGCGGCCACGATGCTGAAGGCGAAGATCACCACCCCCACCATCCAGGTCGGCGCCCGTCCGTCACGCCAGCCAGCCATGAAGTACTGGCCCCACAGGTGGAGAACCATGAAGACGAAGAACACCTGGACCGACCACAGGTGCAGGCTGTTGACGAAGCGGCCGACGCTGTCTTCGTGCCACCACTGCGGCCCGAAGAAGGCAAGCACGACTCCGCTCGCGATGATCCAGATGAGGCCGGCAATGGCGACCACGCCAAAGACGTATACCCATGAGCCCACGTAGACGGGCTGACGGTCCGGCAGCAGGTTCCTCAGGGGCAGGTTCTGTGACAGGAATCTGCGGATCGAAAGCGTCCAGCTCGAGGGCTCGGTCGCTGGCTTCGGGGTGGCCTCACGCATCGTGGCCGTCCTCCGAATCGACGACTTCCACGTGGCTCGGGAAGGGCACGAGCAGGGCGAGAACGAAGACCACGATCATCCCGGCGATCATCAGCAGGTTCGGGACCGAGATCAGAATGAAGTTCCAGCTCAGGTACGTCGCTGGGGTATCCAAAGGGGGACGCCTCCTTCCAGTTCCCCGGCCAGTAGCATCTCGCGCCGGCAAGGACAGCCCGGAGCCTTTGGCTCTTCCGCCTGGCCCCGAGCATGTGGAAACCTTCGGGTAACGCCGGCCCTCCGGGCTAGGGGCCGATGTCACGGTCTGGCCTACCTGAGCAGGTGGGAAGTTGAGCTACCCGGTGGGTAGGACGCTCGGATTCGGGACGGCGCGGGCGGGGAAGGATACTCCTGCGGGAGGGGTCAGGCGGCTTCGTCGACCCATTCGACGATCGGCCGGCGGGTGTGGCCCGACAGGGCGAGCGCGGACAGAAGTCTCGCCATCCGTCCGTCATGCGGCTCGCCAAGCGACGCGCACTCGAGCCAGATCCCGTCGGGCCGTGCCGCCGGCACCATCTCTCGTCCACAGACGCAGGCAGGCGTCTCGCGCTCCGCGTGCTCGATCCGGTCGAGCGCATTCCAGTTGTCGATCATGTTCGATTCACCTTGCATAGATACGACCCGTTCCGTATCATAGCGGAATGCCAGACGTCAATCAAGACGCTGCGTCTCGCAACTCGACCGTGGCTGCGGTAGCGTCGCTGAAGGTCGGCTCTCACAAGGGCCGGCCGCGCAGCGACCGGGCCCATCGAGCGATCCTCGAGGCTGCCCGGGAGCAGCTCATCAAGGAGGGCTATTCCGGCCTTCGACTCGAGCACGTTGCCGCTCATGCCGGCGTCGGCAAGGCGACCATCTACCGTCGCTGGCGATCGAAGGAGCAGCTCGCCCAGGCGCTCCTCGCCGACCTGGCCGCTCCGCACATCGCCATCGAAGTGACGGGCGACACGCGAGATGAGATGTTGGCGGCGGTTATGAACCCGATGCTGGCCGTCACGGAGTCGGACTTTGGGCCGGTGATTCGGGCCCTGCTCTCTCAGATCGCGAGCAACCCATCGCTCGGGGACCCGTTCCGGGCAACAGTCGTGCAAGCGCGGCGCGACGAGGTCGGGCGGATGATCGCCCGGGGGATCCAGCGCGGCGACCTCACCCCGGATGCCGACGCCGACATCGCCACCGAGCTGCTGGTCGGTCCCGTCTACTTTCGGCTCATGTTCGGCGGCGAGCTCGACCGAGCGTTTGCGGAGCGGGTCGTTGACAACGTGATGCGTGGCTACTCGGCGGCGGGGCGGGCGCCCGTCTAGCTCCAGTTCCCAACGGGGTTGTCGACGGGCTGAAGGCCCGTGTCTTTCGGCTACCGCCCGGGGCGTCGGCCAGGGTGGAGCGGCCCTGACCTCGGAGGAGTCGTGGTCCGGGCCGAAGGCTGGAGAGCGGGCGACAGCCGGTGGTCAGGCTGCGACAATCTCCTTGCCAGAGCGATGGCCCAAGACGGGGGCTTTGCGCCGATCTTGTGGCGTACAACGGCGAAGCTGGAGCGGACGGTCGATGAACCCAGAGAACCCACATCCGGGCGCCCTCATCGTCATCGAAGGGATCGACGGCTCCGGCTCGACCACGCAATCCGACATGCTCCTGCAGTGGCTTCAGCGGGTGGGCATCCCGTCGACGTTCACGCGCGAGCCATCGAAGGGCCCGATCGGCGGCGTGCTGCGACTCCACATCGGCAAGCGCCTGGAGCTGGCGGGTCCGCCGGCCGAAGCCCTTGCGTTCGCGGCCGACAGGATGGATCACCTGAACTCGGAGATTGCGCCCGCGCTGGCGCGAGGCATCACCGTCGTCGCCGATCGCTACTATCTCTCGAGTTTGGCCTACCAGGCTCTCGCGTGCGACCTCGGGTGGCTCCGCGAGATCAACCGGTTCGCTCTCCGCCCGGACCTCACGGTCCTCCTCTCCGTGCCGGTCGACGTGGGCGTCGCCAGGTTCAGCAGCCGCCCGACTCGGGAGCGCTTCGAGGAGAATCGCGGCGAGCTGGCCCGCATCGCCGAGATGTACGACGCGGCAATCGCGCGTCTGCGCGAGGAAGGCGAGGACGTCCGGGTCATCGACGGCACTCGATCGCCGAGCGATGTCCACGCCGAGGTCGTACGACTGGCTGCCGGCGCCCTGCAGCCACGCTATCCGGGTCTTTCGATCCCGCAGGATGCCTACGAGGGATCGTCGGTTCGACCCACCGTCCCGACTGCCTGACGACGTCGCCTCCTCGACTGAGGCACCCGAGAAGCACGGCCCGAAGTCCTCGGGGACAACCCGTGGGGTCGCCAGGCATTCGATCGCCGGCCCCGCGTGAGGGTCAGGCTCCTGCCGCCGCCTCGAGCTTGTCGAGCTGGTAGCCGCACGCCTCGGCGGCATTCGCAAGGGCGGCCGTCAAACGCTCGGTCGCTCGGAGGCGTTTGGCGGTGCCGGCCGCGGTCTCCGTACCCCGCGTCGCTTCCAGTGCATCGAGGGCGAGCATCCACCACAGCACCTGGGCGAACGACTCGCGGTCGAACCAGCTGACGCCCTCCCAGACGTTGACGTGGATGTACGTCCGCACGGATTCATCGGCCACAAGGGCGTGAACCAGCGCTAACGCCCGTTCTGCTGACGGAAGCTCCTCGACGGACGACGGCAGTGGAAGATGGGCCAGCATACGGACCAAGGCGACGAGCCGCCAGGCCGCACCATCGTCCAGGCCCAGCTCGCGGAAGACGTCCGCGATGACGGCGCCGAGCTGCAACTCGTCGAGCGAGGTGCCGGAGCCGTTCGCGGGCTCGGCTACCGCCGAGAGCGATCGCGACACGAACCGGCCGATGAGCGCGACCCATGCCCACTCGTCGGCAAGGCCTGCGCAAACTCGATCGCGGCCCAGGCCCGGCAGTTGAAGGGCCGTTGCGAGGTCCGCCCGGAAGGCCGACGCGGTCCGCTCGACGTCGCCAGCCGCGCCCGTCGCGTCGACCAGGGCGTGCAGAGCCCGGAGCATGTAACTCCCGGCGTGATCCAGGAGGCGGTCGAGGTCTTCGTCGCCGGCCTCGGCGTCACCCGTCGCGGCCGAGGCGTCAGCCGCGCCCGGGACGGGTGACGCGCCTGACGGAGCGCCCGGGACGCCCGCCCCACTCGCCGCACCCGGGACGCCCGTCGCCGTCACGTTCGCGCTGGCCGGACCGCGCAGACCCAGGTCGACGAGCGGAAGGCCCGGGCAAGCCGCAGCCGCCCGTGCCGCCCCGATCTGCGCCACTCGTCGAAGCGTCTGCCCCTCCGTGAGCCCTCGGACGGCGTCATGCAGCGGCCGCAACTGCATGTCGCGCAGGGCCGTGCCGATGCTCGGCAGTCCGGTGCCACCGATACGCTCGGCCAGGCGCCCCAGCTGGCCTGACGGCCCGTCCTGGACTTCGTGGATGTCGAGGAAGACCTGGCACCCGTAGGCGTGCAGCTCCACGTACAGCCCGTCGCGGCAGAGGTCGGACGAGCGGCGCAGAAACTCGAGGCCGGACCGCTGCTCGCGAAGCAGGGTGTACCAGTCGCCGTCGGGGTGAAGACCCAGCGCCTCGCCGAGCGACTTCTGGATCACCTGCCGTCCGCCACTCCCGTCCGGCACCGAGAAGCCCGCGGACGTCTTGATCCAGCCCTTCGCTTCGGCGTAGCGGTTGTGGTAGACGACCAGGGCGCGCTCGTCGCCGTGGCGGTTCGAGTACGCGAAGATGTCCTCGTTGACCCAGCCGCCCGGGTCGTAGACGTCGTACAGGAGGAAGTCGGCCACCTCGGCAAAGAGGTAGCGACGGTGGAATAGCGGGAAGATCTCGCGCTCGTGACGCTCCACCAACCAGCCGTCCGGCTGCTCGTCGCGATAGGCCCGCCGGTATTCCATGCCGTACTTCTCGGCGAAGCCCTCGACCTGCCCGTGCCCGATCATCGGCAGGCCGGGCATCGTCGCCATCAACGTGGCCACGCCGAAGTACTTGTCGCCCCCGCCGAACTGGTCGACCGCGGTGCGCTCGTCGGGGTTGCTCATGAAGTTAACGAAGCGCTTGAGGACCTCGGGGTCGAACTCGATCGTGTCCTTGATGACCTGCCGATAGCTGGCGTTCTCCTCGTCTCGGAGCATGTTCATGAAGGCGCTGTTGTAGACGCGATGCATGCCGAGCGTTCGGACGAAGTAGCCCTCCAGCAGCCAGAACGCTTCGGCGAGGAGGAGCGTATCCGGCACTTCCGCCGCGACTCGATCGACCACTTCGCGCCAGAACTCGGCCGGCATGTGCTCGTCGAAGGCGGCCCGCGTGATGGCGTGCTCGGCCCGAGACGGGATGGCGCCGCCTTGCCCGGGCTCCGGGAACCACAGCCGCTGGATGTGGCGGCGAGCCAGCGTCATGGCGGCGTCGAAGCGGATGATCGGGAACTGGCGGGCGACGTGGAGGATCGTCTGGATGACGGCCTCACGTACCTCCGGCTTGAGGTAGTCGAGCTGGGCCGTGTCGTTCCACGGCATGCTGGTGCCGTCGGTGCCGTGGTAGATGTAGCTGACCTCGCCGGTCCAGTTGTCGGTCCGCTTGAAGACGACCGCGGCGTCGGTCGAGTTCCAGTAGTGGTCCTCGATCTGGATCGTGACCCGCTCGTCATCGGACAGGTCGCCGCCCGTGAACGAGTACGAGGGATAGGGGCAGTCCGGGAGCTGGAGGAACCAGTCGGGGTGCTCCATGACCCAGCGCGAGTCGATGCCCATATGGTTGGGCACCATGTCCGAGCTCAGGCGAATGCCGCGCGCCGAGCATCTAGCCCGGAGCTGCTGGAAAGCCTCCTCGCCACCGAGGTCGTCGGCGATCCGGTAGTCCATGAGCGAGTAGGCCGAAGCGGCGGCCTCGGGGTTGCCTCGCCACTCCTTGATCTTCTGGCTGGCTCGGCTCCGCTCCCACAGGCCGATCAGCCACAACCCGGTGAAGCCCCGGCGCGACAGAGCCTCCAGCTCCTCGTCGGGGATCTCGTCTAGGCGGTGGATCCACCGGCCGTAACGCTTGGACAGCTGATCGAGCCAGACGTAGGTGGTCTTGGCCAGCAGCACGACCCGCGGCATCCAATCGCGGTCCTGGCTGAACCTCTCGTACTCGTTCTCAAGGCCACCCAGGCCGGGGCCGGCGGTCGCGGCGGCGGGCCCGGGACTCGGATGCGTCCGCATCCACAGCGCGACCTCCTCCTCGTGGAGGACGTCGAGGCTCACGACCAGTCGATCCAGGAACGGCGTCAGAACGAGGCCCCACCGAGTTCGAATGTACCGGAGCTGGGCTGCCAGCGAGTCCGGCGAGGCTATCGCCGGTGCCCTGAGGAAAGCCATCAGCGACATCCCCTCGGGACCGAAGCCGGGCTGGTTGTCGAAGAACTCTCGCAAGCCGACGATCATGTCGCCGTACGCCGTCTTCTCGATCAGTTCGGCGTCGTCGAAGAGCTCGTCGAACGTGGCGAAGGCCGGGTTGACGTTGGCCAGCCACAGCATGAGCAGCTCTTCCAGGGCGACGGCGCGGTTAGCGTGGCCCTCGGTCTCGCCGGCCAGGTAGGCAGCGGGATCCTGGCCGTCGCGCACGACCGCCAGCGGTGGGAACTGCTCGACGAACTCGGCCAGCGCGTGATCCAGGACGTCGGGCTGCAGCCGGGCCTCAAGCGCAGCCACGGCATCGGCCATGACCTGCGGGTTCACGGTTCGTCGGTAAATCTCGACGGCATGGTGAAGGATCTCGTCGATCAGACCCATGGCATTGAGCTCGGCGGCGTGAACGACGCGGTCCGGGTAGCGGTCTCGGTCGACCCGGTCGTTCATGCGCTTGGCAAAGGCGCGAGCGGCCGGGAAGTCCGGAATGATGACGTTGCCGCTGCTCTGGAAAAGCGCCGATTCGAACTCGTAGCGGACACGGGCCGCCTTCGAGATGTGGAACTCGAATGCCACGAGATGCGCTCCGACCTAGCGACGGCGCCGGCGGCTCAGAATCCTGGGCCGGAGGCCGATCGTGGCGAGTCTATCAGGGCCGCTCCGACTCGCGACCTGCGATGCGGATCCTGCGCCCGGACCGGCGCTCACACAGCCCGCAGCCCAGGCCGGCCGAGCCACTTCGCGCCCGGATCGGCCTGGCTTCATGGCCGGATCGGCCGGGCCACCTCGCGCCCGGATCGGCCTCCTATCGAGAGAGAGCGCCCCTCGAGCGGGTCCGATGGACCGGCTGGTTCGCCTCCAGGAGCGCCTCGGCGTAGATCGCGGCGCCATCGATGCGGCGCGACGGCGAACTGAACAGCAGGAGGTCGTCGAGGAGGCGGTCCTCGAGGGCGGTCCCGGCCAGGTCGTCGATCAGGCGGACGGCCCTGGCCGCGCATAGCAGGATGTGCTTGGTCTCGAGCCGGACCGGGTCGCCCCAGAACCAGCCATCACTGGCGAACATGGCCAGGCGCCAGCGTTCGGCTTCCATCAGCGAGAGCAGGCAACTCCGCTGCCCCTCGTCGGCCAGGGGCAGAAAGCGCCTGGCGAAGCCCTCGGCCGTCTCCGCGCCGAAGACCACGTCGACGTACTCATCGCGGGCCGTGCGCAGCGTCCACGGCTCCATGAAGTCAGCCGTGAGCCTGCCGGCGACGGTGTCGATGGCCGATGCGAGCCGCTCGAGGGCAGAGCGCAGCGGGCCCTTCCAGCGGCCGTCGGCGGCGTCCGGGCACTCACCGGTCCAGCGCAGCACGCCGTGGTGACAGCTCCACGAGGTCCGTTCGGCGATTTGAGTGGCGGGAAAGGCACGGGCGGGAAGCCCGCCCACGATCCTACCGACAGTGGTTACGTCGAAGCCTCGATCGGGCACGTCTGGGCCGGGTTGCACCAACCGGGCGAGGAAGAGGTCGCGGAACTTCTGGTGATGGCCGTAGAGTTCGCCGTCGGTTGCGATCACGGCCAGGCGTGGCGTCCCGTCGACGAAGCTCGGGCCGGCGAGGCGAGGCAAGACGCGATCGCGTGCGAATGCGTCGGCGTTCATGGTGGCGTCCGACTCGAATGAGGCCGACGCCGAAAGTGCAGCGTCGTAGAAGATGACGACGATCGAGTATCGGTCTCCGAGGTCCACGCGGTACGGACGGCGCGTGTCCAGGCGTGGGTCCGTGGCTTGCCACGGCGCCAGGATCGTGTAGCGGACGCTCTCCTCGGCCAGGATGCGGAGCGTAGGCAGGTCCACGGCTGTTTCGGGCAGCCACATGCCGGCGGGACGCCGTCCGAACCTCAGCTCGAAGTCGCGCAGGCCCCACCGTATCTCCGTTCGGCGGTCCGCGAGCGAAGCGAGCGGCAGGATGGCGTGGTGGTAAGCCCCGGCCATCGCGTTGCCGCAATCCGGCTCGTCGACGCCGTCCGGCCGATCCGAATCGACGAAGCCCTTGTGAGTTGCGGCGTCCTCGGCCGCCAGCCAGCTCGCCAGCGTGGGCCCCAGATCGTACGAGATGTGGCGCAGGTTGCCGCGCTCGGCGTTGGGCTTGTAGCACTCTGCGTCAATCCGAGCGTTCCAGTCACGGTACGGGGCTGCGGCCGGCTGCGGCGCGGTCTCGCCGCTGAACGGGTCACGGCGCTCCGGCTGGTAGAAATGGCCGTGAACGGCGAGCTTTGGGCGACTCACTCGGCGGATGGTAGCGGAGTCGGGCCGGCAGGGAAGGCCTCAGGCGGGGGCGCGATCGCGGCCATGACCTGTCGCGGTCGGGAGGGGGACCGCCGGTCTGAGCACGTGGCGGACCGGGCCAGACGGCCGGACTCAACCAAGCTCCGCCGCCGACTGGTCGATCCCCTGGGTAATGTCGAATCCGACAACGTAGGTGCGTCGCTCGCCCGGGTCCAGCGAGACCGGCCAGCGGAAGAGTAGCGAGCTGCCCTGGTAGACGCGCTCGAAGCCGGCCTCGGAGTTGGAGACCGTCTCGACCGGATACCACGTGAGCCTGGCGACCGGGCTCGGCCGCGAGACGATGCGGACGCCCTCGTGGTCGTTGCCGAAGGCGATGGTCGATGCCGACGCCAGTTCGCCCGCGACGTCATGGCGGGTTCGGACGGCCTCGGGACGGAACTCGTCTGGCGCCCTGTCTGCGTCCTCGGTCTCATAGTAGGCCGCCGGGTTGTGGCCGCCCCCCATGAGGTTGACGTTCCACTCCACGGCGAGCTCGAAAGCCAGCGGTCCATCACCGAGGTTCTCGACCGCCGTCTCGAGCTCGAGCGTCGGGTTCGATCGACCTCCCCCGAACCGGTAGGTCTTCTCGACGATCAGCGGTCGATCGACTGCGTCGGTGCGAACCGTGCCGAGCCTGCGCGCGACGACCCGATCCGACGCCACGACGATCGGCTCGTAGGGGCCTTCGGTGAAGTCGCCGAGTTCCTCGTAGCTCGACTGGACAAACGCGGCCGCATCGGTGGAACCGTCGACGGGGAGCAGGTGAACGAGCCCGCTCCGGCGCTCGTGGCGGTCGTAGTGCAGGAACGCGGCGAGGCCGGGCTCCTTGGTCGTGACGATGTCGTGGATCGTCTTTGGGGAATCGGCAGCGGCCGTCGCCGCGTGACCTCCGGCCACGTCCTCGCCGCCGGCCGCGCTACCGTCGCCGCGGAGTGCCTCGCCCGCGGCGGCCCGGTCATGGGCGACGAGGCGCTCATGGTATGCCTCGCGCCGCCGACGCAGCACCGACGCCAGGGCGACGCGGCTGGCTCTCAGATCCCAGGACGATATGCCGGCGCCCTCGGAAAGATCGACGACCAGTGTCTGACCGGGAGACGTGAGCAGCACTTCATCGATCGCGTCAAGGTCCGTGTCGATCATCCGGGCGCCGTACGGCTGGCGCCCCGCATCGTCTGCCGCAGCGTCGGCCAGGTCCTCGGCGGCGATCAAGTGGCTGAGCGTGGCCATCCGCATGTGAACGATATAGATGCCGCCGAAGAGTCCATGCCAGTAGCAATCGTTCGATTGACCCTGGTACAGGTGGTCGATCGCAAGCTGCCGGGACGGTCCAGGCGCCATCGCCTCCACCTTGTCCGAGACGCGCAGCATCTGCTTGTGCAGTTCGTTGATCTCGCGGTAGCGGGCCATGTAATTGCGCCAGAACCCGCCGCGAAGGAACCGCGCCGCCGGCAGACCGCGGGCGCGCGCCTCCTCGAGCAGACGCACGAAGACGGGTGTCTCGTCGGGCGGCAGCGCCCACTCGGTCATCTCGACATAGGAGGAGGTGGGGAAGTAGACGCGCTGCGTCGGCCGATGCGCTGCCAGCCACTCGGACGGCGTAACCGTCGCCAGCCAGTCGCCGCCCGCTTCGATCGCCTCGAAGCAGCGGTCGACCCATCGCTCGTTGCTCCAGCAATACTCGTAGGTCCCGGGCCACGCCCCGAACTTCTCGCCGTCGTCGCCCATCATCCCAACGAAACGCCCATCGGGAGTGACCCGGGCGCGCAGGTATGAAACGAGGTCATCTACGGGCTTGAACGGGATGCGGTACCTGAGCCCCTGCTCGGTGCCGAAAACGGTCAGCCTGAGGCCACGATCGTCTGTCGTGAAGGCGGTCCACATCGCGTCTTCCTGGATCGACGCCGCTCGGAGGTGGTTGTCGTCCAGGACGGTCCACTCGTAGCCTGCCTCGGCAAGGTCGTAGGCGAGCGACGGCTCCCAGACACGTTCTGCCAGCCACGCTCCGGTCGGACTCCGCCCGAACAGCCGCTCCAGTTCGTCACGCATCCGCACCAGCTGGCCGTGTCGGTCACGGTCGGGCAGAGTGACGAGAACCGGCTCGTAGTATCCGCCGCCGATGATCTCGACCTGGCCGCGGTCCACGAGCCGACGGATCTGGTCCAGCGACTCGGGCCGGTGGGCGGCCATCCACTGCAGCAGCGGTCCGGTGTAGTGCAAGCCCAGCCGGATCCCAGGATGCCGCTCCAGGGCATGTAGCATCGGCGAGTAGGCGCGTTCGTAGACGTCTTCTATCACCCAGCCGAAGTTGCCGACCGGCTGATGGTTGTGAATGACGAGAGCCAGCGAAACGCGACTGCCCAATCCCGCGTCAGCCCGCTTCCGGTTGGCGGTCCGCCGGCTTGCTGACCTGTACGCCGGCGGCAGGAAGGTACAACCGCTCGACGTACTCGTGGAGCATCCGAATCGTGGAGAACCGCCATATCGTGCTCGCGATCGAACGGCGCATCTCCGCCGTCCAGCCCTCCGGTACGTCGTCACCGCTGCGGCCGTAGTAGAGCGGGATCACCTCTTGCTCGAGCAGCCGGTAGAGGTCCTGCGAGTCGGCGAAGTCCTGAGCGCCCTCGTCCGGGCTGGTCTCACGGCCGCCGATCGCCCAGCCGTTGTCGCCGACCCAGCCCTCGTCCCACCAGCCGTCGAGCACGGAGAGGTTGACGACGCCGTTGGCCGCCGCTTTCATGCCACTCGTGCCCGAAGCTTCGAGCGGGCGGCGTGGGTTGTTCAGCCACACGTCCACGCCCTGGACCATGAACCGGGCGACGCGCATGTCGTAGTCCTCGAGGATGAAGACTCGACCTCGAAGTTGGGGCGAACGCGACCGGGCGAAGATCTCCTGGATGACGCCCTGGCCGGGCCGGTCGGCCGGGTGAGCCTTGCCGGCGAAGATGATCTGGACCGGCCGGTCGTTGTTCCAGAGCAGCTTCGCGATTCGATCCATGTCGGTGAAGAGCAGGGCGGCTCGCTTGTAGGTCGCGAAGCGGCGGGCGAAGCCGATCGTGAGGGCGCCGACGTCGAGCACGTCTTCGAGTTCTTCGAGGGTGCTCGGGGATTCGCCGTGGCGGGCGAACTGGTGGCGCAGTCGATTGCGGGCGAAGATCATCAGCTCGAGTTTCTGGCGCTGATGCGCTTGCCAGAGGTCCACGTCGGGGATCCGCTCCGTTCGCTCCCAGAAGCGATCCGTGCCGTTTCGTGAATCTATGTTGTCGAGCTCGGCACCGAGATGGCGTTCGAAGAGATCTCGCATCGGCTGGCCGACCCATGTCGGCATGTGAACGCCGTTGGTCACCGCCAGGATTTGCTTCTTGCCCAGCCCCTGCCAGGTGTTGTTGGCCGTGACGGCGTGCAGCTTGCTGACAGCGTTCGCACCGTTGGAGAGTCGTAACGAGAGGGCCGTCATGTCGAACTGGCGGGGGTCGCCGTCGACACCCCGGGCGAGCTCCAGGACGCGGTCCAGCGGGACACCGCCGGTACCTTTGCGGCCGTCGCCGTCGTAGAGCGGCCCGGCGACCCGGCGTACCAGGTCGGCGTCGAAGCGCTCGTTGCCGGCAGACACCGGCGTGTGGATCGTGAAGACGCTGGTAGCGCGGACTCGCTCGAGGGCGTCCTCCAGCGTCATTCCCCCGGCCACAAGAGCACGTGTGCGCTCCACGAGCTGGAAGGCAGAGTGGCCCTCGTTCAGGTGCCAGACGGCCGGCGCGATGCCGAGGGCCTTGAGCGCCCGCACTCCGCCGGTGCCCAGCACCAGTTCCTGGTGGAGGCGCATCTCGCGGCCGCGGACGTACAGGATGTGGGTGATCGGCCGGTCCGACTCGGCGTTGTCGGGGATGTCTGTGTCAAGCAGTAGAACCGGCACGCGCCCCGCCTGGACCAGCCACACGGCGGCGTAGATGTCGCGCCCGGGCAGCTCGACGGAGACGGTCAGCGGCTCGCCGTCCTGGCCGAGCACGCGCAGGATCGGGAGCTTGGCCAGGTCGTAGTCGGGGTAGGCATGCTCCTGATGGCCGTCCGCGTCGATCGTCTGACGGAAGTAGCCGTGCTTGTAGAGCAGACCTATACCGACGAACGGCATCGCCATGTCGCTGGCGGACTTAATGTGGTCGCCGGCGAGGACGCCCAGGCCGCCGGAGTAGATGCCAAGGCTCTCGTGGAAGCCGTACTCGGCGCAGAAGTAGCCGATCGGGCCGTTCAGCGCGGAGCCGTACTCGCGGTTGAACCAGTGCTTGCTCCCGCCGGCCATGTAGCGGTCGAACGCTGCCAGGACCTGGGTGCACTCGGCCATGAAGGCCGGGTCGTCGATCAGCTCCGACCAGGCGATCGGCTGCGACAGGACCTCGACCGGGTTCCGGTAGCGGGACCACGACAGGCCGTCGATGCGGCTGAACAGCGCCCGCGCCCGCGGGTTCCAGCTCCACCACATGTTGTATGCGAGTCGGCGAAGACCCTCGAGCTGCGGCGGCAACCGAAAGGATGCCCCGGGCATGGTGGGAACCTGGACCGGATGTTCCATCTGCCGTGCATCATAGCCGACGGCGGCGGTCGGCCGGCCCGGCCTGGGTAGAGGTCGCCCCGGGGCCAGGTTACGGTCGTGCCGCGTCGCGGCCCCAACGGTCGTGGCCGCGGGCAGCAACCGCGACCACGGCAGCCACACCGGCCGTAGCTGCTGCCGAGGGGCCGGCCGCGGTGCCACCCCCGGCCGCAGTGACTACCATGAACGCCACCTCCGTCGCGACCTCAGAATCCTCCACGGGAGCCAGCAATGCGGGTCGTCTTCATCGCCGCCGAATGCGAGCCGTGGGCCAAGACCGGCGGCCTTGGCGACGTGGTCGACGCGCTGGCTCGGGCGGTCGGCGCCGCCGGCAAGGGGGTGGGCCAGACCCACTCGGGCGTGGTCCCAGGCGAGATCCAGCCCGGCAGTTTCGGATATGTCGACTCGCCCGTGGACGTCTTCCTGCCGCTGTACCGAGGTCTGGCCGTCCCGGACCGGGCCTCAGCTAGGCCGCTGACGGTTCCGGATCCGCTGGCCGACAGTGGGACCAGCGGCGTGACGCTCGTCGAGTTCGAAGATCGGGGTTATCGGGTTCGGCTGATCGATCATCCGCCCGCTTTCGACCGGGAGGGGTACTACGGCGACGCAGCCGGCGACTACGCCGACAACGGCTGGCGGTTCGGGCTGCTGTGCCGTGCCGCGATCGAGGCGCTGCGGGCGGAGGGGCGCCCGGTCGACGTGCTCCACCTCCACGATTGGCAGGCGATGCCGACGGCCGTCTTGCGCGATTGCGCGTACCGAGAGGATTCGATCGTGTCGCGCGCCGCCGTAGTGGTCACGATCCACAATCTCGCCTATCAGGGCTGGCTCGGCCGAGTGGGCGTCAAGGGAATGCTCTTTCCAGACGAGCTGGCACGCGCTCTCCCGCCCGCCTCGGACGGGATGCTGCTCCTTCGCGAGGGTATCCGACGCGCCGAGCTCGTCAACACGGTCAGCCCGGGCTACGCGCGGGAGATCCTGCGACCCGCCTTTGGAATGGGCCTCGATCGGGTCCTGGCCGGGCTTGGAGATCGATTCGGCGGCATCCTGAACGGGCTCGACACCGCCGTCTGGAACCCGGCGACCGACAGCGCGCTGTCCGAGCCCTATTCGCACGCCAGACTTGACGGGAAGGCGGCATGCCGGCGCGCGTTGCTCTCCGAGCTGGGTTTCGATCCGAACGACGCCGGCCCGGTGCTGGCGATGATCGGGCGGCTCGATCCCCAGAAGGGCTTCGATCTCCTCGCCGGGGCGGCCGCTGAGCTGATCCGCGATGGCGCGCGGCTGATAGCGCTGGGCACGGGCGATCCCAAGCTGGTCCTCGGCCTCCGGAAGATGGTTGCGGCGCACCCCCGGTCGGTGGCCGTCATCGAGGCCTTCGACCGGGCTTTGGCGCGACGCATCTACGCCGGCGCGGACCTGTTCCTCATGCCGTCGCGGTTTGAACCGTGCGGGCAGGGCCAGATGATCTCCCTGCGGTACGGCACCCCGCCGATTGTTCACCGAACGGGCGGCCTCGCGGACACGGTCGTCGACGTCGACGAGCACCCGGCCGATGGGACCGGCTTCTTTCATGAAGCGGCGACGGTCGCCTCGCTAATCGACGCGTGTCGGCGGGCCATGAGCCACTTCCGCCGGGGGGGCGCAGAGTGGGCCGAGCTGGAGCATCGAGGGATGGCGATCGACTGGTCGTGGGAGGCCGGCCCGGCGGGGCGATACGCGGCCGCCTACGGGCGCGCCGTCTCTTTGCGCCGAGGACTCTGAGGGGCCTCGCGCCCGGCACTCGGCCGTGGCCTCGCGCCCCGTGCGAGAGCGCCTCCGGCAGCTCCCGCCGTGCTTCAGGCCGGGTGGCCAATCTCGGCCTGTGCCGCCGGCAGCTGCTCTACGCTCGTCAGCCGGGCGAAGACGTTTCCCTGCGATCGGTAGTGGTCCACCAGTCGCTCGTATTCGGCGGCGACCCAGGCGTAGTCGGGGTGCCCTGCCCGCCATCCCCTGCGGTAGACCACGCCCCTGAGTCTGGTCTGCATGACCTCCTTCAGGCAGTTGAAGCAGGGCTGGAGCGTCGTGTAGAGGACCGCCCCGTCGATCGCGGTGCCGAAGCGAGCCGCCGTGGCCATGGCGTTCTGCTCGGCGTGGACGCACACGCAGATGTCGTACAGCCGGCCGGCGAGCCCCGCGTCGGGCTGCTCGGCCCGTAGCGCGCAGCGGCGGCAGCCGCGCTCGGCCTCGGTGCAGTTTGGATAGCCGGCCGGCGTGCCGTTGTAGCCGCTGCCCAGGACTCGGTCGTCGCGGACGATGATCGCCCCGACGTGCGAGCCCAGGCACTTCGCGCCCGACTCGACCACCAGCGCCAGGCGCATGTAGAAGTCGTGGCGATGCCAGCTCGGATCGCCAAGTTCGATGACATCTGTCGCCATCGCGTCCCCCGTTCGTGATCGGTTCGCGCTTCCGGATCGGCCGGTCGAACCACAAGACGGTACATGAGTCGCCGTCTGCGCGTCGGTCGCAAGGTGCATACGCCGCCGGCGGGTTGGGGCGCCAGGCTGGCGGCCAGGTCGGGCGTTCAGCCGGCTCGGGCGAGTGCTCGAGGAGTCCCTCCCGACCGGTCCGGATCCAGCGGTGCTCGGTTCGCCGTCCGTCGCCCGCCTGGGCGGCGAGGAGTTCCTGGTCGTCGTGCCGGGGCGGGACATGGCCGCGGCGACGCCAGTCTCAGGGCGATGCTCGCCGACGTCGCGAAACACGATTGGAGCCCGTTCATCGGTACGCTGTCGCTCACGATGAGCCCGGGTGCCACCGCGGGGCAGCCGCTCGACACGCACTCGACTCTCCTGGCGCGAGCCGACCACAACCTGTACGCTGCCAAGTCTGCCGGCCGCAACCGCCTCGTCGTCGACCGACTCCCGCCCGGCGGGCCGCCCGCTTTCCAGACTTGCGATCCGCTCCCCATGCGATCTGACCTGGGACGATGCCGGGACCGTCGTCGAGGCGGCGGGGCACTGGTGGCGGCGAGGGCGTTGGCGGGTCGCCTGCCGCGTGATAACCTCGGGGCCGCCGACCAGGTTCCGAGCGGGAGTAGCTCAGTCGGTAGAGCGTCAGCCTTCCAAGCTGAATGTCGCGGGTTCGAGACCCGTCTCCCGCTCCAATCCCCTTGTCACGCTCAGCGCGACACTCAGCCTGTGAAGTTGCAGCAGGAATAGGCTGAGACTACGCTTCACCAGATGATAACTGGACATCTGGCGAACGGCGATTACGCGGCCCTGAGGGACAGCTGGCGGCGAAGTCTGGTGGCCGAGAACAAGGCACCACGCACGATCGCGACCTATATGTCTGCCGCCGACGAGCTGGGCTCGTTCCTCGCCGACCATGCCATGCCGTCTGTTCTGGCGAAGATCCGCCGGGAGCACGTCGAGACGTGGTTGGGCGACCTCCTCAGCAGACACAAGGCTGCGACTGCGTCCGTGCGCTTCCGGGCGGTTCAGCAGTTCTTCCGCTGGGCCGTCGAGGAAGGGGAGATCGAGCAATCTCCGATGGCTCGGATGCACCCGCCGATCATCCCGGAGGAACCGCCGCCGGTTCTCGCCGAGGATGCGCTTCGCAAGCTCCTGGTGTCCATGTCGGGCAAGTCCTTCGCGGATCGACGCGACACCGCGCTCATCGCCCTTCTGATCGATACAGGGGTGAGACGAGCCGAATGCGCTGGTCTTCGGGTGGAGGACGTCGACCTGTCCGCGGGCCAGGCGACTGTCCTCGGAAAGGGACGGCGGCCGCGCATCCTGGCTCTCGGGGGAAAGACAATCCAGGCGCTCGATCGGTATATCCGCATCCGCGCCAAGCATCCCCAGGCAGACCGACCGGAGTTGTGGCTCGGCCACGGCGGCCCGATGACAGACTCAGGCATCTACCAGAT
>Ga0182027_10002055_pt1 | contig 32851 bp, 27 predicted proteins | sample 712E1DmetaG_FD_121300 | JGI IMG/M metagenome (GOLD analysis project Ga0182027, IMG submission 121300) | Permafrost microbial communities from Stordalen Mire, Sweden - 712E1D metaG (Illumina Assembly) | ecosystem: Environmental > Terrestrial > Soil > Wetlands > Permafrost | place: Sweden...
ACCCGGAAAGCATGATCAGTACATTATTATCGAGGTATTTCACACCGGATACGGTGATTCCTGCAATGACATATTCTTTTGGAGAAGAATAATCAATGTTCACAATATCTCCCGATGATATCTGGGCATTTACCGGGTGAAGAAACCAGGTAGTGATAAAAAGCAGAACAAGAAATTTAAATTTCATCCGGTATTAGTTGAGATGGCTGTTTTTCGGTTGTTTTTATTTGTTCACTGGTCATTCCGAATCTTCTCTCCCTTCCCTGATAATCAACCAAGGCCTTGTAAAATTCTTCTTTTGAAAAATCGGGCCACAAGGTAGGAGTAAAATACAATTCACTGTATGCGATCTGCCAGAGCAGAAAATTGCTGACCCTGAATTCTCCGCTGGTCCGGATCAGCAGTTCAGGATCTGGAATGGAAGCGGTAGTAAGAAGGCTGGAAAAGGAATCGATGTTTATCTCCTCTACATCCAGGCTTCCTTCACTCACTTTACGGGCAAGTGAACGTGCGACTTCCACGATTTCCCAGCGGGAACTATAGCTTAGCGCAAGCACCAATCGCAATCCCGTATTCCCGGAAGTATCTTCGATAGCCTTCATGAGTTCACTATAGCTTCTGGAAGGGAGGTTCCCGAGATTGCCAATGGCCATCAGGCGGATGTTATTATCCATGAAGGTCTTTCGTTCTTTATGAACAGATTTTACCAGAAGTTTCATCAATGCATCGATCTCATATTTCGGCCGGTTCCAGTTTTCGGTTGAAAAAGCATATAACGTGAGGTACCTGATCCCAAGTTCGGTGGCGGCCTCAATCGTTTCCCTTACTGCATCCACACCTTTCTCATGGCCTAAAGTCCGCATAAAGCCTCTTTTCTTTGCCCAACGCCCATTTCCATCCATGATGATGGCAATATGGACAGGTATCCGGTCTTTAATTATCTTTTCCTTCAGGCTCATTCAGGCACAATGTGTATAAATCGTTTAGAAATGTTTGTCTTCCTTACATTTGCGGCTTCCCCTCAGGGTAAATTGATAGGTTACAGTGAGCCCTGAAAAAGAATACCAGTCATTTGTTTTCGGGTTTCCCCGTTGCATGCCGGGTAGATGATTTCGCGTTGGATCCGACAACATGCCAATTTGATCATTCGGATCAATTGCAGGGCCAGTCAGGTAATAAGTACTACTGACATCATCGATATAATCGGTAAATGTCTTATGCATTTCCCAGAATGCCGTAAGGCCAATCTTTTTACCGATGCTCACCTTGACACCCAACCCGAACGGGATGTTCACACCCAATGTTTTGTAAGGTTTACGGCCTTCAAAATGGTTGTTTTGCCCTTCCGTCCCCAAGGGTTGCAGTTTTTTTCCGCCCGAAGCAGGCTGAAACGTGAAACCCCCAATGCCGGCGTAAAGATACGGTGTTATCCAATTCCATCGACTACCTATAAAATATGGAAAAAAATTAAATTCGGCCATCAGGGAAAAATCAGTGATAGGACTTTCAAACTGGAGATTACGGCCCGGAAGAAAATTCGTTTTTTCGGAATTTCCTTTCACCGTTCCACGGGTCACTCCCAGTTTCACCGACCAGCGGTTATCAATGTTATATCTTGCTATTACACCATAGGCCAATTGTGCCATCCGGAAAGGCATGTCCGGGTTGAGATCGCCAATGTAATAAGCATCGCCGATAAACACGCCTGCTTCAAGGTTGATTTGAGCTTTTGCAGGCAGGTTCAGCCCAAGGCAAAAAACGAGAAAGAAGGGAACGAAAAAACCCCTCAGTTTTTGCTTCGATATATCAATGGAATGGGTCGCGATTTGAGAATGCATTAACAGCTCTTGCAATTTATCAGGTACATAACGCAGTTTCACTCTTTTTATTGGAGGAAGCAAAGGATTACTATGAAAATTTGATCAGTTCCGGATATCCAGTCCCCATTTCAGCTTTGCACGGATGGTTTCAAAGAAATTCCTATCCGACATCCGCAGAAGACGGATCTTGAATTGTTCTTTTTTTATAACCAGTTCCATCGCGCCATCCAATTTCCGGATCCTGGAATCCAACCCGATATAACATTCTGTATCTCTTGATTCAACCATGATCCGGATGATGCAGGTATCCGGGATCACGATGGGCCTTACCGTGAGGTTATGGCTGGCAATCGGGGTTATCACGAAATTTTCCGAATCGGGGGAAAGAATGGGACCGGTACAACTCAGCGAATAAGCTGTGGAACCCGTCGGCGTGGCAACGATCAATCCATCCGCCCAATAGGTATTCAGAAACTCATCGTCCACGAAAGTCTTGATGGCAAGCATGGAATTCGGACTTCTCTTATAGATCGTAAAATCATTCAAGGCATAGTTAAATTCCCCGAAAAGTGACTCACCGGTTTCCAGGCGGAGTAATGACCGCTCATCAATCGAGTATTTCTTTCCGATGATCTCATCCAGTGCCGGCAGAATCTCATCTTTCGATATTCCGGATAAAAACCCCAGCTTACCCATGTTGATCCCGATCACAGGGATTCCTGAATCGCCCACCAGGGTTATAGTATCAAGCAAAGTGCCATCTCCGCCAATGGAAAAGAGATATTCTACCTGTCCCCTGATCTCCTGCTGAGTCATAAATGTTATTGGCTGCCGGTCGAAACGGATCTTTTCCCGGATGGATTTAAAAAAGGATTCATATAAGTACACAATTCCGTTGAGGCTTTCCAACCTGTCGATAAATCCCTGCAGGTAAGGAGCATCATTCGTGGAAATCGTTTTTCCAAACAGGGCAACCTTCATGGCATCAAGAATTAATGAAAAAATCCGGGGACAAAGATAGTCCATTTTATATTTGATCAGCCCCAATACCCTTTTAGAAATAGCGAAATAGCAAAATAGCAAAATAGCGAAATTGTTAGTAGTGAACTATTAGCAATAGTGCTGGTTTCCTTATGCCTGCGTGACACTCCTTACGAGTTGGGGATTTTCTTGACGTTGTTACTCTTTGACGTCTATATCGGAACCACAAAATGAAGGAAATACGGGGTATTCCTTTTTAGATATTGAGATAATTCATCAATGAATTATATCTTTCCTGCAGGCTTTCCGTGTAAGTGTCTTCGGAAAACGAAGCCTTGATAATGTAATTGTAGCGGATAAAGGTCTGAAGGACAGGCCCGACATCAATCTTGTTTATCTTTAATGTGACCTCAATCCGTGTTGAGTCAGGGAAGGTCGTGATATACATTCCAAGAACCTTGGCATCGTTCGATTCAACGATCTGGGCGATCTCGGTAAGAAGATAATCCTTGTCATTGAGTTCCAGGATGATGATGCCGCCCGGGTTGTTCAGAGCCATCAGTCCCGACAGGTGATGGCTTAGGCTGACAAGGGTGATCGATCCAAGGTAGTGTTTTTTTTCATCCAGAACGGGTACCAGGGTCAGTTTCATGGCATCAATGATCCGGATGACCTCGTAGATGTGCTGGTTCTCCAAGACATATGCATTGGAAAGAGAAAGAGGATGGCGTCCAACGCTTTCTGTAAAATTATTATAGGTCAGGATATCGGTATCTGAGATAAGGCCAAGAAATTCCTTGTCCTCCACGATCGGCAGATGTGAAACCCGCATTTCATCCATAAGTTCGAGTGTACCAGCTCCGGTTTCCGAAGATCTCAGAGGGATAATGGTTTCAGATATCAGTTGCCGGGCGATCATAATTCAGGCTTCAGGTTTTATCATTCAGGATGCTAAGATAGCTATTATATCTCATTGAACTAACATCGCCGGTGTCTAAACCATTCTTCACGGCACACCCGGGTTCATGCGTATGGGTACAGTTCTTATACCTGCATTGAGGTAAAAGCCTTTCCATTTCCGGGAAACAACGGGGAATTTCATTTTTTTTAAAATCGATCAGTCCGAACTCCCTGATTCCCGGTGTATCAATAATAAATCCTCCATTGGTCAGTTCGAACATCTCTGCAAATGTCGTAGTATGCTTCCCTTTCAGGTGGACTTCCGAGATCATGCCGGTCTTCAGTTTCAGATCTGGTTGAATGGCTGTTATAAGCGCCGATTTTCCGGCTCCCGAGTGACCGGAGAAAAGACTGGTCTTGCCTTTCAAAAGGCTGCTGATCCGTTCAACATGATCTCCTCTTAACGCAGAAACGGAAAAACAGGGATAACCGGCATGCTCATAGATCGTCTTCAGCTTAACCTCATAAGATGCAAGCGATTCATCATATAGGTCGATTTTATTAAAAATAATGCTGGCCGGTATGTAATATCCGGTTGCAGTAACGAGGAAACGATCGATGAAACCGGTAGAGGTTTTGGGACGTGCAAGGGTAACGATCAGGAAAGCATGATCCAGGTTGGCAGCAATGATATGGGTAGTCCTGGATAAATTTATAGCTTTACGGATGATGTAATTATCTCTTTCCCGGATGTGGGTGATCACGCCGGTATCCTCATCCGGCTGTTTTTCAAATTCAACCTTGTCGCCGATGGCAACGGGGTTGGTGGAACGCAATCCGTGGATCCGGAACTGCCCTTTCAGTCTGCATTCGGTTCTGGTTCCATCTTCCGAACGAACCGTGATCCAGCTGCCTGTCGATTTTGTTACAACTCCTTTCAATATTTTATGTGTGACTTGGGGTTCATACCTGAAATTTCCAGCATCCGATCAGGGAAAATTATAATGTTTTTTTACAGGTTTTTTGATGTCCCAGATGCATTCCAGGCCATCCTTAAAGATTACGAAATCGCCCGGAGAGATTGTATAGTTTCGTTCTCCCGATTCGATAACCACCTCTCCTTCCAGGAAGAGACATTCTTCGTCGCAATCATAGGTATGACTGAATCGGGAAATCTCTTTTTCCCAGATGGGCCATTTCCGGATCTGGCGTTCTTCAATTTCCGGGTTGGCCAGTTTCTGAATGATCACTTTTTCCATAATTCCCATGTTCAAAATTGTGGATGTAAAGATAGCAAAATCATAGATGGAGTCACACATTTTCGGAAAGGCACACCGGTTCCGTCTTCACGTCAGGGCATAGATCTTTCCGGGCATACTTTTTACGATTCCTTCGAATTCGAGGTTGAGCAGGGCAGCAGAGGTCGTACTCATGTTCAGCCGGCATTGGATACAGATGTCATCGATCCCGGAAGAGCCATTACTGCCCAGGTACTCTACAAGTATCTTTTCGTCCTTTGTCATTTCCAGGAAGATCTTTTTCTGAAATCCGTCCGGCTTCTTAGCCTGTTCTTCCCAGCCCATCAGGTAGCGAATATCACTGGCCGACTGCACCAATGCCGCCATATTTTTCCGGATCAGGCGATTTGTGCCTTCCGAATATGGATCGTTGATTCTCCCTGGAATGGCAAAAACATCGCGGTTGTAAGAATTTCCGATCTCTGCCGTGATCAACGCCCCACCTTTGTCGGCTGCCTCCACCACCAGGATGGCATCACAGATGCCTGCAATGATGCGGTTCCGTCTTGGGAAATTCTCGCGATCGGGCTTGGTATTACTCATGAAGTCGGTCAGCAGTCCGCCATTTTTCGTCATTTTTTCAGCCAGATTTTTATTCTGGTAAGGATAGATCATGTCCAGGCCATGACCAAGCACACCAATGGTTCCGAGGTTGTTTTCCAGGGCAGCCCGGTGCGCGCAACTGTCGATCCCATAGGCCAGTCCGCTCACGATCATCACCTTATCCTGGGCCAGGTCAGAGATGATTTTGTGACAGGCACTCCGGCCATACTCTGTGGCATTTCGTGTTCCCACAACGCCGATGATCCGTGAGCCGTTCAGACCGGCAGTACCTTTATAATAGAGCATGACCGGGCTATCGATGCAATTTTTTAATCGGAACGGATAATCTTTATCAAGAAAGAACAAGGCCCGGATCCGGAATTTTTCAATGAAGGCCAGCTCTTTTACAGCACGTTCGAGGATTGATTTATCCGATAAAGCGTCGAGGATCTTTCCTCCGACTCTTGGCACTTTCGCCAACAGTTTGGTTTTTTCCCTGAATACAGCTTCGGCGCTGCCGCAATAGGTTACCAGTTTCTTTCCGAGAACATCTCCAATTCCCGGAACCAGTGTCAGGGCTATTTGATAAAGAAGCATTTTTTCGCTCACGGTTAATGTTTTTATTTTTTTCTTTTACCGCAAAGTTTCCTCCTGAGGATGTTTTCAGGAACGTCAAATCAGATAACATGAAAATCGTTTTCGCAGATTTCGCAATCAGGTAGTTACAAATAGTTATATAGTAGTTCCACAGAGAAAAAATGAGATTCACTGAGATAATTTTTGCGTCTTGGCGTTTTCGCGGTAAAAGAAAATCGCAAATCCCGAAAAGAGAACCATTAATCGTCTGAAATGTGAAAAAGTAATATGAAAAGTTGAAATTATTTATTTCCAGGCCCCTTCAATATTCGGTATTTTTGTGAAAAAGAAAGGCGGGTTGGGATTTTGAAGGTCCTGGTGTGTCCCCATAATTGGGGAATCGGTCATGCAACACGGTGTGTTCCGATCATCCGTAAATTTATGGAAATCGGGTATGAGGTCATCATTGCAGCCGATGGCAGGCCTTATGAGCTCCTGAAAAAAGAATTCCCTGAATGCAGGTTCATCAGGTTAAAAGGGACTCGTGTCACTTACCAGGAAGGACGGGGATCCGGAGTAAAAATTCGCGGACTCTTTCCTCTCCTTCTCCTGAGTTATTATCGTGAGCGGAAAGATCTTAAGAAGCTGATCCGGTCGGAAAATCCTGGTATTATTGTCTCCGATAACCGTTATGGACTATGGAGCCGGGATCGGTTCAGCATTTTAATAACCCACCAGCTCAGGATCATACTTCCTCCTTCGATCCGCTTTCTTTCAGGCTTGCTCAATCGCATGATTCATTACCAGGTAGAAAAATTCAACGAATGCTGGATCCCCGACTTTGAGTTGCACAATGGATTGGCAGGGCAGTTGTCACATCCGTCCAAATTACCCCGAAATGCCTTTTACATCGGGACATTGTCGCGGTTTTCGGCTCCTGCCGGGCAACATGATGTTCTTCTTTCCTGCGATTTTAATATCCTGGTTGCATTATCAGGGCCGGAGCCTCAGCGAACCATACTGGAGGAAATGATTTTTAAACAACTGATTAATTCCGGATTGAGTGGGATCATAGTAAGAGGATTGACAGAAGCAAAAGAGGAGTGGGATCTGACGGAGAAGATCCGTGTATTCTCTCACCTGGAAACGGAGAAAATGAAAGATTTTATTCTTCGTTCGCAAATCGTGATCTGCAGACCGGGTTATTCAAGCCTGATGGACCTGGTAACACTGGGAAAAAATGCTATCCTTATCCCGACTCCCGGTCAATCCGAACAGGAATACCTGGCACATTACCTGATGGAAAAGAAGATCTACTTCTCCATGCCCCAGCATCATTTCGATCTTCTGTATGCTATAGAGATGACGCGCAATTTCCCCGGACTGGTAATGCAGAATGATTATAGAATCCTGGAAGAGCGGATCAGGGAAGTCAGAAAGAGGTCAGGGGTTGGCCATTAGCCATAAGGGATTTACGAATTACTTTGTTCGCGGACTTTGCGTGACACTTTGCGATCTTTGCGTGAAATAAAAATAGCTTAAAAGGGTTCACGCAAAGAACGCAAAGAAAAAAATCGCCAAGAACGCAAAAAACTTGCATCTCTGCACCACTGCACCACTGCACCACTGCACCACTGCACCACGTCACCACTTTGTGACTCTGTGACTCTGTTACTCTATGACTTTGTGACTTCTTCCCGCTTTCCAAACCAGCACCCCACCGGCAATAATCAGCGGGATGCTCAGTAGTTGCCCAAGGTTCAGGATCATCGACTTCTCAAAACCTTCCTGGGGCTCCTTTGCAAATTCGATCAGGAAACGCATTCCGAAAACCATGATAAGGAACATCCCAAAGATAAGTCCCTGTGCAGGTTTCCCGTTTTTCCTGTAATAATACCACCAGAGAAAAAAGAAAATCACCAAGTAAGACAATCCTTCGTAAAGCTGGGTAGGATGCCGTGGATCAAGATCCAGGGGATGTTCTGCCCGGAGAAAACGGAATCCCCAGGGCAATGAGGTGATATGGCCGAAGATCTCAGAATTCATCAGATTGCCAAAACGGATAAAAAGTCCGGAAAGGGCCACTACGATCACTACCCGGTCCATCACCCAGAGAAACGGAAGTTTTTTAACACGCCCGAAAATAATAATGGTGATAATGATCCCGACAGCAGCGCCATGGCTGGCCAGTCCGCCCTCCCATACCATCAGGACCTGGAGCGGGTGAGCCAGGTAATAGGCAGGTTCATAAAAGAAACAATGGCCAAGACGTGCACCAATAACGGTTCCGATAACCATATAAGTGGTCAGGGTATCCAGCACATTGACAGGGATCTTTTCTTTTTTGAAAATCTTCAGCATGATAATATAACCGAAGAAAAAGGATGCAGCAAAAAGAAGCCCGTACCAACGAACGGCAAAACTACCGACCCGGAAGATCTCGGGATCAACATTCCAGTTAATATAGTTTAGAATCATGAAATAATATTGTTACTAAAATGAAATAGCGAAATGGCGAAATAGCGAGATAGCGGAATAATTATCAATTTTCAATTAAATTCCTTCACTCTTCATTCCTGCATTCTAAATTCCTGCATTATTGATATTTCTTAAGTTCCTGTTGAAACAACCGGTCAAGGTCGGCAGCCAGCTTGTCTTGTTTATTTTCCTTAGCAATATAATTCATCCGCCGGAGAACACCCAGGGCCTGCTCAATATCTCTAGTATAATAATCCCTCCTTTTTCCCTTGAACATAAAATAGTAATCCAGGTTCTGTGAATAGATCTGGCCGATCCGTTCCATGATCATATTCGCCTTGGCCGTCTCTCCGACTTTGTAGTAATTCTCCGCAAAAGGCATGGTAAACATATCATAGGGAAACCTGGAATCGGGGAATAATTCAAAATATTTATCCATGAGCTTGACCGCTTCCTGGTTTTTCCCGATCTCAATCAATGCCTGGGCTGTCCGAAGCATATTGGTCTTCGGCCTTGCCTGGTTATTTAAACTTTCCGGATCCACATAAACGTGCGGGTCGTTCATGTTCCCCCAGGCAAACTTGTTCATCAGGAGATCATAGGAGGTGATCGGATCAACTCCTCCCATGTTAGTTATGAAATCTTCCTTTGTTGCTTTGACGGGCATGAATTTATAAACCCAACCCTGCACCAGGCAGAAAGAATCGACATTAAAGCAATGATTTACACTGGAGGGTGAGGCAAAATACAAAGGCCGGCGCCAGTGGTTGTTTTCAATAAGGTCAAGAAGCATCACATCGTTTTTGTAAAGCTGGTTGGATCTGATGGTCCAATAGATTGTATCCACCATCTTTCCCCTGAGATATTCCGGCACGATGCCATATCTGATACAGGCTGATGAATCAACTGCCAGTTTGACCTTTTTCGACGGGAAGAATTTCATCTTCTCCCCACTCTGAAGCGGCAGGAAAGTGCGCGGGTCATCGCTTTTTATAAAATCGACAAGGTCTTTCAGGTCGATATATCCTTTGAAACCTATATCATAAAATGGAACAATTTCATTGACGCCAGGCTGATATTTTTCCTGCGGGATTCCAAACGGACAAGGTTCCGATTCATAGGCCTTCTTAAAGAGTTCATCGAGGTACCAGGAGCCGGAGGCAAGCATCAGGTTTACTACACGCACATCCGTGCGGATGCCTTCCACTTCCTGGTCATACCAGAGCGGGAACGTGTCATTGTCGCCGTTGGTAAACAGGATTCCCTGTTTGTCGCAGGAATTCAGGTAGTTTGCAGCATAATCACGGCAGGAATATTTCCCCGAACGGTCATGATCGTTCCAGTTTTCTTTTGCCATAATACCCGGAACAAGGATAAGGCAAATCAACGAAACCAGCAATATGGATAAATTCTCTCTCTTCAGGAGCTTCTTTGCCAGGTTGATCAGGTAGATCACACCCAGTCCGATCCAGATGGCAAATGCATAGGTTGAACCGCAATAGGAATAGTCGCGTTCACGGGGTTCAAAAGGTTTCTGGTTCAGGTAAACAACGATGGCCAGGCCGGTCATGAGGAACAGCAGGGCGATCACGATGGTTCCTCTGTATTCTTTTTTCAGTTGATAGAGAAAACCGATCAATCCAAGGATAAAAGGAAGCATGAAATATTTGTTTGTTCCCCTGCTCTTCATGCTGTCGGGCATATGGGTCTGCGGATGGCCGGTCAGCATTTTATCGATAAATGGGATCCCTGTGATCCAGTTTCCATCCTGTGGTCCGCCATAACCCTGGACATCGTTTTGCCGGCCGGCAAAATTCCACATGAAATAACGGAAATACATAACCCCGACCTGGTAATCAAAGAAATATTTCAGGTTTTCACCGAAGGTAGGCTTGGTCAGGGTTTGGATTTTTCCATCTTCATCGGTGACATCGACAGGAACTCCTTCTCCTCCCCAGTCTTTGAAAAATTGCACCGAGCCTCTTCTCTCGCTGCTCCACATGCGGGGGAAGAAGGTCGTAAACCGGGAATCATACACAGGGATCGTTCCTTTGCGGTCATCGATAACTACATATTTGCCTGCCTTATCATCTCTTTTGTAGATGGGGCTTCCATCTTCATAACTCACGATCGGGGCGTTGTAATATTGACCATAGAAAAGCGGCCAGGTACCATATTGTTCACGGTTAAGATAGGTAACAAGGCTCACCATATCCTTCGGTGCATTTTCGTTGATCGGGGTTCCGGCATTTGCACGGATAACAAGCATGATGAAGGTGGTATACCCGATCAGCAGGAATGTAAAACAGAGGATGATCGTGTTGAACAGGGGTTTCCCTCTCTTTTTGGTAAAGATAAGGCCGAAGACGATAAGCCCGATCAGAAGCAGGAAATAAAAGATCATCCCTGAATTGAATGGCATTCTCAATCCATTCACAAAGAGCAGTTCGAATTTACCTGCCAGAGTAGGGAGCCAGGGGATCACGGCATACATGATAAAGGCCAGGATAAAAATGGAAAGGAACAGTGTCAGGAAGATTCCTTTGCGAGAAGGTTTGTATTTTTTAAAGTAGATGACAAATGCGAGGGCAGGAATGGTTAACAGGTTCAGAAGATGAACGCCTATGGCAAGGCCGATCATGAAGGTAATAAAGACCAGCCAGCGGTTGGAATGTTCCGTATCGGCTACTTCTTCCCATTTCAGGATGGACCAAAAAACCAGGGAGGTAAACATGGCCGACATGGCATAAACTTCACCTTCAACGGCAGAAAACCAGAAAGAGTCGGTGAAGGTGAAGGTGAGCGCACCGGTAACACCGGCAGCGAAGATGGTAAACATTTTCCCCCGGGTCATTTCTCCTTCGCCAACTACAATCTTGCGGGCAAAGATGGTGATAGACCAGAACAGGAATAAGACAGCAAAAGCGCTGCAGATTCCCGACATACCGTTGATCATCAGCGCTACTTTTGAGGTATCGCCGAATGCCAGCAGCGAGATCACCCTGCCGATCATCTGCATGGTAGGCGCCCCGGGAGGATGCCCCACCTGTAACTTATAGGTTGTGGAAATGAACTCACCCGGATCCCACCAGCTGGCAGTGGGTTCGAGGGTAAGCAGGAAGACAATCGCTGCAATGGCAAAAACGATCCACCCGAGCAGGTTGTTGAGCCTTTTGTATTGGTTCATTTCGTATGGAATTAGCGAAAAGATTCAAAGAGCGAAAGTACAAAATTTGCTGAGATTAAAAAAAATTCTACCTTTGCCCAGGTTCAGCTGATGAGCTGATGAGCTGATGAGCTGATGAGCTGATGAGCTGATGAGTTCACGAGTTAAAAAATATTTTCTAGCTTAATTCCCTTTTTCTCTTTATCTCGTCAGCTCATTAGCTCATCAGCTAACTTTGTCCCATGGTGTAAAGGTAGCACAAGAGATTTTGGTTCTCTCGGTCCAGGTTCGAATCCTGGTGGGACAACAATCAAGCCCTGTAAATCAATCATTTACGGGTTTTTTTTTGTTGGGGGACGGTAGAGGGGACGGTAAAAAGTGGTTTAACCTGATTTCAATAGGTAGAATTATGGTGTTCCATTACAACTTACTGTCAATTCCTGGCATTCCGATATATTAATAGTTCCCGAACAAAAAACCTGATAATATGCTCCGTCCTTATAATAAAAACTATAATAATGGGTCCCCTTTGAAATAGCAATTGATTCGGATTGTCCTGGTGTCAGGAATGTTTTATAATGTCCATAAACCAAAACTCCCATTTTACTATCCTGGGAAGAATTTATACAAACAATGGTTCCGTTGCCATCACAGGCATCTTTCTTTTTACAGGAAAATAGAATGATTAATAATACTGATAATAAGAAAAGTTTTTTCATTCTGTTTCTATTTGATATGAATTCATTTCTCCCAAATATATAAAGAAAATGAATATATTTACAATTAACTCTTAAACATTTTTTCCGGTTGGTGCGCGTCCGCCACAGGCGGATAAATCTGTGACACGCACCAACGGATAAGGAATCTTTCAGGGACAATAAAATAATTGAAATTGATATTGGGCGATGTTTAACAGTGTTTTAGTCCATTGAATACTTGACTTTTGAAAAAATCTTCTTAACTTTCAGAATATTTTGTATCAGTTAATTACCAAAAACCAAAACCATGGAAAAGCCACATCGAATGGCACAGATTTACGGTTATACCGTTTGCCTTGTTGCCGTTATTTCTTTTATTATCTGTATTTCCATTATCATTCCCGCTATCATGGATCTGGGTGACCCGCTGCATGCAGGAGGAATTTTCGTTCCGGGCGGTACGCCTAGCCTGGCATCTTTCGATAATTACAAAATGGACATCCTGAAGAGTTCAAAAAATGATGAACAAAAAACAGGAACAAACTGGATACCGGAAGATAAAACGCTGCATTCGATGTTCGAAGCAGCCAAGGCAGACAGGATCAACCAGGCAAATCATGTATCTATCCGGTTGATCGTTGTGAACAGCCTGATCATCCTGATTTGTATTGTCCTCTTTTCAATCCATTGGATATGGATGAGACGTCTTACCAAAACTATCAGTATTAAAATGCCAGGAGATTAAACATCTAAAATAACCGTAACTTTATCATCTGTTTGTAAATCAAGAAACCCTTATGGTAAAACGTTTACGCTTTTCTGCATTCGGCATTTTAATGGCTGTTTACGCAGGGCTGGGTATTCAGCCGGTAACTGCTCAAAATCTATCCTCCCCAAAATTTCCAACTACCTGGTCGATAGTGGCATCATATTCTATTCCTGGGAAGGCTTCGGGCCTGGCCTGGGATGGCACCTATATCTACTTCGGGATGTACTGGTCGAACGGGAACCAGGTTTATAAATTTGATCCGTCGGCCGGAACCGCCAGCCTGCTGTGCACCGGCACTTTCGACGAATCTTATGGCCTTACCTATAAATCCCCGAACCTGGTTAATATCATCCAGCCATCGAACTCGTCACAGCCCGCCCAGATCAATGAGTTTACCATGAGCGGAACCCCGGTCGGGACCATTAACCTTCCCGATCATTATATGTCGGGAGTAGCCTACGATGCCGGTTCATATTGGGTTTGTACCTACTACCCCGATCCCGGAATTGTATACCATGTCAATTCATCGGGAGGTATTATTTCTCAATTTGTTCCGCCTAATAGTCAGCCCTGGGATATCTGCTTACAGGGGTCCGACCTTTGGATTGCAGATTACTATGGTAACATGTTATATAAGGTTACATCAAGCGGTTCCCTCCTGGAAAGTCACGCTTCACAGGGCACAGCGCCATCGGGTGTCGTTTACGATGGCACTTATCTCTGGTACTGTGACGGCCAGTTGGGTCAAAACAGCACGCTGTATAAGGTGGATCTGAATGGCAGCGGTACTCCTGTTATCAATGTACCCGTTACATCACATGATTATGGCACCGTTACCGTCGGGAACTCATCTACCTGGAATTGCCAGGTTCAGAATACGGGATCGGCCAACCTGGTCATTAACAGTGTCGGAATTCCAGGCGGAGAGCCTGTTTCAACAACTTTTGTCACACCGGCTACCCTCACTCCAAGCAGTTCCGTCAATATTCCTTTTACCTATATTCCTGCAACCGGCGGCGCCCTCAATACCCAGGTCAGCATCAATTCTAATGATCCTATTAATCCTGCGGTGAATGTTACGCTCACCGGCAACGGTGTAATCGCCGGTCCGCATATTAACATTCAAACCACCTCGCATGACTGGCAGGATCGCAGAAAAAACGCTTACTCCCGCTGGTATCTCGAAGTGGGTAACGACGGGGACCAGGCTCTTACCATTTCCGCACTTAATTTGTCAGACCCGCATTTCACTGTCGACCAGGGTGTATCCCTGCCTTTGAATATCCCAACCTTGCAAACGGTCAACATCGGTTTATGGTTTCATCCGACTGCGGCCGGCCAGGATACCGGGACCCTCAGCATCGTTTCAAATGACACTTCGCAGAATCCCTTCAATATCGGCCTGTCCGGAACCGGCATCGATATCCTATATCCTCTTGGGACCAGCCTTTGGACATATACGATCACCGGGGGATCTGACAATAGCCCAAAGTCCATCCACTCCATTCCTGATATCACAGGAGATACGGTTGATGATGTTATTATTGGTTCGGAGGATGACTATGTGCGCTGTTTCAACGGAAATGCTTCTGTGACTGCTGATGTCCTTTGGGAAACGTTTATTTATGCAGGTGCTGTTTACGAGCAGAATGCCATTGCCATTATCGATGACATCAATAATGATGGCTATAAGGATGTGATCGTAGGGACAGCCTGGGGCGACTGTTCTGTAATTGCTCTTTCGGGGAAAACCGGGGCACAGTTGTGGAAGCACGATACCCATGAATATGGCGGCGGAGGCTGGGTTTACCAGGTCGAAACCAAATACGATTATAACAACGACGGGTTCCCCGATGTCCTGGCTGCTGTGGGAGACGACGGTTCAAACACCGGCCCGCACCGGGTGTATTGCCTGGATGGAAAGACCGGCCAGACTATCTGGAGCAGGTCGACCCAGGGTGCTGCTTTTTCGGTGATCGGGGTTGAAGATTTCACGGGCGATGGCAAGCCTGATGTAGTTGCAGGGGCAACTGATGCAAACCAGGTAAACGGCCGTGTTTTCGGTATGGATGGCGTTGACGGCTCTATCAAATGGACATTCTACCCCTCGGGTTCCTCAACCTGGGCACTGATGCAAATCGACGATATTACCGGCGATGGCATCAAGGACGTCGCCTCAGGTGATTTCAACGGTCATATCTACTTTCATGATGCCGTTACCGGGGCCCAGGTGAAGATCCTTTCAGTGGCAAGTGACATTATACTGCGCTTTCAGGATATGGGTGACGTAAATTCCGACGGACATCCTGACATACTCGTTGCTCACAGCGGTCCGATGGGAATCATAATTGACGGAGTTCAGAATACGATCTTATGGCAGAAACCACTTGCCGATCAGTCCTGGAATGTCACCAATATGGGCGACATCAATTGGGACGGCGGAAATGATGCAGCAATCGGGACTTTGTATTCGAACAATAAAGCATATTTTCTCAATGGTAAAAACGGTAACCAGCTAACGGTCGTCCCGGAGGCAAATCCTGTAGATGCCTTGTCTTCAATCCCTGATATAGTCGGCGACGGAAGCAGGGAACTGATGGTCGGCGGACGCAACGGATCTGTTTTTTGCCTGTCCGGCGGATATGACAGCGCGACTGTATCCATCAGTGAAAAGAAAAGCAATGCATTCACGGTAAAGGTTTATCCTAATCCATGTCGGGATGAATTTAATGTTTTTTTAAGCATTTCCGTGCGTTCAGATGTTAATATTTCCATAAGCGATATTACCGGCAGGGCCCTATTTACAAGGATTATTTCAGATGAATTCCCCGGCGCTCATACCTATTATTTCAACCGGGATGCTCTTAATTTTAGCAATCCCCAGCAGGGCATCGGTATCATTACAATAGAAACAAAGCAGGGGATATTCCATGGGAAGATTGTTTTCAGGGAATGACGTAAACCGCCAAATTGTCCGGTTAGTTATTTCAAAAAGTAATAAAAATTATGCAAAGCCAAAAGATCCTGTTGTTGCTGGTTAATTATTTCAATGAGGAGGAGACAAAATCTTTTATTGAAGAGCAGGTTTTGAAACAGACGGAAAAGAGGTTGGATATTGTTATTGCAATCAACGGCTGTAACAATCCGGAGATTCTTTCAGAACTTGAAAAGCTGCATCGGAATTTATTCATCTTTTATTGTGGATCGAACATTGGTTATTTGCCGGGAGCCGCTTTCGGATTGAGGAATTACCTGTCAATGGTTACGGGAGAACCAGAATATGTGATCATTTCCAATAGTGATATGGAGATTCCCGATCCGGATTTTTTCAGAAACCTGATCGAAATTTCAGACCCCGGCAAGTACGATATCCTGGGGCCGGATATTCAGTCCTCATTATTCCATCAGCATCAGAATCCCTATATTCCGGAGAGGATATCCATCATAAAAATGAAAATCCTCGGATTTCTGACTTCGGGTACCTGGCTTTATAACCTGTTCCTTCTTTATTATCATGCAAAGACCTGGATGATTGCATTGCTAAAAGTGAAAGGCAAGCCACCTGCCAGTTTCAGGAATGTTTATGGTATTCATGGGTCGTTCATGGTATTCAGAAACACCTTTTTCCTGAAAGGGGGTAGCTTTGATTCTCCCCTGACTTTATTTGGTGAAGAGATCTTTATTGCTGAACTTGCACTGGAAAAAAACATGACCGTAATTTTTGAATCTTCCCTGAAAATAATTCATCACGAACACAGCACAACGAGGGTTTTTAAAAGCAGGAAATCAGTTCAACAGCTGCATTCTACTTATCTTACATTGCTGAAGCGGAGGATTGTTGCAGACAAATTACAGGCACAGCGTTCTTCATGATGGATTGAACGAAGAAGCGCGTAAACGCAATGCTGGTCCCACATCATAATAAGGAAACCGGCTAATTCATGATTGCTTTTGCAAAGAAAGATCACATGGATGATCCCTGGAAAATAAATTTAAGTATCACAAATAAACGAATAAATGATTCAAGTAAACATTGGCTGTGGCCGAACTCCGACAAAAGGGTGGAGAAACCTGGACAACTCATACAGCGTACGTCTGGTCAGGATTCCGATACTTCCCGGATTATTATTAAAGGCTGGTATTCTTTTGCCTGATCAATATGATTATCTCCAGTTCGTCCGCGTTCAAAATATAGAATATGGGGATATAATCAAAGGACTTCCGCTGGCCGATTCGTCGGTTGAAGCAATATACAGTTCGCATGTTCTGGAACACCTTGACAAGCGGGAGGTTGAATTGTATCTCAGGGAGGCCTTGCGAATCCTTTGCCCCGGGGGGATCCTTCGCCTGGTAGTCCCCGATTTGTCAATGATTATAAACAAATACAACAAGAACTCGGATGCAGATGCTTTCATTACCGAGCTTTATCTTTCACAACCTCGTCCACGGTCATTTCCCCAGCGGTTACGGGCGGCTATTGTAGGGTCAAGGATTCATCAATGGGCCTATGACAGTAAATCTCTATCGGGGGTATTATTGAGGAACGGGTTTATTGACCCGCAGGTTCTGAAGCCAGGTGAAACCGGAATTTCTCATCCGGGAGAACTGGACCTTTTTGAAAGAGCTGACGTCTCTCTGTATGTGGAGGCCAGGAAAGGTTAGTGTCAGAAACCGAATCCCCGGTCATGTTCTATTTTTCAGACTAAGCCGGGAGAGACCGGATCAGAGACTTCTTTGGCATGAAGGACATTTTTTTCCTTAAAAGCCCGAATTTCTAATCCCTGTTTCCAAATAATTTCCGGATAACCTTTTCAACCCGTTCAAGATCCTGGAGTGACAAATTCGATCCTGAAGGAAGACATATCCCTTTTTTGAAAAGCTCTTCAGAAACACCGTTTACATAAGCTGGCATTTTACTGAACACAGGCTGGAGGTGCATGGGTTTCCAGAGCGGCCTTGCTTCAATATTCTCAGTTTCAAGTGCCAGCCTGATCGTTTCACGGTTGAACTTTTCCGTCGGGTTATCGATGAACAGGGTAGTCAGCCAGAAATTTGAAAAATAAGATTTATCAGGTTCTGTCAGGAAATGAATCTCCGGGATATTTTTGAAAAATTCCCTGTAGATACTGTTATTCCTGCGGCGTGCGGCGATCCTGTCCTCAATCACTTCCATTTGTCCGCGGCCAATGGCAGCTATGATATTGCTCATCCGGTAGTTGTAACCTATCTGGCTGTGTTCATAATGGGGAGTGTTGTCGCGGGCCTGGGTAGAAAGAAATTTTGCTTTTTTAATGTATTCTTCGTTCACAGAGGTTATGGCTCCCCCACCGGATGTGGTTATGATCTTATTCCCGTTGAATGACAGGATGCTGATCAGGCCGAATGTGCCGCACTTCTTTCCGTTGAATTTACTCCCGAGGGCCTCAGCTGCATCTTCAATCAACGGAATATCATATTTTGCTGCAATGGCAGTAATTTCATCCAGCTTTGCCGGCATGCCATAAAGATCAACGACGATGATGGCCTTTGGCTTCTTGCTTTTCCTTATCCTGTCCTGAATTGCTTCCTCAAGCAAGACCGGATCCATGTTCCAGGTGGACGGTTCGCTGTCAATAAGCACAGGTGTTGCACCCTGGTATACAATGGGGTTTACGGTCGCCGAAAAAGTGAAGCCGGATACCAGCACTTCGTCGCCGGGCTTTACATCCAACAGGATCAAGGCCAGATGGAGTGCTGCAGTGCCGGAACTCAGGGCAGCTACATGGCCAATATTCAGAAAGCCACCCAGTTGTTTTTCAAATCCGTCAAGGTTCGGCCCCAGGGGTGCAATCCAGTTGGTATCGAAAGCTTCTTTCAGGTATTTCTGTTCATCGCCGCTCATATGCGGAGGTGATAAATAGATCCTAGTATTCATCGGGTTTCTTTCTGATAATCGTATAATAGATCATTTTCAGGTCTTCCGGCAGGGAATAACGGTCAGCATATTTAAGATTGATTCTGACCTTGTCGGGATAGATGACCCTATCGTTATATTCAATCGGGTCGGGAACGTTTGCAAGAATCTCTTCCTCATCAAGATACTTTAGTGTCGCCGGTCCTGTGATCCCCGGGCGAAGAGAAAGGATCTTCCTGTCTTCTCCTTCAAGGTTTTCAGCATATTCCGGCATATCCGGCCGGGGTCCGACAAAGCTCATATCCCCGATCAGCACATTGAACAACTCAGGAAGTTCATCCATCTTCCATTTCCTCAGGAATGCCCCCTCCCGAGTGATCCGTGAATCGTTCCGCGCGGTGACTGTATTCTTCCCGTCATTCAGCTGCATGGTCCGGAACTTATATAGGATAAAGATCCGGCTGTCCTTCCCGGCTCTTTTCTGCCTGAAAAACACCGGCAGGCCGCTGCGAACAAGGATAACCAGTGCGATCACTCCAATCAGCGGCAAGCTTATGAGTGTGCCGGTTAATCCGAAAAAACGGTCGAAGATATATTTGGTTATTTGGCGCATTGAAGCGGATATCTTACCCGAAAACTGATACTAAGTAACAAATGTAATGGTTTTCCTTTATAACCTTTTCCTGATTGCATGAAAGGCATATCCAATTAAATTATAAATGCTATAGAAAAAGGACAGTTTCTCAATATCCCGGTAAACATGCCAGACATCTCCGGCTGCCTTGAATTTATTCGCAGAATTTGATGATGAAGCCACCCGGTAAGATGCCAGTACTTCGTCCATGCCATAGGCTTTGAATCCCCGTTTCATCAATTCAAGCCAGAGAGCCATGTCATGACTTGATCTGACCAGCGGCATCCTGAAATCACCGGTTTTCTGCCGGTTGATCATTACGGTCAGGCAACCGATTACCGTATTTCGTAAATAGTGCCTGTAATCAGTTATTTTCGGAGCATGGACCACTTTCCCGGTCAGTTTTCCATCCTGCGTCAGAATCTCATAGGTTGTAAAAGAAAAGGCGAGATCCTGATTTGCCATGAAACTAACCTGTAGTTCCAGTTTTTCCGGCTTCCAGATATCATCTCCATCCAGGAAAGCAATAAAATCTCCGGATGCCTGACCGATCGCAACATTGCGGGCACCTGCTGCACCTGAGTGTATATCCAACCTGATCAGCCGGATCCTGGTATCTTGTGCAACATACCGGGAAATAACGGTCTCCGGGTGATCCGCCGAACAATCATCCACGATGATCATCTCCCAATCAGGATAAGTTTGCCTGATTACCGAAAGAATCGTTTGTTCAATGTACCTGGCTCCATTATATAATGGCGTAATGATGGTGACTTTCGACATAGATCCTGCTTTTTATCTCAGAACATGACCCGAAATGTGAAATTAATTTATTTCAATGGATTTGATGTATAGATTCCGGTTTTATAAAAGGAATTTGCGTATACTATCTTCATCCTTTGATCCCTCATGTTCATTGATCGTTAAGGAGTCAAAAACGATTCTTCATTTGCATCGATCATAGGGTACCTCTTCAAATCGTGGTTTCTCATGTATCTCTTTGAAAGGATAATGACAAGAACCACATAACTGAAGGCTGTGAAAAATGAAGCGACCGCTGCAGCGGGAAAACCATAAATTGGTATAAAGATCAGGTTTGCTGTAACATTAATGGCAAGGCTGCATAAGATTGCATACACCATTGAGCGCTGTTTCATGAGCAATTCAAGGGGTTTATGAAGGAACAATGCACCCTGCCACAGGAATGCCCCGGCAATCAGGAACAATGAGGAGAGAACGAACCCATCTCCTTTCAGATGAAGTATCCTTGTAAAGAGCAGGTTCCTGAAGAGAACGAACCCTGCAATTACGATGATACAAACTACAAGTTCTATTTTCAGTACCTGCCGGCGCAGGTTCAATGCCTTTTGCTCATTCCCGCTATTCCATGCATCGTTGATCTTTGCGTTGAAAGCGAGGAAAAAGGGGAGGATGGCAAAGGAGGAAATTTTCGTTGCGAGGTCTTTGATTGCAGAATAAGCACCGACAGCAGAATAATCCTGAAATTCCTTAATAAAATAACGGTCGGCAATGGTTGTAATGGTAAAGATGAAGATCCAGATGGTCAATACAAAACCATAATCCATCGCTTTTTTTGTGAATCCGCGATCCCAGTGGATCTTCCTGAGATCAAACTGATGTTCCTTTTCAATCAGAAAAAAACGATGGAGTATTTCTGCAAGTAGCAAACCAAGTCCCATGGAAATAAAAAGGATAAGGAAACTTTTATAAACAAGAATGTAGATGAAACCAAGAAAGAACAGGATCAGGAAAAAGTTGTAGATCCCTTCATATACAGCATATTTTAAAGGTTTCATCAAGGTTTGATACAGTGTAAGCCGGAAGAGAAAAAACATGGAAAGGAGGGTGTAAAACACTACGCAGGCAGTTTCAGCCAGGTTTAAATTGAAATAGAATATGCAAACGGACAGAAGGATCAGAACACCCATGAGTGCACTACACAGCGTCAGAAAGAAAAACCTGGAAATAGGTTCCGAGAGATTCTCCTTGTAGCCGGTCAGGAACCGGATCATGCTCTGCTGGATCCATGTGACCGAAAAACTGGTGATCAGAACAGTTCCGGAAAAGATCAGAGAATATCTCCCATATTGCTCCTCACCCAGGAACCTGACCCCTAATACAATAATTGCAAGGGTGACGAGTGCCGGGATCGTTTTTCCAAAAAAATAGATAAGTACATTCTTCTTCATAATTGAGAAATCCCGGGTAATATTTTGATGAAGAAAAATTAACTGATGATCCGGTTGCAAACCCTATCCCACCCATTCAATTGCTCACAAGCAGTTTTTAGCCGGTTATTTTACTTCAACCAGTTCCACCTCAAAAACCAGGGTGGAATATGGTGGGATGACACCCATATCCCGGTCGCTGTAACCAATGGCCGAGGGAATGATCAGGGTGGCTTTTCCTCCCTGTTTCATCAAGGAGATCCCCTCATCCCAGCCTTTGATTACCTGGCTCCTGCCAAGCATGAATTCGATTGGGTTCTTGCGTTCGCGTGAAGAATCAAATACTTTCCCGTCGAGTAATTTTCCGATATAATGAACTTTCACGGTCTTGCCTGCTTCGGCTTTTGGCCCTGTACCTTCTAAAACCGGGATATAATATAATCCGCTTTGCTGAGGCTTTACGGTTATTTTGTTATCCTTCAGGTATTTTTCCAAGAGGAGTGGTTCAGCGTTTTTTAAAGAGTCTGATTTCATTTGCTCTGATTTTTTAAAGTCGGATTGTTCCTTATCATATTCGGCTTTGGTCTTCACATCCAGGATCTCAACCTCGTAGATAATCGGTGTATAAGGCAAAACCGTTGTACCGCTTCCTCTTTGTCCGAAGGCCAGTGAGGATGGGACAATGAACTTAGCCTTGCTTCCTTTTTTCAGGGTTGAAACGGCATATTCAAAGCCCGGTGTATCGATCCGGTTGCCATATTCAAACTTCACCGGTTCGGGACGCTCGAAAGTAGAAAATAGCTCCTTGCCATCCAGTAACGATACCCGGTAATTCATCCTCACCTGGCATCCGCTGTCGATCTTCATGCCTGTTCCCGGTTGGGTTTCGATGATATATAGTCCCATGGAATTCGGTTTGACGGTGATCTTGTTATCTTCCACATACTTTTTCAATTGCGCTTCTTCTTTGAAGATCATGCTTTCGGGGGTCTGGAAAGACAACAGATGGATATGAAAGTAAAAGTATTCGTTGCTGTCGATCCCTGAAGGCCGTTTTTTCATTTTAAATGTCTTAAAGATAAGGGAGTCAGCATTGACGATGAAAACACCGCTGTCGCCCTTCGCCAGCATGGCAATACCTTCGTTCAGATCACCTTTAAAACCCGGGCGGGGAAGGGAAAATCGTACCGGTGCCGGATGTTCCTGTTTCTGGCTGTTAAAGAAAACCGAATCCTTTCCGTGAGACATGCCATGATAGATCATATCAAATTCTACATAATTCCCGATCCTGGGCGTAAGCGTATCGGTGCCAATTTTATAGATCTTGTAATACAAGCCGGTTTGGGTTTTTAAAAACCCCGGAAATTTTTGTGAGAATGCCGGCAAAGCCATTGCAGTTAAAAGGATCAGGGTCACCGCCGTTAATAATCTTTTGTTCATTGTTATTGTTCTTAAAGAAATATTTAGAATGATTTCTTATTTTTTTTACCACAGTAGACACAATAGGTCACATTAGTTAAAATCAGATTGTTTGCCACTATCGTGTTCTAATGTGACTATGTGGTGAAAATTAAGATTGATTTTTGATATATTGTAGACACAAAGTCGCCCGCAAAGGTAGAAAAAAATTCAGATTAATTAATTGGCCTGCCGATTGAAATATTAAGCCGTACCTGACTGACAGCATAATCAGTTCTTGCTTTCAACAGGTCGACTTCGCTTTCTGCTGCCACGGTTTCTGCATCCAGGAGATCAAGGTTGGTTATAACTCCGTTTGAGAAACTTACTTTTGCGAGTTCGAGCGCTTCTTCAGCCTGCCTGACTTGCAGTTTACTCTGTTGGATCTTCTGCAGGGAAGCATTTAGAAGCGCTTGATTCTGGTATACTTCACTGGAGATCTCCCTGCGGGTCTGCTCGGTTTCCAGTTTCAGTATATTGATCTCCACATTTGCCAGCCGGATATTACTTTTACGGCGTGTGGCGTCAAAGATCGGGATACGCAAACCAATCCCGGCAGCATAATTAGCGATCGGTTCATTGAGATCGGGGAAAAAGCCGTTTTTGAAGCCTCCCGAGAGAAAGGCATTCAACACGGGATTGTTTTGCACTTTCACGACTTTGAGGTGAAGTGCGGCATGTTCTTCATTGAGGCCGGCTATGATCATTTCATAACGGTGCTGAAGGGCAAAATGAACCAGGGAGTCAGGATCGATGCCCGGACTTCCTGATGACATGTTTTGTTTGACCTTCAAGGCAGTGCTAACCGGGTAACCCAGCAATGAATTCAGGGTCGCCTGTTGTGTCTCGATTGCAACCTGTATGTCAACTTTCTGGTTCTCGGCCGTCGAAATCCTCACTTGAGTGGTAAGGATTTCATATTGTGTTGCAGATCCGGTTTCTTTCTTTTTCGTAATGAATGCAAGATGATCATTCAGGTCTTCCAGCTGGACATTTTTTATCTTCAGGGCTTCCTGCAGGTAAACCAGGGTATAGTAGCTAATGGCGGTTATCAGGTTAAGTTTTTGCTTCACCAGGCCAACCGACTTTTCAGAGATCGTTTTGCCTGATTCTTGCATCTTGATGTTCCGTGACGTCTTTGAAAAATCATAAATGGTTTGGTGGACATCCAATTCGGCATTGTAATTATTTTCCGGGTAAAGTTGGAAGCTTCCCAGCATCGGTACGGATAATTTTGAAGACGGGCCCAGCCGGGTATAGCTGGCTTGCCCTGAAATATCCGGAAAATAGGCTGACCGTGCAAGTGCAACTGCTGCATCCGCAGAATTAATGGCTTCCTGTGCTTTCAGAACTGTAGGGTAAGAAGAGTTGACCTGCTGAAGGATCTGCTGAAGACTTAGTGAGTCGTTTGTGCCGGGGATGGGAAGCTGCAGAGTACCCTGGCCCGGCATAATTAAGGGAGAAAGGATAATTAATATTAAGAAGAACCTTTTTTTCTTATGACTTTTCATAAAAACACAATTTAATTTCTTGACTCTGAAGGCACTGTTAAAAGTTGCACCGGCTCTTCTTTGCCGGTACTTTGATGTTGTGTACTGACATTCCTGCTGTTTTTCCCTCTTCCTTTTTTGCCGATCTTCAGGAAAAAGACCGGTAAAGCGCTTACCATTGTGATCAACGCTGCCAGCAGGAAATTGTCATCGATTGCCTGGACAAACGACTGCCGGGTCACATGTGACATCAGGATATATTGGCTTTGTCTGTCTGCCATGCCACCCAGAGTCCCTGCGCTGGAAGTAACGAAATACCTGATGTTCCGGAGCACTTCATGATAAACAGGAGAATTCGGTTGGATCATCTCCCCAAATGACTGGGTATGATAATTAATACGTGTAGTAAGAATTGTTGTGAGGACGGCTACGCCAAAACTGCCGCCGACCTGGCGGATCACATTCAGGAGCCCGGAAGCCTGGCCCATTTGGTGCAAGGGAATATCCACCACTGCGGCGGCTGTCAGAGGCGCGAACATGACTCCCATGGCTACACCTCGTAAGTACAGTGTAATCATAATATAACCATGTTCTGTAAGATACGACATGTCGCTGTTCAGGTAGAAAGTGAAAGCAAGCAGCAGGGCGCCCCCGATGATGAGAAACTTAGGGTTGATCCGGGTGGAAGCAAAACCTGCCATCGGCGCCACAAAACCCTGGATGATCCCAACCGGGAGAAAAACGGAACCCGCCTGCAGTGCTGTATAACCAAGTGAATTCTGAAGATACAACGGCAATAAAAAAGTACTGCCGAACATCCCAATCCCGAAAATAAACGTAACCACATTGCTGATGGCGAAGTTGTAATTTTTTAACAGCCGCAGATCGATCAGGGGATGTTCAACAATGAGTTCGGAAGAAATAAAAACAACGAATGCAAGGGCAGAAATTGCAAAACAAGCCAGTACAACCGGCGATGACCATCCCCCGGAGTTGGTTTGTGCGTTTCCTTCTGTAAGCGCATACAGGAGAAAAGGCAGGAAAATGGTCACTGAAATGAATCCGACCGGATCGAAGGGTCCCACATGTTTATTCCGGTTTTCTTTCTGGATGATGGCGGTGGCCAGCATCCCGGCGATCCCAATGGGAACATTAACATCAAAGATCAGGGGCCAGTTGAACCGGTCGACAAGGTATCCACCGATGATAGGACCAAAGGAAACCGATGCAGCAGAAGCGATCGACCAGAATCCCAGAGCAATTCCCCTCCTTTCAGCCGGAAATTCCCGTGTGATGATCGCCATACCCACCGGCATCAGGCAGCCCGCACCCAGTCCCTGGATCACACGTGACAGGATCAGGATATCTTCGTTGGGGGAAATGCCGCACAGGAATGACCCAAGTGTGAACAGGAACAATCCGAGAAAATAAACCCTCTTGTAACCGAACCGGTCGGCCAACCAGCCTGAGGTCGGAAGCATCACTGCCAGGGCAAGCATATATGCAGTCAGGACCCATTCTATCTTGTCGAGGCCAACCCCAAATGAAGCCATGATCTTCGGAAGTCCGACATTGACGATCGTGGCATCGAGCACAGCCATGAATGTTCCGATCATCACATTTGCAAGCAGCCACCATTTGTAGGAAGGACTCGTAGCGTCGAACGTCGCGCCCTGTTCACGGATGAAATCGCGAAAGTGACTTATACCGGGAAATCTATGCGTCATTATTTTATGATCTTAACCAGTACCGACATGCCAGCAGCAAAGTGGACCGGATGATCCGCCGGTTCATTTTTTATTTTATCGATGGAGATCTTGACCGGGATGCGTTGGGTGATTTTCGTAAAATTCCCTGAAGCATTATTGGGTGGTATCAGGGAAAATTGTGCGGCAGTGTTGGATCCTACATTGATCACTTTCCCGGATAATTTCATTCCCGGGAAAGCGTCAACTGTAAATTCAGCTTTTTTCCCGTCATGTATTCCGGATACTTTGGTTTCTTCAAAATAAGCCATCACATAAAATAAGGAATCGCGGGAAATCGTAAATACAGGTTGACCCGGCTGGACTACATCGCCGGGAAGCAGCCAACGTTTCGCGATACGCCCGCTGGCCGGAGCAACTATCCGGGTATTTCTCAGGGATGTTTCCAGGATGCCGATCTGGGCCGATACGGTTTTCGTTGTGCTTTCGGCAACGCTGATTTGTGATTTACTTACCTCCATCTGGGCTTTTGCAGCATCCAGCATGGCTTTTGACGATTCATAGGTTTTCTGTGCATGATCGAATTGTTCTTTCGAGATCACCTTTCCTTCATATTGGGAAGAAGCACGGTCAAAATCTTCCTTGGCCCTTGTCACGTTAATTTCCTGAACCAATTCGCTCTTCTGGTCCAGTTCATAGCGGGCTTTGGCCTGCTCCACCGAAGAAAAAGCCTGGTCCATGGCTGCTTTTGCCTGCAGTTTCTGGGCATATAAGTCACTACTGTCAAGACTCACCAGTAATTGGCCCAGCCATACACTATCGCCTTCATCGGCATTAATGGTAGTTATGCGACCGAGGATCTTCGAACTGACCGCTACCTTGTCGGCATCGATATAGGCATCATCGGTTGAATAATACGAAGTATATTGAATATACCATCTCCAGGCGAAAACGATCAATGCAATGACAACAATCGCCAGGGCTATATAAGCCCGGATCCTGGCGCCTTTCTTTTTACCCTTATTCTCTGCTGTATTCATAGTGATTTAATAGTTTGTTTCTGATCGGAGTTTCCTTGCGAATTATTTTTCAATCCTATGATAAATAACCGGATGAAAGAAAAATGTTTTTCTTCAATCAGGTTGTAATCTTCCTGGCTCAGTTCATGATAGTCACGGTTCTGTATTCCAACCATACGCAATCCTGAATATTTCAGGATTCAAAGATAAAAAAAAACCGATTGGGATGGCATATTTGGTACCACCCTTTCGGTTAATATCTACCAATTATCTTTATATGGAATTGCCTTCTGACAAACGCTCAAATCAGAATCCATCGGCAGCTAAGCATTTACTTCATTTTTTTGAACCACATGTACCATGCAAGTTCACGAAGGTCAGGATCTTTTTTTTCAGCCAGTTTATTGGCATCGGCTTCTGTTTTAGGAGCTGGGATCAGTACTTCTCCGCCGGGCATCCAGTTGGCAGGGGTCAATATATTTTTCCCGTCGGCCATTTGTAAGGCCATTACGGTCCTTTTGATCTCATCCATGTTCCTTCCTACATTCATCGGGTAGAAAAAGATGGCCCGGATCTTATCGTTCGGATCGATAATAAATACACCCCGTATATCCCGTGTTGTGCTGCTGTAAGAATGGATCATTCCATACTTTTTGGAAATCTCAAAGGCATTGTCGGAAATAAGGGGAAAGGATATTTTAGGTGTTTCCTGGTCCTTGTAACGGATACTTTCCATGGATTTTTTCCAGGCGATATGACTGTTGATTCCATCTGTGGATACGACGATCACTTTTGTATCCATTTTATCCAGATCTTTCTGCATGTTGGCAAGCTCGATCAATTCGGAGGTACAGACCGGCGTAAATGCAGCAGGATGGCTGAAAAGGATCTTCCATTTCCCATAATAATCATCGGGAAATGTGATTTTTCCATTCGTGGATTCTGCTGTAAAGGAAGGTGCCGTTTCCCCTATAAGCGGTATCCTGATTTCTTTATTTTCCTGGGAAAATAACTGGTTTCCGGCAAAAAGTATTAGTAAAATAATAAACTGTTTGTTTTTCATTGTTATTTTTATTTAGACTATTTCTGCACAAAGGTAATATAATCTCCGGAATAATATCTTTTTTTTAAACTTTTTCAGGCTAAGGTTGAAAGAAAGTCATCAAGTCACCAGGAAGAATGAATTATTCCTGGTGTGCATCAGGAAGCGCATTTTGCCGTTCTTACAAGATTTTTTTTCAGATTCAATAAATTATATTATCTTTGCAGCAGAATATGCACTTGTGCATTTGTTGTAGAAGAAATTTTGAGGGGACCAACGTCCCCTCTTTTATTGATAAATTTCTGTCATGATCTCAAAAGAAACGTTACAACCCATGGTGGAGGAACTTCTTGCAGGAACAGATAAATTTCTTGTTGATATTCTGATTCAGCCGACGAACAGGATCTTTATTTATTTTGACTCCGATACCATTATAACGATCCATGATTGCCAGGAGATCAGCCGTACCATCGAATGCAATCTGAACCGCGATAGTGAAGATTACGATCTTACCGTTTCTTCGTCCGGTTTAGACCGGCCGCTGAAGATGTTGCGGCAGTACCGGAAAAATATAGGGAAAGAGCTGGATGTTGTTACGACGGATGGAAAAAATATTACCGGGAATCTTGTAAAAGTGGATGAAAACTTCCTGGAGCTTGAACATCCGGTAAAAAAACCAAAAAAAGAAAACAAACGGGACAATACACTTCTTCCGTTATCAGAAATAAAAACAGCAAAAGTAATTGTGAAATTCGGAAAATAATCATCTGGTAAAATGGAACATATCAATTTAGTCGAAACCTTTTCGGAATTTAAAGAATTCAAGAACATCGACCGCGAAACCATGATGCGCATCCTTGAGGATGTTTTCAAGCACATGCTCGCAAAAAGATTCGGTTCGTCCGATAACTTTGATATTATTGTGAATATCGACAAGGGAGACCTTGAGATCTGGAGAAACCGCATCATCGTGGATGATACTGCAGTTGAAGATCCGAATGCACAGGTTGCCTTATCGGAAGCCATGAAAACGGAACCCGACTTTGAAGTAGGCGAAGAGCTTTCCGAAGAAATAAAACTTCTCGATTTCGGACGTCGTGAAATTCTTGCCATCCGTCAAAACCTGATTTCAAAGATCCAGGAATATGAAAAAGACAATATTTTCCGTAAGTATAAGGAGAAGATCGGGGAAATTGTTTCCGGTGAAGTTTACCAGGTATGGAAAAAAGAGATACTCGTCCTGGATGATGAAAGCATCGAACTGATCCTGCCAAAATCAGAACAGATCCCTTCCGACTTTTACCGTAAAGGCGATACGATCCGTGCCGTGGTTTCCAAAGTGGAAATGAACAACAACAACCCGGTGATCATCCTGTCAAGAACTTCTCCTGTTTTTCTGGAACGTCTCTTCGAATCGGAAGTTCCGGAGGTTTATGACGGTTTGATCAGCATCAAAAACATTGTCAGGGTACCCGGTGAAAGAGCAAAACTGGCCGTTGAATCATACGATGACCGCATCGATCCGGTCGGCGCCTGCGTGGGGATGAAAGGATCCAGGATCCACGGGATCGTTCGTGAACTCAAAAACGAGAACATTGACGTGATCAACTTCACTACCAATCCTTCATTGTATATCCAGCGGGCATTGAGTCCGGCCAAGATCACTTCCATCGTGATTGATGAACCGAACAAAAAGGCTGATGTTTACATGAAACCTGACCAGGTTTCACTCGCAATCGGAAAAGGCGGTTTTAATATAAAACTTGCCGGCAAACTGACCGGTTATGAAATTGATGTATACAGAGATACCGATGTGGATAATGAAGATGTTGACCTTCAGGAGTTTTCAGATGAGATCGATCAGTGGATCATCGATGAATTAAAAACCATCGGTTGTGATACTGCAAAGAGTGTTTTAACCCTTAATATACAGGAGCTTGTTGACCGAACCGATCTTGAAGAAGAGACAGTGAATGAGGTCGTCCGTATTTTAAAGGCAGAGTTTGAATAAAATATCTTAATTTTACATGCCCTTTCAAAAGAGGGCCTGAGCCAAAATCTATGAGTGAAGGCGCAACAATAATCCGGCTTAGTAAGGCTGCACGTGAGTTTAATATTGGGGTTTCTACCATCCTGGATTTCCTTTTGAAAAAAGGTTTTACCATAGACAAAGATCCCAACAGCAAGCTTTCGCAGGAGATGTACACCCTCCTGATGAAAGAATTTGCCACTGAAAAACACGTCAAGGAAGAGGCCCAAAAGATCGGATTGCATTTTATTCAGCATGAAACCATCACCATCGACGACAAAAGGCTGACATCAAAGGATAAGGAAAAAGAGCTGGATGAGCCTTTGTACATCAAGAATGCAGCGCTCGAATACAATACAAAACTTTTCGATACCCAAAAGAAAGTCACAGAACCCCAGGTAAAAGAAGTTCCGAAAGAAGAAAAGAAAAAGGAAGCTGCTCCCGTTAAGGAAACGCCAAAACCGGTAAAAGAACCAGACAAAACCGAAACTCCTGCAGAAGAAGTTACTCCGGTTGCCAAAGAAGTAACAACGGCTGAGACCGCTAAGAAAAAACCGGAGAAAACAGCGAAGAAAAAAACTGTACAAGAAGGCAAAGAAACTGCTATCCCTGTTGAAGAACCGGATGCCGGAAGTGAGAAAATAGCGAAACCAAAATCTCAAGGTATCACGATTGTTGGGAAACTCGACATGGATACCGTAAAAAGTAAATCGTCGAAGAAAGGGAAGGGTAAAAAGGAGAAAGTGGAGGAACCGGTTGAAGAAATCCCGACGAAACCTATTGAAACAGAGCCGGTCGTATCTATTACTGAAACTCCTCCGGCCCTTGCCGAAGAACCCGAAATCATTGAAGAACTTATTGAAGAAATACCCAAAGTGGAGGATAATTTTCTTCCACGGGAAAAGATTAACCTGGTAGGCCCCACTATCCTGGGTACCATGAAACTTCCTGAGCCCAGGAAAGCCATGGACAGGAAAAAACCGGTTGCATCTTCATCTGATGAAACCGTGAAAGGAAAGAAGAAGAAACGTAAGCGTATCAAGAAGCAGATGGGTACGCCTTTAACCGCTGAAACTACAACTACCGTACAACCCGATCACGTAAAAAGCAAGCCCCATTCCCGGAAGAGTGGATACAGGGAAACGGTTAAACCGGAGCTGAGCGAAGAAGATATTCAAAAACAGATCAAGGAAACACTGGCAAGGCTGGGCCCTGTCGGAAAATCCAAAACATCTAAATACCGCAGACTCAAGAGGGAAGCCGTCAGCCAACAGATGCAGCAGGAGCAGGAAAAGATGGAAGAAGGCAAGAGAGTCATCCAGGTAACGGAATTTGTTACCGCCAATGAGTTGGCAACAATGATGAACGTTCCTGTCACCAATATCATCTCTACCTGTATGTCACTCGGGCTGTTTGTCTCCATAAACCAGCGACTGGATGCCGAAACCCTTACCTTGGTCGCTGATGAGTTTGGATACCAGGTAGAATTTGTCAGCGTTGATGTTCAGGAAGCCATCTCCAACTTGGAGGAAACAGATGCACCGGAAGACCTGGTACCCCGTTCACCTATTGCAACGGTCATGGGGCATGTCGACCACGGAAAGACAAAGTTACTCGACTATATCCGTAAATCGAATGTGGTTGCCGGAGAAGCCGGAGGAATCACACAGCATATCGGTGCTTACGAGGTGCAACTGGAGAATGGAAAATCCATCACCTTCTTAGATACTCCCGGCCATGAAGCATTCACGGCCATGCGTGCAAGGGGGGCAAAAGTAACCGACATTGTTATCATTGTCATTGCAGCCGACGATAACGTCATGCCCCAGACGCGTGAAGCCATCAACCATGCTTTGGCGGCACAGGTCCCCATTGTATTTGCAATCAACAAGATCGATAAGCCAAATTCAAATCCTGAGAAGGTAAAGGAGGAGCTTTCTAAAATGAACATCCTGGTTGAAGACTGGGGAGGTAATTATCAGTCGCAGGAGATCTCGGCGAAGACAGGTATGAATGTTAATATTCTGCTCGACAAAGTCATGCTGGAAGCTGAAATGCTTAACCTGATGGCCAATCCGGGACGTCTTGCCCTCGGCACGGTGATTGAATCTTCGCTGGACAAAGGGCGGGGATATGTGTCAAAACTATTGGTTCAAAACGGT
>Ga0182027_10002056_pt1 | contig 32849 bp, 28 predicted proteins | sample 712E1DmetaG_FD_121300 | JGI IMG/M metagenome (GOLD analysis project Ga0182027, IMG submission 121300) | Permafrost microbial communities from Stordalen Mire, Sweden - 712E1D metaG (Illumina Assembly) | ecosystem: Environmental > Terrestrial > Soil > Wetlands > Permafrost | place: Sweden...
ACCCGCCCCGTTTATATCGCCGGAACCGGCGCCTTTCTTCCGGGCGATCCGATACCCTTTGACAAAATCGACGCGGTGCTGGGCACGCTCGACCAAGCTCCCGCCGCGGTGCAAAAATGGTATGCGTCAAGCAGCGCGGTGATGCGCGAGATTCTCGACGTTTCGTATGTCCACTATGCCCTGGACCCCCTCACCCGCGAGTTTACGGAAGATAACGTCACCATGGCTGCGAAGGCCGCGACGTCGGCGCTTTTTGCCGCGGGCATGGACGCCCCTGCCATCGACCTCATCTGCTACGGCAGCGCGCACCAGGACCAGATGCCGACCGCCTCGGTGCGCATCCAGGAGGCCCTCGGCATAGAACGCTGCGACGAGCTGTCGATCCACGCGAACTGCACCTCGGCCTACAAGGCCCTGTACTGCGCTCATCAGCTCATTGCGTCCGGAAAGAACGAAAACGCGCTCGTGGTATCGGCGAACATCTCCTCCTCGGAGCTGCGCGCCGAGTACTACAACCAGGCGCTTGTCGACAAGGAATCCCTGTTCCTGCGGTGGTTTCTGTGCGACGGCGCCGGAGCCGTGATCCTCACCGCGGACCCCGGAAAATCCGCCGGGTACGAGCTGGAACACACGTTTATAGAATCGGTGGGCGGAAAGCGGCCGTCGCTCATGTACAACGAGCGGCCCGCGCTGTGGCTTCCGCCAAACCAGGAGTTTGCCGAGGGCCGCCATCACCTGCGGCAAAAGTTCCGCAATTCCCTGTCGACGTCGGTGTTTCAGGAGAAGGGCGGTTCGGTGTTCTTTAACGGTCTGGGCCGCATGCTTGGCCGCGGCGGCATTCCGGTGGACACAATCAGAATTTTCCAGGTAAACATGCCCGCCAAGCACATCATAGAATCCATAATGGATGAGTGCGTGACGATCGGCATCCGGCGTGAGGCGCTGTACTCGCGTCTGCACGATCTGGGATACTGCGGTCCGCCCATGGTGTTTATATGCCTGGACAAAATCATGAGGGAAGAACGGCTGGAGCCAGGTGAACGGATCGTGAGTTTCGTCACCGAAGTGAGCAAGTTCATGCAGGCGGGGTATTCTATTGTCAAACGATAATTCCGGCGCGCCGGGCGCCGCCGCGTTCGTTTTTCCCGGCGTGGCCGTCGAACCCAGCGGCGCCGAGGCGGCATTCTTCGACAAGCACCGGGGCGTTATGGCCCCGTTTATCGCGCAGGCCTCCGAGGCTGCGGGAGTAGACCTTGCCGAGGTTTGCGGGCACGGCGGTCTGGCCGGTCTCGACGAAAGAAACAGCCAGTTGTTTACCGTTGCGTACTCGCACGGCGTGGCCATGGTTCACGTCGACGCGGGCATTGTGCCTGCGGTACTGGCCGGTTATTCCCTCGGGGTGTATGCGGCGCTGTCGGCATCGGGAGCGGTTGCGTTTGGGGACTGCCTGGCCCTTGCCGCCCTCGCCTACGACCTGATGCGGCGGGAGTGCGGGGGCGCAGCGTATGCGATGGGCGCCGTCGTCGGCTTGACCGAAGAAGAAACCCGCGGCATGCTCGCCTCCGGCGCGTTTCCAACGGTGCGCCGGACCAATACCAACAATGCCACCTGCGGCGTCTACTCCGGCGCGGCCCCGGACATAGCCGGCTTCTTCGACGCCGCCCGCAGCAGGGGAGCGCTTTCCACGGTAACATTCGACGTGAGCATTCCATACCATCATGCCGATTTCCTCGGCGGGGCCGCGCAACGCTTTCTGGACGCGGTGAACAAGGTGGCCTGGCGCGACTCGCCGGTCCCCGTTGTTTCGTCCATAGACCAGAGATCACTTGTAAAGGCCGCCGATCTGGCCGGGTTTGCCGCTCAGAACATCGCCTCGCCCGTCAATTGGCAAAAGGTCGCGGAGACCATCGCCGCCATGGGCGTCACCACCGCGTACGAATGCGGGCCCGGCATTTCCCTGTGCCAGAACGGCAGGTTTATCGAACCGCGCCTGCGGTATGTTACCGTCAGGAAACTCGTGCGGAGAGAATCGCCGTGAAGAAGAGCATCTGTATCGCCGGGAGCGGAAAGATCGGCCGCGACGCGGGCATGTTCTTTCTCACGCGCGGCCACGCCGTGCACTGGGTGTCGGGCAGTGAGGACCGCATCGTGGATTTGCAGGCGTGGGTGACCAAGCGCGTCCACCTGTTTCTCAAGCGCAACGCCGGTGGGCTGCGGGAGATAAGCGCCTGTTTCGGCCTGTACGAGGAGCTGGAAGACGAATCGTTCGACGTGGTGTTCGAATGCACGAACGAATCGCTTAAAGTCAAGCGAGACGCTTTCCTGCGCCTTGCCGGACGGCATTCCCCCGAGGCGCTGCTGTTTTCCGCGTCGTCGTCCATTCTTCCCTCGGCCATTGCGCAGGAGTGCTGCGGCCTGCACGTGTTTTATCCCCTGGAGCTTGCCGGTGTTGCCGAGCTTATCGTTCCGGCCGACCTGCCGCCGGTCAAGCGCGACGCGGCGATTACCTTTTGCAAAGAAAACGGTCTTGCCGCCATTGTGCAGAGCGAGGCGACCGCCTTTGCGGTGAACCGCATGCTCCTGCCGCTGCAAAATGAGGTGTTCCGGGCGCTGTGCCGCGGGGTCTGCTCCGCCGATGCCGATGCCGCATCGGCTTCGGATCTTGTCGGCGTCGGCATGTGCGAATTCGCGCGGGGCGTGGGGCCGGCAGTGGTCGCCGCCGCCGTGGAAAACTATCGCTCGCGCATGAGCGCGGCCGAGTCGGAGCTCTACGGTCCGCTTTCTTCGGGCCTTGCCGCTTTCGACGCGTCGTTGGACGGCTGGAAGGCCGCCAAACCGCTTGCCGCAAGCGAGCGGGACGCGATGGCAACGTCCCTGTATTATCTTTTTATCAACACGTGCCTGCGGTTCCTTGAGCGCGGCGACCTGTTTGGGGCGGATCTCAATTGCGCGCTAGACCGGGTGCTTGGAGCGACAACGACGCTCGAAGAGGCGGTGTCGCGCGCGGGCAAGCGCACTATTGCGGCCGCGCTGCGGGCCGTCCGCCTGTCGGGCGGGGCCGAGTATTTCGAACCGTCGGCGCTGCTTGACGCAGAGTAACGACCCATGGGTGCGCGGGTTGCCCGTGCACAACCCTTTCCGGAAACTCGCATGAAGCTTGTTTACTCACTGGAAGGTTCAATCGGCCGGATCGTCCTTTGCAATCCGCCGTACAATTATTTGCCCGAGCCCGGGTTCGAGCGTCCGGAAATACTTCAGGATTTCTTTTCACAACCGCAGCTTCGGGCCGTGATCGTCGCCGGCAGCGGCCGGCATTTTTGCGCCGGCGCCGATCCGCAGGCGCTCTTGCGGATGCTTCGCGACGGTGACGCGCTCCGCCGCAAGCTCGCCGACGGCAAAGCCCTGCTCGACATCATTCGCTATGCCACGGTGCCGGTCGCTGCGGCGATACGCGGCAGTTGCCTGGGCGGAGGCTTCGAGATCGCGCTCGCCTGCCATTTTCGGTTTGCCGCGACGTCGGCGCTGTTTGGTTTTCCGGAATCGGGGCTTGGCGTGCTGCCGGGGCTGGGCGGCACCGTGGCGTCGCAGGAAACGGCGCATCGCGCCGGCGTGATAGACTTGGCTGTGTCCGGCAGGATGATCGGGGCCGCAGAAGCGGTTTCGATGGGGCTGGTTGACAAAAGCTGCGAGCCCAGGGCCGTTGAGAACGAGGCCGGGATGTTTCTGGAACGGCTCACGGCGGGCAGGCCGGCGCCGCTGGTGAGAAGAATAATGGAATCTATTCACAATGCCCGGCGTTTTCCCATGGAAAAGGCGCTGTCGCGCGAGACCGAATTGTTCTGTGAAGCGGCGCGGGGCTCGCAATGACGCGCTCACCAAAAAAGGCCGGGGGGCGCGGCCGCAGAGACGTCAAATTCCCCGGGCGCGGCGTTGTGCGCACCTGTCTCGAAATCGTTCCGATAGCGTATGTCAAGAGATCCCGCGGGCGCGCCATGCGGTCCGCGTTTTCCCCGGCTGCGGCCGCGACGCTGTCGCAGGCTTCGCCGCAAACGGTTGCCGGGCTCATTGCGGCGAAAAAAGCCGCCGCGGCGATCGTTGTTTCACTCTGCGGCGGCCGCGTGCCGTTGCGGGATATCAACCTGGCGCACGCGGCCGGCGGCGCCCCGCGCCCGGGAGGGCTGCCGCGGGGGGCGCGCGTTGCCGTAGCGGTTTGGCGCGACATTCGCATATCGATTTCCCATACCGCAACCCATGCATTCGGATGTGCCGCGGTCTTTACAGAAGAGGTTCCCCATGCCTGAAAGGCACGTTGCGCTCCATTGCGAAGGGACGACGGCTTTTCTCACGTTATGCGCGCCCCCGAAGAACGAGATGGGAGCAGCGTTCTTTGATGAACTTCTGCGACTTGTCCCGGCCATCGAACAGTTGCGCGTAAAGGGGCTGGTGGTACGCGGACAGGGACGGCATTTCTCATCCGGGGCGAACCTTCGTGACTTGCGCGCCATGCTCGGCAAGGAAAATGCCGCGGAGGGCATGCGGTCGCTGCGGGATAACAGCAGGGGATTTTGCAGCCTGGCCGCCCTGCCGTTTCCGACGGTTGCCGCCATCCAGGGGTGCTGTCTGGGCAGCGGACTGGAGCTCGCGCTTGCCTGCACCTTCCGTGTGGCTGCCAAGAACGCGGTGCTCGGCCTGCCCGAAGCCACGTTCGGCCTTTTGCCGGGCTGCGGCGGCACGGTGCGGCTCACGCGATTGGCAGGCTACCGCAGAGCAATTGAGTTGATACTGGCCGGCGAGTCTTTGCTCGCGTCCGACGCACTGGACGCGGGATTGGTCGACGCGGTAGTAGACAAGTCGGACCTTGGATCAACGGCGGTGAGGTTCGTGGAGAGACTCGGATAGGGCCGGGCAGGAGCTGCGAGGCCCCAAACGCGAGCGCGGCGTTTTTATGCTGATTTGCGTTCAAGGTGATCGTATGTCATTGCGAGGAGTCCGCGACGAAGCAATCTCAACTGTATGAGATCGCCGCGCTGCGCTCGCGATGACACCCCTGCTTGAAATCACCTTGAAAACAAATTCGTATTACGTGTCCCCGCAAAGCCTCAGCGCGCGCCGGCCGCACGCGACCGCTGCGCCCAGCAACAACAAGGGAATCGCAACCACCCATTTCATCCCGAAATTCATTGCCATCCCGGTCCACATCGTTGCGAACCCCCGGTAGGTGGCAAAGCCGGAAAAATCGACGTTATTCCCCTTTGCAAGATTGTCCCAATACCTGTGGTACGAGGGCGTGGTGCAGTCCACGCAGAAATCGGCGCAGTTGTAAACCTCCGGTCGGCCCGTCAGCTTATGCCAGAAAATCTGCGATGCGATGGCAATATGGGAATGGGAGACGGTGGCGAAGTCCTTGTGAAAGTAGTAAATCTGCTGGTACCACACCAGCGCGCCGAGCAGGTTGATCCAGAAAGCAACGAGCAGGACGGCGGCGAGCACCGCGCGTTTTGTAAGCCTCGCGCCGAGGTTGTGGACGAAAACGATGAGCGGCACGTGCCCTACGATCATTGCGGGGACAACGAGCCGCGGCCCCCAGCCCCAGCCGCCGCTCCAGTCGTGCCAGCGCGCATAGAACAGAAGATCGGTGAGCACGATCGTTGCCACGAATACCGCGACAGTCCTGTGAGACCGGAACAAAGGGCGCAGCGAAGCCGCGGCAATAACGAGCAGGGGCGAGAATACGAACACGGATTTCGAGGGCGACAGAAGGAGGCCCGCAAGTCCGATGTGCAGCGGCGTTCCGAACTGCCTCTGTTCCTCGCCGTATCCGAAGTTGAACGCGGAACCGTAGCAATGGTGGTTGAGCGCCATGAGTGCGGCAAGCGGCAGCCCTGCCATGAGCGCAAACGCAAGGGCGCCTTCCGGAGTAGCCCGCTTTGCAAAAAGGCAATATGCGGCGTAGGACGCCACAATGAGGCAGAGCGGCGCATTGCCGATCTTGAGCAGGTACAGCGCGCTCGCCACGGCGCCAAGCGCGGCGCCGCCGGAAAAATCGAGCCTTGTGTTCCGGGCGATGAGAACGAGAAGCAGAACCAGACATGCGGTGGAGGGCACTTCGGCGTGGATGATCTTTGAATAGGGAAGGAGAATGGATCCGCAGCAGATGAGCACAACGGCGACCGCCGATTCGCGGGCGCCATACCCGAGCCGCAGGAACAACAGGAAGAACAGCAGCGCGATGATTGCGGCGTAAATTGTATTTGTAAAGCTGAGAAAGAACCGGAGCGCATAGTCGAAGCGCACGCCAGAGGCCCGCGACACGAGGTCCGCGAGGGCCACCTGCGGCAGAAACGACACCGCGTAGCCGAGTCCGTACCGGCTGTGGTACGTTCCGTTCCTGGTGAGGTTGACAGCCCAGAAATGATTGTTCTTCTCGATGGCAAGCGAGTGTTTGAAGTACAGGGATTTCGCCGTCTCGACGCTGTACTCGGTGTCGGAGGGAAGGTTTCCCATGGGCGCGAACACGGCGAAAAAGAGAAAGGCCGCAACGGCCAGCCAAAGTGCGGCGCAAAACACGCGCGGTCGGGAACCGGGGACGACGGCGGACAGTGTGGTCATGTTGTGCGCATTCCTTGAAATCTTCCGATAGTTTTCCAGGGTCAAATTGTATCATGCGGCACGGGAAAAGAAAAGGCCGGCCGGCGTTTATCCTGGAGGACCGCAGGCTGCGTTTTACGGCGACGATTATGTATATTATCAACCGGCCATAGAGGCGATCAAGCCCGGGCCCATCCAGAAAGCAAGCACCATTATGCGTCCAATCCCTATTGTGGACATCTCCAACGCCGGCGGCAAACGCGTGATCCGGCGCATCCGTAAATCGCAGCAGGCGCGGGCCGGTCGGGCGCAGGCCGTCGTGGCAACGGTCCTTGCCGACGTGGGGCGTCGCGGTGACGCCGCGCTGTTCGCCTATACCAGGAAATTCGACCATGTCGCGGTCTTTGCCGGGAACATCAGGCTCGACGCGGCGTATATCCGCGACCGGGCGCACGACGCGCCCGCCGCCTTCAGGCGGTCGTGCGCAGAGGCAGCCAAGCGCATACGCGCGTATCACGAGAGGCAGAAACCCTGCGAGTTCGTGATGCGGACGCGGGAAGGGCTGCTGTCGCAGATCGTGAGGCCGGTGCGCCGGGCAGGGGTATACGTTCCCGGCGGTTTCGCGTTGTATCCGTCAAGCGTGCTCATGAACGTGATTCCGGCCCAGATCGCGGGCGTCCGGGAAATCGCGGTAGCCACCCCGCCCCGCGGCGAGCTCGATCCCGGCATTGCGTTCGCGCTCCGGATGCTCGGCGTTTCCGAAGTGTACCGCATGGGCGGCGCTCAGGCGATTGCCGCGCTGGCCTACGGCACCCGCAGCGTTGAGGCGGTGGACAAGATTGTGGGTCCGGGCAATTTGTATGTCGCGCTTGCAAAGAAAGCCGTTTTCGGGACCGTGGACATCGACGCGGTGGCGGGGCCCAGCGAGGTGATCGTACTGGCCGATGGGTCGGCGAATCCCGAGTGGGTTGCGCTTGATCTCCTTGCCCAGGCGGAGCACGGCAGCGGCGACGAAACCGCGTTCTGCGTCACCGAAGACGCGCGCTTTGCCGCCAGGGTGCAAAGCGCGGTTGCCGCCGAAATAGCGCGGTCGCCGGTTCGCCCGGTGTTCGAGCGGCTTCGCGCCGGCGCGCTGTGCATTTGCCTGGCGTCAAGCCGCGGCAAGAGTATAGAATTTGTCAACGAATGCGCTCCCGAGCACCTCGAGATCGTCACCCGGAACCCGCGCCGCGACCTTGCCGGAATCCGCAACGCGGGAGCGGTCTTTATCGGGCCCTATTCGCCGGTTGCGGTGGGCGACTATTTCGCCGGTACCAATCATGTGCTGCCCACCGGCGGGGCGGCACGGTTTGCCTCCGGACTCGGCGTGGAGAGCTTTGTAAAACGCATGTCGGTTGCCGAGATCAGCAAGGAGGGGCTTGGCCGCGCCTCCGCGCACGTATCGGTGCTGGCGCGGGCCGAAAAGTTCGTCCATCATGCCCTGAGCGTGGAGCGCCGGACCGGGCGGCAGCCGGCGGGCGATCCGGCGTGAAGAAAATCCTTCTTGTCAATACAAACACCGAGAGCGCCCCGTACCCGGTCCCGCCGGTCGGGCTGTGCCTGCTCGCCTCAACGCTGTGCAAGACGCACGAGGTCCGCATCTTCGACGGCCTGGCCGCCCCGGCCGGATCGCTTCCCCGCGTGGTACGCAGTTTTGCGCCGGACTATGTGGGCGTCGGGATACGGAACATCGACAGCATCGTTCTGGACAAGCCGGTCTATTACATCGACGACATCCACGAAAAATTCTTTGTGCCCATCAAGCGTGAAACGGACGCCCCGATTATCGCGGGCGGCAGCGGATTTAGCGTATTCCCGTTCGAATTGATGGAGCGGTCCGGCGCGGATTACGGCATCGTGGGCGAGGGTGAAGCCGCGCTGGCGCACCTTGTTGCGGCTCTTGACAGAGGAGATGCTGCCGCGGGAATTCCGGGTGTTATAAAGGGAAACACCGTCCCGGAGGCGTTTGTCGGGCAGTCGCCGTCGCTCGACATGGACACGGTCCCGTTTTCGGAAGTCGACCGATGGATCGATTTCTCGCCCTACGCCAGGCGCGGCGCCTATCCGATTCAGACCAAACGGGGATGCGGCCATCGGTGCGTGTATTGCACCTACCCGTGCATCGAAGGCGTTTCCTACCGGCGCCGCTCGCCCGAGGCCGTTGCCGACGAGATCGAGCAGGCGGCGGGCCGCCTTGGGGATGTTACGTTCGAATTTGTGGACTCCACCTTTAATGACCCGCCCGGCCACGCCGAAGCGATCTGCCGCGCGATTATCGGGAAGAACATCACGGTGCGGCTGCGCACCATGGGAATTAATCCCGCGCATGCGAGCAGGGAACTCTTCGACCTGATGCTCGCCGCGGGCTTCTCCCAGATCGACTGCACGCCGGATTCCGGATCGTCAACAATGCTTGCCAACCTCAGGAAGAATTTCACCCTGCCGCAGCTCGAAACAACCGCGGACCTCATCCGGCGGGCGAATATCCCCACCATGTGGTTTTTTGTGTTTGGCGGCCCGGGCGAAACCGAAAAGACCATCGCGGAAACCTTCGCGTTTGTCGACAAGTGGGTGAACCCGGAGGACATGGTGTACATGATGGCGGGCCTCCGCATATACCCGAACACCGAATTGCACCGCATTGCGCTTCGCGAAGGAATCGTTGGACCTCTTGATCCGTTGCTGCGGCCCGTGTTTTACCTGTCGCCGCTCGTACGCAAGGATCGCATCGATGCGCTCATGCAGGAAGCCGCGGAAACCCGCCACAACTGCGTGCCTGCGTCGCAGTCCGCGCCTTCGCCTGCGATGATGCAGCGGGCCATGGAGATGAGGGCGCAGGGAAATGCGCGGGAGCCGATGTTCAGGACTCTTTTGCGGGTGCGAAGGGAAATGATGAAAGATGGGACGCTGGAATAGCCGCAGGGTTGCTTGACAAACAGCAAACTGTCCCGCTACGAAATCCTCACCCTGATATATTCCGCGAGGTCCGCAAGGATTTGTCCCTTGTCGCCCAGGAATGCCGCTTCGCGCCGCGCCTTGTCGATCAGGTCTTTCGCATACGCCTTGGACTGGGCCATTCCCACGACGCTGGGGAACGTCACCTTGCCCTTCTCACGGTCGCTTCCCGCGTCCTTGCCGATCTGTTCGGTGGTTCCTTCTTCGTCAAGAATATCGTCGACCACCTGGAAGGCAAGACCGACAAAATCGCCGTAGGCCGACAGCCGTTCAACGGTCGAACCGGGCGCGCCGGCAAGCATGGCGCCGATGCGCACGCACGCGCGGATGAGCGCGGCGGTCTTGTTCCTGTGGATGTATTCGAGGGTTTGCCGGGTGGCCTGCGTGCCTTCGGATTCTATGTCCACCACCTGGCCGCCGATCATGCCGCCCGTGCCGAGCGCGCGCGACATTTCCACGACGACATCGGCCCTGCCGATTGATCCGAGGCATTCGTATGCGTAAATGCACAGCGCGTCGCCGCCGAGCACGGCAAGCGCCTCGCTGTATGCCTTGTGCGCCGTGGGCTTGCCGCGACGGAAGTCGTCGTCGTCCATGCAGGGCAAATCGTCGTGGATAAGGGAGAAGGTGTGGAGCATCTCCACGGCCGCGCAGGCGAGCAGCGCGTGCTCGTCGCCGAAGGTTCCGCCGCATGCCTCAAACGACGCCATGATGAGGCACGGCCGCACGCGCTTACCGCCTGCGAAAGTGCTGTACCGCATGAGCGAATGGATGGACGGCGGATAGGTGGTTTCCGGCGGGAGCAGTCTGTTGAGCGCGGCTTCGGTGGCCTCCGAAACGGCCTTCATGTAGGTCTTGAGGTCATTCATCGGTGGACTCTCCGCCGGCGGTCTCGGCGCTTGACACGCCGAGAATTGTTTCGATGAACTCGCCGTTCTTCCCGGCAAGCAGTTCCTTGATTTTTCCCTCCGCGCTCCTGAGGTGCGAATCGCAGGTCTTCATGAGCGCCACTCCCTTTTCGAATTGTTCCAGGGCGCTGGTGAGCGTGAGATCCGGGCTCTCAAGCTTTTCAACGATTTTCTCGAGTTCCTTGAGGGCAACCTCAAAGCTCAGTTCCGATTTTGCCACCGCGTTGCTCCCGTTGGTGTTATATGCCGCGCGCCGTGAGACTGTGGGTCAGCCAACGCTTGTCGACGTGACGGTTGCCTCGGCTCTTCCCGAATGAAAATATATTCTTATCGCGTCTCCGCACGACACCTGCGAGACGTTTTTTACCGTTGTACCCTTCGCGTCGGCCACGACGCTGTATCCTCGCGCCATGGTGGCAAGGGGGCTCAGCGCCGAGAGCCTCGATGCTGCGGCGGAGACCCGCAGCCGCGCGCCGCTCAGGTTTGCGCGCAGGCCGAGCGCCTGGCGGCTTTCGAGGTCGCTCAGAGCCTGCCGTGTTTCGTCGGCGAGTTCCGCGGCGCGCCGCCACCCGGGGCTCTGTGCCAGCGAATCGAACGCGGCGCGCGACTCCTGGAAAAATCTGTCGCAATCGCCGTACAGCCGCCGGCACAGCGCGCGGAAGTACCGCTGGTTTTCACGGTCGTCGGCTATCACCATTTCGGCGGCCGCCGACGGCGTGGGCGCGCGGAGGTCCGCGACAAAATCGGCAATGGTAAAGTCGATCTCATGGCCCACGGCCGATACAACCGGCAGGGCCGAAGCCGCAATCGCGCGCGCGACGATCTCCTCGTTAAAGGCCCACAGGTCTTCCGCGGAGCCGCCGCCGCGGCCCACGATGATGCAATCCACCTTGCCGTACCGGTTCATGTCGGCAATCGCCTGCGCGATTGCGGGCGCCGCGGCCTCTCCCTGCACCGGCACGTCGATCACGACGATGGAAGTGCGGGGAGCGCGCGAGCGCGCGACCTTGACAATATCGAAAAGCGCCGCGCCGCGCTTGGAAGTGATTACGCCGAGTGTGGTGACGGTGTCGGGCAGGGGCCGCTTGCGCGCCGGATCAAACAGGCCTTCCTTCTCCAGTTTTTCCTTGAGCGCGAGAAATGCGGCGTAGAGGGCGCCGAGTCCGGCCGGCTGCATGCGGTGGATGTCGAGCTGATAATAGCCGCCTTTCTGGTACACCCGGATCGAGGCGATGGCAACGATTTGCATGCCGTCTTTGGGCTCGAACCGCAATTGCGTTGCAGTCTGCTTCCAGAGCACGCCGGGAATCTGGCTGGCTTCGTCTTTGAGTCGCAAATAGCAATGACCGCTTGATGCGCGCTTGAAACCGGACAGCTCTCCCTCGACCCACACCAGCGTGTTGCCGCTCTCGATGATGCGGCCAAGCCCGCCGTTGATCTCGCTTACCGTGTAGGGTTTTTCGCGTTTCTGAGGAGGCTGAAACCGGAAAGCGGAGGATTCCGCGGGCGAATCGCCGTTGTTTTCGAACGAGTAACGCCGCCGCCGCTCGTTCACGCCGAGGAGCGCGTCCGCATCTTCGAACAAGGGGTGATCATACATCGAGTTCATGAGAAAACCGTACCTGTTCGCACACGCGCGTGATTGACCGCGCCTTGCCGGTTGCATCCAGAATGTCGACGATGGCGCCGCACAACAGGGGGCCCTCGTTGGACGGCTCGAACCGCGTGGGTGTTTGCAAAAGGAACCTGCGCAGAACCTGCTCTTTCTTCATGCCGATGATGGAATCCGCCGCGCCGGTCATGCCCGCGTCGGTGAGGTAGGCGGTGCCGGCTGCGGAAATCCGTTCGTCGGCGGTCTGGATATGCGTATGCGTGCCGATCACCGCGCTCACCCTTCCGTCAACGTAGGCGGCAAATGCTTTCTTTTCGCTGGTTGCTTCCGCGTGAAAATCAACGAATATGACATTCGTGGACGCCGACAAATCTTCTATTGCGGCCGCGCCGGTCCGGAACGGACAGTCGAGCGTTTCGCCGAAGAACACCCGGCCCTGTAAATTGACAATTCCCAGCGTCCGGCCGTCGGGCAGGGTGTAGAGCGCCGTGCCTTTCCCCGGGTTGCCGGGCGGGAAATTGTGCGGCCGCAGCACAAAGGGGTCGTTCGCAAAGTCGTCGAAGGCGTCGGCATTGGCAAAGGAATGATTGCCCCCGGTGATCACGTTCACGCCGAACTTGTGCAGTTTGCCCACGAGGTTGTGGGTGATGCCCTTGCCGCCCGCGACGTTCTCCCCGTTTGCGACGCACACGTCTATGGCATATTCCTTGATAAGGGAGGGAAGCCGCTCGGCAAGGACTCGTTTGCCGCAGGTGCCGAAGATGTCGCCTATAAATAATAGTTTCATATAGTACTAATTCTGGTGGGGAAACCGTAGCCGGTTTCCCCTGGCCCCCGGCTTCCGGCGCTACGCGCCGGCGATCCGGGGGCACACCCCTTCCAGCGGAAACGTGCGCGAGGCGCAACGCTCCCGCATTGCGCGCGTCACGTTCCCGCAACGCCTTCTCATTGGTACGCCGCTCTGCGGCGATAAAGACAAAGAAATATCGGAACTAAGAATCATGAATAGATGCAGTTGATTAAAAGATAAGTTACGCTTCGGGGATTGCGGGATTAATGGTCGTTGGGAATGAGAGTAAACACCCACGGCTTTATGCTACCAATCTTGCAGGAGAAACCATTTTGCGGTCGTTTTGGGCCCTTCCTGTCGGGGGCGCGAAAATCCTCGTCGCAATCAAAAGACTGGAAGCTGGGCGTTCCCCTCGCTGCGCTCGGGTCGGTCTCCTTGCAGGCTCGGCTATTCGCCTCGGTACCGCCTGCCGCTAGGGCCTGCGGCCGCGGTCAGGCGGCACCGCGCTTTTGCGCGCCTTCCAGTCCACCTTACGCTGGGCAGAAGATTGTTGCCCAATTGTCAACAAAGGCTTGCGCGATTCTATTTGGGGCACCTCCATTTATTCGGCAAAAGGGTTTGTCATCCCCGACCTGATCGGGGATCCATCATTTCTTCATAGGGGAAATGGGTTGGAAAACCTCTGCTCCCTTCATAAGTATGCACGTGTAGTCGCGGCCCCGCTTTCGCGGGAATGACATCAAGCCTTCGCTGGTGTCCGCGAACTTTCAAACAGTCCGGGCTCGTATGAATGAAACGGGCGGTTCATGTTGTTATGGGAAAAATGCAATAAAGTAAAGAACCATCCGTCTTGAACCACCATGCATGGCTCACCAGATGCTGTGGATGAGGGCCTGTGGGCATGCGACGACGTGCGACACCTTGCAACCAAAAACTTTCGGGGAGGATAAGGTATGGCGATGAGTAAAAGTTCTGTGGCGCAACCAAAGGCAAGCTACGTGCCGTGGTATAGAACAAAGATCTTTGTGCTTTTTGCAGGAGCGGCGGCAGTCGCATGCGTCGCGGGCCTGGGTGGCCTTTACCTGTCGTCCACAAAATACCTGTATATCGACGATGCAATGATTCAAGGCGACAAGATTTCGGTAAGTTCCCGGCAACCGGGCAAAGTGTCGAGGCTTCTTGTCGAAGAAGGAAGCGTCGTAAAAAAGGGTCAACTGCTCGTATCGCTAGACGAATCGGAAATTTCGGCGCAAAAGACACAAGCCGAAACCGCCATGCTGCTTGCCGAAGAGAACATGAAATTGTACACCACAGGCGTGGGCAAAGCGCAAAACGATTTGGGGCGCGCGCAGCTTCAGTTTAAGAGCGGTTACATTCCAACCGAGCAATATGAGCACGCGGAAAACCAGCGGGAAGTGGCCGAAATTCAGAAATCCATAGCAGCGGCGCAGGCTGCTTCCGCCAGGGCGCAATTCAATATTGTAAAGACGCAAATGGACGAATATTCCATTTACGCAACCGACGACGGAGTTGTAGCGAAGAAATGGGCAACCGAGGGCGACGTGATAATGCCCGGCCAGCCCTTGTACACAATGTACAACCTGCATACGATTTCCGTTGCCGCGAATGTGGAAGAAACCAAGTTCACCTCCATTCGATTGGGCCAGAAAGCCCTTGTTACGGTTGATGCATATCCGAATAGGACCTGGACCGGGAAAGTGGTTTCGTCCGGACCATGCGCGGCTTCACAATTTGTGCCGGTGCAATCGACCAGCGCATCGGGAGAATTCACCAAGATAACGCAATACGTGCCTGTACGCATCGTGCTTGACAGCATGGCAAACAACGATATGGCAGCCTCAACGCCCCTGTTGCCCGGCATGTCGGTGGAAGTGCGTCTGAAGGGGGTGGATCAATTATGACAAAGACCATTCCTGCTAGTCTGTTGAGGCAGATGATGAGAACTTTCCACCCGTTAAGATCAAGTCTTGCTCTGATGGTGGCGACTACAATGTTGGCCGCAGTGCCGGGATATTCCGAAACTTTGTCCGTCGCATCGAATCTTGAAAAGCTAACGCTATCGGCAATGGCCAACAGCCCCGCGATTCATCAAGCTGAGGCTGGTTTGCAAAAAGCAAAAGCGAATCTGGACCAATACCGATCGGGATATTATCCAACAGCCGGCCTGAGCGCCGTGTATTCGCGCCAGGCTCCCAATTCCGAAATCTCTTTTCCAAGCTTTGGAAGCTTTAAGTTTTTCCCGGATAATAATGTCGACTGTCACGTTGACATTTCGCAACAAATATACGATTTCGGCAAAAGCCATGCGCAAGTTTCGGGAGGAAAATGGGAGGTGAAAGCCGCCGAGTACAGCCTGGACATGGCGCGGCAGCAGGTACGATTCCAAACACTGCAATTGTTTTACGGCGTTCTTTTGTACCAGCAGGAGATAAAGCTGCAGGCCGACGAGATACAGGCCCTCACTCAATACTGCGACATGACAAGAAACAAGGTTACGACCGGTGTTGCAACCAATTTTGACGTCATGACAATTCAAGTGCAGCTTTCCGAGGTCCAAACCGCGCATCAGGACCAGGAAAATGAGCTTCGCAAACTGCGCATCGATCTTGCAAAGACGGTTGGAGTTGACAATTACGACAACATCCCGGTGGTCGGCAACCTTGCGCCTACAACGGCCAAGGCCGATGAAAAAGCCATGGTGGCCTATGGCCTGGAGCATAGCCGGGAACTTGCGATAGCCGATGCAATGGTGCAGCAATGCCGGGAACGGTTGAAGTCTGAAAAGTGCAAATACTTCCCTGTTATCTCTGCTTCTGTGGACGCTGGCGTTAAAACCGGGTATTTCCCGGACATGAACAAATACACTCCGAATGCCGGCGGTGCACTAACGGCGGATGTGCCGCTATTCAGCTTTGCACAGTTTGCAACGGTAAGGGCGGCAGAGGCAGACCTTAGAAGCGCCGAAGAATCGAGCCGCGAGACGCGGGGAAAAATAATTGCCGATATCAGACGAGCGGTATCGGACCTCAATACGAGTTGCGACAAAATAGACGCTGCAAAGCTGCATGTGGCGCTTGCGGAAAAGACCGTGGAACAGGCGAATGTCCGCTATGCAGGTGGCATGATCACGGGATTGGATCTCCTCAGCGTACGGGCGGATCTTTCAAAGGCAAACGTGGGATATGTGCGGTCGCTGTACGATTGCCTTGTAAGCGACGCCGTGCTCAAGAGGGCGGCCGGGATGTCCCAGGATGAAGAGTACGTTAAATAGACCCGGTTATAGAGAAAGCAGGAAAGAAAGAATGAGTACAGATTCAATACATGGATTTGCGATGGAGCAGTCGGGTCCTGCCGTTGAAGCGGAGGCGATTGTCAAGATATTTGGAGACAACAGGGCGGTAGACGGCATCGACCTGGTGGTGCCTGTCGGAATGGTGTACGGCGTTTTGGGTCCCAATGGCGCGGGTAAAACAACAATGATCAACATACTGGCAACACTGCTTCGGGCCGACAGCGGCACCGCAAAGATATTCGGTCACGACGTGCTGAAGGAAGCGAATACTGTTCGTCAACTTATGAGGGTAACCGGCCAATACGCATCGCTGGACGAAGCGCTTACCGGCTACGAAAACCTTGTGATATTCTCTCGCCTGTTGGGATTAAGCCCGAAGGAAGCGCGCAAACGAACAAACGACCTTCTTGAAGAATTCGAACTTGCCGATGCTGCCCGCCGGCCCGTGTCCAAGTTCTCGGGCGGCATGAGGCGGCGTCTTGATCTGGCCGCAAGCATCATATCGCAGCCGCCGCTCTTGTTTCTCGACGAGCCCACAACCGGGCTTGACCCGCACAACAGGGCCCGCATGTGGACCCTGATACGGCGCCTGGTAGCTCAGGGAACTACGGTAATTCTCACGACGCAATATCTTGACGAAGCGGATCAGCTTGCCGACCGGATAGCGGTAATAGATCACGGCCGGGTGGTTGCCGAAGGACTCACCAACGAATTAAAGGCGTCGATAGGCACCACGTCTTTGCACGTGCAGCTTACGGAACAGGCCGATACGGACAATGCCATGAGCACAATCGCACGCGTGCTCGGCGCAAAAGGAACAGTGGTAGACAGGAAACACATTTCGGCGCCCATGGCAAATCCGGACCTTATCGCGGATCTGTTCGTTGCGTTCCGGGATGCCGGAATCCGGCTTGCCGAACTCAGCGTGCAGAAACCCACGCTCGACGAAGTATTCCTTACACTAACCGGGCACGGCACAACAGAAGAAACCAAGGAGAATGTAGAATGAACGGCACCTTAGAATTAAATCCATCGCTCGTGCAACCCTACAAGCAAACGCTTGGTCAGATTGTCGACAATTCAATGACACTGGCCTACAGGGGGCTCATCAAAGTCCGCAGAAATCCGGAGCAGCTTTTCGACGTTACGCTGCAACCGATTATCTTCACGCTCATGTTTACCTATCTCTTCGGCGGGGCCATTGCGGGCAACATACGCAATTATCTCCCCATAGTTATTCCCGGAATTCTCGTGCAAACGGTAATCGGCGCGTCCATGGTAACCGGTGTCCAGCTTCGCGAAGACATGGAAAAGGGAGTTTTCAACAGATTCAAGTCTCTTCCCATTGCGCGAATTTCGCCGCTGCTGGGGGCGCTGTTGGCAGATACCATTCGTTATGCCATAGCAACGTCGCTCACATTTTTTGTCGGATATATAATCGGATATCGGCCTTTTGGAGGCATTGTCGGCATAACGCTGGCCGGAGCGTTGGTTATCGTTGTTGCATGGGCAATAAGTTGGATCTTCGCCTTTTTCGGAGTTATCGCGCGCACATCGGCAAGCGTTCAGGGCATATCCATGCTGGTTTTGTTTCCGCTCACATTCCTTTCGAACGCATTTGTGCCGACAAGAACTCTGCCGAAAGCGCTTCGGTTATTTGCAGACGTCAACCCAATTTCCCATCTTATTTCCGCGGTGCGGCAGCTCACCAATCATGCCAATCTCGTCGTGGGCCAGGATCTCTGGCTTTCCTTACTGGGAGCTGCGTTGATAGTTGCGGTGTTTGCGCCGCTCACGATTGCGGCGTATATGAGAAAAGCATAATAAAAAATACAAATACAAATGCAAATACAAATAGTAGACAACGACTTGGGCGTTGCCCAGTCCTTCGCGAAAAAGAGGGCGGAGCATGAAAACACGACGCGCGCAATGCGCAAGCGTTGCGCATCGCGCGCGTTTCTGCTGGATGGGGTGTGGGTGCCACGCAGGGGCGCAAAATTTTGCGCCCCTGCGTGGCACCCCAGGGGAAACCACTTGTAGTTTCCCCACCCAAACCTCTTCTTATTGGTCTGCATTTTGCTATTTAAATAGGGTGTGTCCGGCGGCACGATTGCCGCTTTTCCCGGCGCTTCCCCAAATTACGGACCCGAATGAATGATAGACAAAGACACTTTGATGTTGCTCATCCCTGTTTTGCTGGTTGCAGCAGCGGGCTCCGTGTCAATCTTCCTGCATTACAAGGACTGGAAGCGGGAAAAAGAGCATACGGGAAGTTTGTTTAGAAACATGTACAGGGGGATTTATGCACTGGCGCTCAGCATGGGTTTTCTGATATACCTGATTTACAAAATGGTATCAAAGTAGCGTCCATAAGAATGTGGGCGCCCCGCCGCTTGGTTCACACGCCGCATCCAGCTCCGTGCCTTCCAGGCAGCCTGTTCGGACCCTTGTTGGGCATGAATCCTTTGTTCAAGAAAGGTCAAAACGGTCGGCATTCATCACCTTGTTCCAGGCGGCAACGAAATCATCAACGAACTTTGCCTGCGCGTCATCACATGCATAAACCTCTGAGAGAGCACGCAGTTGGGAATTTGATCCAAAGATCAGGTCGACGCGGGTGCCGGTCCACTTGAGTTCGCCCGTGGCACGATCGCGGCCTTCGAATACGTCCCGTTCCTCCGTTGCCGGCTTCCATATTGTCCCCATGTCAATTAGATTTACAAAGAAGTCGTTGGTGAGAACCCCGGGGCGTTTTGTGAAGACGCCCTGCGAGGACCGGCCGTAGTTGACATTAAGGACTCTCAGGCCGCCGATAAGGACCGTCAACTCCGGGGCGGACAGCGTGAGCAGTTGCGCCCGATCAATCAACAGTTCCTCTGACGGCACCGAGTATTTCGTCTTGAGGTAGTTACGAAAGCCGTCCGCAACAGGTTCGAGTACGTCAAACGATTCTACGTCGGTCTGCTCCTGCAAAGCATCCATGCGACCGGGCGTAAAGGGAACCGTCACATTTCGGCCGGCCTTCTTTGCCGCTTTCTCAATAGCGGCGCAACCGCCAAGGACGATCAAATCGGCGAGCGACACCTTTTTCCCGCCCGGCTGTGTCTTGTTGAACGCCTTTTGAATTTTGTCAAGAGTCTGCAGCACCTTTTTTAATTGTGCAGGCTGATTGATCTCCCAATCTTTCTGCGGTGCCAGGCGGATGCGCGCCCCATTCGCGCCGCCGCGCTTGTCGGACCCGCGGAAAGTAGAAGCCGATGCCCAGGCGGTTGAGACCAGCTCGGAGATTGACAAGCGTGAGGCGAGGATCTTGGCCTTGAGCAGCGCGATGTCCTGCTTATTGATCGGCTTGTGATTAACGGCCGGAATCGGATCCTGCCAGATCAATTGCTCTTTCGGAACTTCCGGGCCGAGATAGCGGCAGCGCGGCCCCATGTCGCGGTGTGTCAGTTTGAACCACGCGCGGGCAAATGCGTCGGCGAATGCCTGTGGGTCTTTGTGAAAGCGCCGCGCAATAGGTTCGTAGATCGGGTCGAACCGCAGTGACAGGTCGGCCGTGGTCATCATAGGCGGGTGTTTCTTCGAAGGGTTGTGGGCGTCCGGGATCATGTGCTGGGGCCTTACATTTTTGGCGTGCCATTGCTTTGCCCCGGCAGGGCTTGTAACAAGCTCCCACTCGTACCCGAAGAGCATATCGAAATAGCCGTGGTCCCACTTTGTTGGTTGCGGCTTCCAGGCGCCTTCGATACCGCTGCCCGTTGCATGCTCACCTTTTCCCGTGCCGAACCGGTTGATCCAGCCCAGCCCCTGTTCTTCTATGGGCGCGGCTTCGGGTGCCGGACCCACCAGCGTCGGATCTCCTGCGCCATGCGCCTTGCCAAATGAGTGTCCGCCGGCAACAAGAGCGACCGTTTCTTCGTCGTTCATGGCCATACGGGCGAAGGTTACGCGCACATCGCGGCCCGATGCCACAGGGTCGGGATTGCCGTTGGGCCCTTCGGGGTTCACATAAATCAACCCCATCTGCACGGCTGCCAGGGGGCTTTCGAGTTCACGATCGCCGCTGTAACGCTTGTCACCAAGCCAGGTATCTTCCTTGCCCCAGTAGATGTCCTCCTCGGGTTCCCAAATATCTACACGGCCGCCGCCAAAGCCGAATGTTTTGAAGCCCATCGATTCCAGCGCGCAATTGCCGGCCAGGATCATGAGGTCGGCCCAGGATATCCTCTTTCCATATTTCCGTTTTACGGGCCAGAGCAGGCGGCGCGCCTTGTCGAGGTTCACATTGTCCGGCCAGCTGTTGAGTGGAGCAAAACGCTGGTTGCCGGTGCCGGCGCCGCCGCGGCCGTCTGAGGTGCGGTAGGTGCCTGCACTGTGCCAGGCCATGCGAATCATTAGACCGCCGTAATTACCCCAGTCGGCAGGCCACCAGTCCCGCGAATCGGTCATCAGGGCGTAAAGGTCCTTTTTCACGGCCGCCAGATCAAGCTTCTTGAATTCTTCGGCATAGTTGAATTCCGGGCCCATGGGGTTGGACACCTTTGTATGCTGGTGAAGGACACCCAGGTTCAACTGGTTCGGCCACCAGGTGCGGTTCGAGGTGCCTTGGCTGGCGGTGGGCTTGCTTATTGCGCCCGTTACCGGGCACTTGTCCTCAGTATTCATAGCGCTTTCCCCTTTCGGTTGATTCTTCCCATTTCCGGCAATCTTCACAAAGTCCAAAGGAATCTATTCCATGACGGGATATTTTAGGAGAACTCATCTTAAGAGTATCCGGGACCTTCAGGTCGAATACGCCGAATTTCGCAGGGCGTTTCTCCTCACGTATGCTTTTTGTAGTGAAGGGCAACGACGCCGGATTGAAGGGTTTTCAAACCGATAAAATCCAGCAGAAGCCTCTCGTGCGGCTTCACGGTGCCGAATAACCGCGGTCCTTTACCGGCAACAACCGGGTGAACCACGAAATGATATTCGTCAATCAAACCGCGGTCCGAAAGCTGGGACGCAATGCTCAAACTGCCTACGGAAATGTCTTTCCCGGGCTGCTGCTTGAGCGTGAGCACCTCTTCCACAACGTTTGCGCTCACGATTCTCGTGTTGTTGCCCTCAACATGTTTCAATGTCGTGGAGAATACGACCTTGTCCAGCGAGTCGAACACGCGGGCGAACTCCTTGGTTGGCCCTGTCTCCGATTGGTTCCTGGCGATGTCGGGCCAATAGGGAACCATGAGTTGATAGGTGATCCGGCCGAAGAGGAGGACGCCCGCATCGCGCAGCAGCCCGGTAAAGAAGTCGTGCAACTCCTTGTCGGCAATCATGTCCGTGTGGTTGCAGTACCCGTCGGCGGTACTATTGATCGCAAAAACAACCTTTCTCATAGATTTCCTTATATGACGTTAGATAGAGGCCGGTGATCCTGTTGTAACAGGGCGCGATTTAGTTCTTAACTTCTCATAAAGGTTCGGTAGGCCGTTAGGTCAAAGTAAATGGTTAGTCTGGTCAACCTATTATCCTTAACCTGCCAAACTTCAGAAACGTCTTGACTGAGTTTTTCGCCTTTGGGATTCACATAGTCGTACCCCACTATGGCGCAAGCATCTTCATTCTCCACGATCATCTGTTTTACCTTGACTCCATGCACTCCCTTTAAAAACGGGGTGAATGATTGAATGACCGCTTCCTTCCCTTTTGCATCCAATGCCCCGGAAGCATCCGAAAAGATGGCGTTTTCGGAATAAAGCTCTTTCCATTTGTCATCCTTATGAGCAAGACTTTCGTAATAACCTTGAACAAGGCTCCTCGTCGACATGGGCACTCCTTTGGCACTATGAGACCTAAATCAGGCTCTTTGGAATATTTAACCTGCAAATATTGCGCCATAAGCGACACCGACCGGGGGTAGGCGCGTTTTTCTGCTTGTTTCTCTGTTTGTCGGCAGCGAGCATTGCGCCAAAAACAGGGCGGGCCGACACGGCAAGCCCGCAAGCGGTGGGTTTGGAGCCCAATAGAGCGAAGAAGAGCATGTGCACAACCGCCTTCTGCGACAAATACCAGATCTAACTTAAATGCGCGCCGCCGTCTACTTCTATGATAGTTCCAGTAACGAATGTGTTCTCGATTAGAAAAACGATCGCTTGCGAAACATCTTCCGGGCGGCCGACTCTGCGAACCGGCAAGGTTTTCGATGTTTGTTCAAATATGGAATCCTTCGCCTCTCTTGGCATTTTGTCCCACCACGGCGTATCAATAACTCCGGGCGAAACCGCATTCACCCGTATTGGCGCCAACTCTTTTGCCAAAGTAGGAATGATTGTTTCTAGAGCCCCGTTGATTGCCGCAAGTCCAATTGTTCCCGGTAAAGCCATACGCGCACTTCCAGCCGAGATGAAAGTAACGGACCCGCCGGGTTTCAAAGTATTGAGGGCACTCTGCGCCACCGAAATCTGAGCAAAAAATTTACCCTCCATCCCGCTGCGAATGTCGTTCAAATTAAGGGCTCTAAATGGGCCGGCACCTTTGCCGCCGCTCAGCGAGAGAACCAAATGCTCAAAACCGCCGGACTGCGCAAAGAACTTATCTACCGCGGATCTGTCCGTAGCATCAACACTTGCGATTTCCACCTTCGCGCCGATACGACTGCGGGCTTTCTCCAGGCGATCCTGGTTACGGCCGACAACAATTACGCGTAAACCGTTTGACGAAAGCTTCTTTGCGGCGTTTTATGAACTCGCAGCCAGCCGCTATTCGCCCAGTCTTGTAAGCTCATTTTCGGTTCCAATTATCATTAATTTAGGAGAATCAATTACATTCTTGACAAAATGCTCTTTTTCTATTTTTCGAGTAACAAATTCCTTTAGCGTCATTACATGCGGATTAATTTCCCGCCCAATTTTAAGACTTGGTTCTTTCAATACCTTGCTCAATGTCCTTAGGGCTATATCTCCAATAATAAAAACATCAATGTCGCTATCTGATTTTTCTGTCCCGCTGGCAAAGGAGCCGAAAACAAAGGCAAATTTAATTGCATCAATTGAGAGGGATATTCGCAGGATTTCGGTTAGGCCGATGGTTTTCAGAACCAGATTATGAATCTCACGATACAGGGGATGTGCTGTGTTTGCTTTGTAATAGGTGCGGTTACCGTCCTGTTGCTTAAGTATTAGTTCCAATCTCTCCAGTTTCATTATCTCTTGCTGGACAGTTCCGATTGCCAATTTTGAGCGGCGTTGGATTTCCCGCAGATGATATTCCTGAATATCGGTTCCAAAAAGAATCCGAAAGATTTCAGCACGTACTCTTGAAGACACGAGTTCGGCGAGAATGTTCATTGCAGTCCCTTTGTATGGTTATAACATACAATTGTGCGGTATTAACATACAAATACTTTTTTGCAATATCCAAGATTGTGTCTGGGGTTTTAATCCTTTCGCCCGCGCGGTTCTAGGTGCAGTATTTTGGTGCGCTCTGCACGGATCATTGGGCAAGCAGTATTTAATTCGACTGGAAATGCACGAAAAATTAGTGCAATTTTTGTTGTTTCCTCATCATTTTCAGAAGAATTTGCATCCGTTTTTGCCTGGTCGCCGGCTTCTTTGCAGTTTCCAATCGCCAGGCAATTGCATAGGTATTTGCCTTATTGAGCGTCTTAAAAAATTCGTAGGCCTGTTGGTCTTTTTTAAGTATCGATAGAAAATCGGCGGAAATTTCCATTTGGCTGGGAGAATCATAGGCCTTGTCCCACCTGCCGTCTTTTTTTGCGGTTTCTATTTCTTTGAGTCCGGATGGTTGCATTCGCTTTTCTTCGATAAGCCGGGCCACTCGTGTTTTATTTCGCTTTGACCATATGCTCTTTGATCTGCGCGGCGTGAATTTTTGAAGCCACGATGTTTCATCATACGCTTTTTTCTGACCGTCGATCCAACCAAAGCAAAGAGCTTCATCCAACGCCTCATCATAGGTGATCGTTGCCTCGCCGGAACCTTTCTTGAAAATTCGAAGCCAAATACCATTATTGGATATGGCATAATTGATTGCAAGCCATTCCTTCCATCGCTTTGAGGATGCAAAGGATTTAATAGGGGTTTCAGCATTTTTATTCATAGGATTATAATGCCTCCATACTCATTTCTATTTATAAATCGCATTAGCGACAAAATATTGCACCTAACGAGGCTGTAGAAAAAGGCATCTATCCGTTTGGCGCGCTGATGTCAAGTGACGAAATCTGTCCAATTTCACCATTCTTGCGCCAAGAAATTCCTTAAGAGCCGCCTGAAAGGGACCTTTTCTACAGGCTCAACGTGTGCCGTGTTACGACGTGGCCAGCGTTAGAAAACGTGACGGAGCGAAGCGACATGACACGTTTACTTCAAACGCTGGACATGTGCGCGTTTCGCGCGAACGTAACGCGGCTGTTGGTGGCGTGTACTGCCCGTACTTGTCTTGATATTTGGCGGCGGCTGTTTTTGTGGTTATTGAATTTGCAGCGCCCGGTTCTTAGTATCTTCACGCCTCGGCTTAGGACGTGCCGAGGCGTTTAGTTTGCAGAAAACTGTCTTGACAGAATATCAAGAGTCATATTGTCGGCGATTACATCGTGAGGTATCAAAAGATATTTCCAAGGCTTTCCTTGGTATGACTCTGCGTGATCGGAAGCATTCTTACACCATGCGATAGCGGCTTCCTTTTTTGCGACAACCTCTGGAGATTCCATTTCGCCACGTTCTTTGGGTTCAAGCATGTAAATCACATTTTCCGTCTCTGCCACAAAATCCGGTTGGTATTCAAGATGGTCCGACCCAATACGGTAAAATATCTGGAATTGGCCTTTTGCAGGTCTGAACCATTTCTTTGATTCACGTTCCAGAATGACGGCTAGCTTACGTTCCGAATCTGATTGGAATTTCTGCATGCCATAGAGGCACCGTGAAAATCCGCCGAATAAATATCTCGCCATATTGCTCTTGTCAGCAGGAGAGTGATGGTAGTCAAGAGGCGGTTCCTCAACGGAAGTATATGCGCTTTCTTTTAATTCGGTAAAACCCCTACTGATCTTCACGTCATAGTCAACCGACTCTTCCCAGTAATGACTTTGCATTTGGGAATGAATGAAACGCGCAATTTCCCTTTGATGCAAGCGAAGGACCTTTCGGGTATCATCCTCGGACAGGTAGCCCAGGAAATGCTTTACTGTTTGCGTTGCAAGGTCATATAATAAGTCTGCATGGTCATCGTAGGAAACATCATCAAAATCAACAAGACCGCTAACGACATAGTCCTCAAGACGGACTTCTTCTATACCGCCTTTTCCGATACCAAGTATCTCCATTTTGTTCGTGCGCAAATGTTGTATCCACAATTCTTCCGATGGGGGTGGATAGTTGATGGTAGCAAGGTCCAAAGCAAATGATTTGAAACCTGAACGCACTTTCCCCTTAGGGACAACAAGAATACGTGGGATGTCAATCGTATTTTGTACGATGTAATCGGTTGTTTTAGACACAATGGCATAGACATTGGGCTTTGTCTTGATACCTTCCAGTTCGGTTTGCATCGGTAGGGACTGGATTTCAACTTCCTCGAAAATCCTCTTCTGCACGTCAGGTTTCCGTAAGAAGCTGGTGGACGGCAACTTCTCGGGATTCCCGGACATCTTTTGAATAACCTGGTAGGTAATTTGCGCAACTTTCTGTTCTTCAGGTGTACTGAATAACGGTTTTGGTAAAGTTGCCTGCGCTATCGCGGAACCAGAAGTGGCCGGTTGCGTTGCGCCAAACCCAAGAGCCGTTGTCAGTGATGGTTGTGATACAACCGTGACTGTTTTCTGTGCAAGTTGGTCGGGATTGAGAATTACCTGCTGTAAATGTATTGTCGAATCGGGGCGGTTTGCTTCATCGATAATCTCTTGAAATCTATCATGCGCAATAATATTCAAGCGGTCTACCGTCGTGACGCCGGTCCTTTTCCCGTAGGGCAATCGTAACCCACGCCCAATCGACTGCTCAATTAAGATTCGTGCATTCGCTGCCCGAAGTGGCACAATGGTATATAGATTTGTAACGTCCCAACCTTCCTTGAGCATGTTAACGTGAATCACAATTTCAGTGGGTTCATCCGTACTTTCCACCGCGAGTAACCGGGCTACCATTTCATCTTCTTCCACGCCAGTTCTGCTTGAATCAACCTGGATGGCTTTTGTTTTATAACGACCCTGGAAAAAGAATTCGGACTGGATGTATTGCATGAGTTGCCCGGCATGGGTTGTGTCACGGGCAATCACAAGAAGAAAGGGTTTTACAATTTTGTTGCCGGTTTCGCGGGCGTAGGTTTCAAGTTCGACCTTGATACTCTCATGCAGATGAACACCATCCTCCAATTTCAGCTTTTCAATAGCATCCTGCGACATGCCGGACGGCACAAAGTTTTTGCGGGTGACAACAGCGGGCTCCTTAACGAATCCATCAGCCATGGCCTTGCCTAGCGGATAATCGTAGATTACATTTCTGAACGGTATTGCCCCTTTGGCGGTCTCTACAAAGGGCGTTGCGGTAAGTTCAAGACCAAGCACGGGCTTTAGCTCATTTATTGCACGGATACCAGCAGATGCGCGATAACGGTGCGACTCGTCCATTATGAGGACCAAATCCTTAAGTCCTGCAAGGTAGTCGAAATAGCTTTGGCCGATATATTCCGAAAGCCGCTTGATACGGGGAGATTTGCCTCCGCGTACTTCAGAGTTGATTTTAGAAATATTAAACACGTTAACTTTGCACCGTACAAGCTCATCCAGAAGCGTTCCTGCCCTGGATTCGTAATTGTCGCCGGTAATAACCTCCGGCGCATCGGTGGCGAATTCCGCAATGCCTTTAAACACATATTTTGGATGATTTGGCTCTTCAAATTCACGGCGGAGCTTGTCGTAAATTGTCAAATTGGGCGCAAGTACGAAAAAGTTGTTCATGCCGTGCGCAAGGTGCAAGTAGCTTATGAATGCACCCATGAGCCGTGTTTTACCCACGCCGGTCGCAAGCGCAAAACACACCGATGGAAACTCACGTTCGAAATCGGTAACGGTTGGAAATTCACTATTGAACGCTTGCAGCGCCGCTTGAATGTCCGGGTCCTTCCTTGGTGGTACTATTTCCGTTAACCGGTCAAGAATCTCAAGAGAAATACGCTGAGGCGCCCGCAGGCTCAGGCGGCCTGCGATGGAATTCACGTGTCGGTTCATTTCAATCTCCGTCCGGTTTTACGGATGTTTTTAACAGGCTCAGGCAACGATGACGACTTGAAGAAATGTTCGATACCGTACCTGTTTTATCCGGAGATTTCCGAGGCAGTGCGTCGGAAATCATGGGCCCCATAGATTCGCCACGCAGTGCGTGGTGAATCTGATTTGCTGCAATGAGAACAGGATATTCCAGATAAAATTGTCGCATGTACCGGAGGTTCTGAATCGAATATCCGGAGCCATATTCCGCTTGCAGTTTTTCCGAAAGATTTGCTATCTCTCGCTTCCCATATGCGCCTCTTTTCCTTCCATGTTGCTCTTCCTCAACAATTTCACGCCCGACAAACCAGTTTGCAATCACCTGCGTTGTGTTCACCGATCTGGCAACTGTTGCACGGGCGGATTCCAGAATGGCGCGAATGCGGGAAAAAAGGTCCGATTTTGACCTCACCCCCGACCCCTCTCCCACAAGGCGAGGGGAGCCGGAATGATTCTTAATCATGCATCCTCCCCGTCAAAAAGGCTTGTCTGTGGTCTCAACTCTTTTGGAGCCTTGGGTAAGTTTTCAACCTTCAAACTGTAATCGTCATGGCCCCATTCGCAGCGGGAAAGAACCTGTTTGGGAATTTTCTTGACCGTGAGATTTTGATGGCGCTCGGTGTTTCCGCGAAAAGCAAGACACAATACCAGGAGCGAACGTTCCAGCCCCACGTCGTCGCTTAACTGCTCAAGCTGGTCGTGCGTGAGCGTCTGCGTGGTCACGTAAATATAATCCCGCTCCGTTGAATGGCCGTGCTGCCAATACATGGTCTCCGAAGGAGCATACACAAACCCTTCCAATTTGCAAAGAGCCTCGGCAAGCATGGCAGCGTTGAATTCCTTGTTGATAACGTAATTGCCCCATTTGTCTTTTTCAAGAAGCGAAGGGGCCAAGCGATAATAGCGGAAACCGCCGCCGCCTTTCCAGTTGACCGCATCGGTGATGCCACCCTTGTCTTCGTTATCGATCACTTTCTTGAGGCGGGGGATGATGTGCGTGTGGCAGTGCTCGCCAAGCTCGACCATGATCCAGCGGCGGCCCATTTTGTGGGCAACGGCGCCGGTGGTGCCGGAACCGGCGAAGGAGTCGAGGACGAGGTCGCCGGGGGAGGTGGCTAAAGAAAGAATGTGTTTTAATAGTCGTTCTGGTTTTGGCGTATCAAACACGGAGCCAGAATTAAAAGCTTTTACTTCGAGCTTTGCTTCATGATTGTGGCCTACATCTTCTTGCAACCAAAGTGTACTAGGTGGCCTGGTTGCATTTTCATCAATGTACTGCTTGACATAAATTTCCCAGTGTGAATCCTTCTTAACAAATTCAAGAGCAAGCTCGTTTTCAGAAACATTCTCCTTTTTCCAACGCCACCGTCCTTCTGTTCCATCAGGTTTTACCGGCCATATTTCGCTACCATCTGGCGCTTTAACAGCATACCACATTGAAGGCCGATCTTGACGCAAGGACTCTGAACCTTCTTTTCTTAGTGATCGACGTCTATAATACTTGCCATTCTTTTTATCCATAAAATTAAATTGCTCAGCATTTTGATCTTTCGCGATTTGATTAACTAGAAATGCATTTGATTTCCTGTATACAAGAACGTGGTCATGACTCACACTGAAACCCGTTGCATCCATACGCTCACTATAAACTTTTTGCCAGAAGCAGTCTGCCACAAAATTGTCACGACCAAAGATCTCATCGCAAAGCAATTTTAAATAATGTGCTTCATTGTCGTCCATGGTTATCCACAAGGAACCATCTTCACTAAGAAGATGCCTTGCCAATTCCAACCTATCTCTCATCAAGCTCAACCAAATCGAATGTTCAATTCCGTCATCATAATGTTCAAATGCGCTCCCCGTATTATACGGTGGGTCGAAAGCCGCGCACTTCACCTTCCCCGCAAACTCCTGCTCCAGCGCCTTGAGCGCCAGCAGATTATCCCCAAATATCAACTTATTATCAAAAACATCCTTATCACTCACCCTGTACTTCGCGCAATAGCTCTTCTCCGGCTCCTCAATCAGTATGCGCGGTTCCAGTTTGGGCCGGTTTTCTTTCCCGATCCAGGTGAGTTCGAGTTTGGGTTTTTTATTCTGCATGTTTGCTTTCCGTTAATTTCGTCCGCGCCAGTTTCCCCGTGTCCTTTAGAATCTTCTTTTCGTCCGATTTTACTCTTCGTTCCAATTTCTTAATATCCTCTTCAGGAGGAAGCTCTTCCGGCTTGATGTCGCTCTTCGCAAGAACGTCCCGCACGTCCCGGTTGTTCTTTACATGCTCACTTGTGATACGCGGTTCGCCGAATAAATTGTTCTTTTTAACATTAAAATTCGTGATCTCGGTGGCCAGGTCTTTGGCTTTAATGGTAATTGTCGGTAAGAAATCGGCAAGCGGACGATTTTCCGGCATTCCGAGCTTCTTTTTCATTTGTAGGGTCGTTAATCCGCCAAAAAGGGCCTGATCCCCCATGCTTCGGATACGCCCGAACCCTTGACTATCCACGCCGCGTTCGAAAATAAGCTTTGAGAGTTCCGTTTCCGTTTCGACAAGCTTTTGCCGGGCGTGTAATCTTTCAACAAGGTTGATTCGCTGTTCCAGCATTTCCTGCTTACGGGTCTGAAGGGCGAAATAACTCTGGGCGAAAGCGATTTGATCTTTTCGCGGGTCGCCGTTCTGCGCGATAAGGTAGCAGGCATAACGGGTGAGCATGATGTCGTCGATTTCGCGTTGAACGCCTGAACCAACTTCAACTTTTTTACTTATACTCACAAAATGGTCTGTTGTATCCTGACCTACTTTTAAAAGAGAAATTTTGGCCTTCTCAATAACCTTTTCGAAATTGCGCCAATCATCGTATTCAAGGAGCTTTTGCATGTCACGGGCAAGCCAATATTCGACGCCGTTTTCTTCATAGGCCGCCTCTTCAAAGGTAATACGCAGCTTTGTAATTATTTGCTTTTCCATGTGGTTCCTTTTCAACTTAATCTATTAACCATTTCGGTGCCCTCAACGATATGGTTAATCGTTTTAATTAAATTTCCCTCGTATTCCCCGCTATACACACCTGTATACTAAATCTACCATTTTGCCGGCGTCGGCAAAATGGTTACCAGTTTCGTTGCCGGACCGGGTGCATGAAACCCGTGCGCGCTCAATTGCCTGCTCAAACCGTCGCCACTGGCTATAGCCCAGAAGCGGTTGAAGCATACGAGCGCTCCAGTATTCCGCTCCGTGCGGGTTTGTCTGCCTTATGTCTTCAAATGTCATCTGTTTCAAAACCGACGATGACGAGTCCTGATCCGGGTTCATCGGGTTTTTATCTTTACTCATACAAGTCTCCATAGTATTGTAAATATCTCTTTACCGCTTGAAGATTGAATCAACTTCCCCTCAATCACTCCAATCAACTCATCTCTCTTCCTGTCAATCTCATCCTGCGCCTCAAACAACGCCTTCCTTTTCGCATTCCTCGTCCCTTCCAAGGCCCGAATCTGCTTTTGTCCGGCAAGCTTTTCCTCCAGGCTCAAGGCAATCGTTGTCGCCCTTTTAATCTCCCGTATTTGCTTGTCGATCTCCTTAATTTCCCGTTCCAGCGCCACCTTCAAATCCTCGGCCCAATTGTCCAATTTTTCCGCCTCTGCTTCAAAGAACTTGGCGTTTCTTTCTGATATCGTGCGTTGTATTTCTGTTTTACGTCCTTCGGTCCGCTCCGTCAATCGAGAATCGGTTATTGGCGTTTGAACCGGCGTAACGGTTTTCGCAGTAAGGGAAAAAAGTCTTCGTGCCGCGTCCTCATCCATCATGGCACCGTCCGATGAAACCGCCGAGAAAATCAAGTGATCTTCTTCCTGATCCAGGGATTTGATTGTAAACAGGCTCAGCAACAATTCGCCGTTCTTCCCAATGTATGGTTCAAGAATGGTGATTTTCTTTGACCCGTCATATCGAAACGTTATCTCAGCAGGCGGCAACTCCTTTTTCTTGGCGTTCTCAAGCACATATTGGGCAAGCGGGTGTTGCATCCGGTACAAATGCGCTTCACCCGTATGGCGGGGGAGTTCATACAGTCCTAATAATATCTTTGCGTTTGCGTCGAAAGGGTTTTTCTTAAGCGTAAATGATGATTGGTCATCCTTAAATTCAGCATTTTCACCAAGAACAAACTGAGTAAGATCCATAAGAGTTTGTTCATATCGTGTCCGGTACTCTTTGCTGCTTGCCATGCTTATCCGCAACTTTTCGTGGACTTCCTCATCGAAATTTTCAAACAATTGTTTGCGTGTGCGGGTCATTGCATCATTGATTTGGGCGCCAAGCTCAGCCTGAAGCCGGTCAAAGCATGTCTTAATTTCACCGGACGTCCGGCAATGGTGGTAAATATCGGCAATTCGTTTTTCAAAATCAACACCGGATTCTATTGCACCCAGAACCTCATCGCTCGCCCCGAACACGCCTTCGAAAAGCTTGAATTTTTCGGACAACAATTGGAATACCCGCTGGTCGGCTTCGTTCTTATTGTTTAAAAAATTGACAACGACGACATCATGCTTTTGGCCATAGCGGTGGCAGCGGCCGATTCTTTGTTCGATTCGTTGAGGGTTCCAAGGAAGATCATAATTGACAACCAGCGAACAGAACTGGAGGTTTATTCCTTCTGCCCCGGCTTCAGTTGCAATCATTATCTTGCCTTGATCGCCGAAATAGTCGACAATAGCCGAGCGCATGTCGGCTGTGCGTGAGCCGGTCACGCGGTCGGTGCCTTTGTGCTTCTCAACCCACTCGGAATAGATTTTCTTGGAGGTTTCATCATTATTGGAACCATTAAAAAGCACGATTCCTTCAGAGAATGGGCTGTCGGCGAGGAGCCGAAGCAGATACAACTGCGTGCGGCGGGACTCTGTGAAAATTATCGCTTTCCTGGCTGCGCCTAGCCTTTCCGCTTCACTGAATGCACGGTCTAAGGCACTCACGAGCTCCCTTCCTTTAGCATTGGTCGTTATTGACACCGCAAGCGAACGGAATCCGTCCAGATCTTTGATTTCATTTTCGATGGCTGCCCGTTCTTCAATTGACAAAGGAGCTGGGGGCGCGTCTTCGTCCGGCCATTCCTCGGCAGTTTCATCAAGGGCCTCGTAATCCTTGTCGAGTTCATCTTCGAGCTGTTCTTTCGGGGTGCCCTTTGCAAGCTTTTCTCGTAACCGTTTAATAAGCGTTTCAAGAGCCCCGGCAATGGCAAAGCTGGACGATGCCAGCCCTCTCTGACTATATTAATGAGACAGATTCCTGTTCCGAGTTAAGCAAACATTAGCTGGGCGATAAAGGATTCACTGTGAACACCATCAGTACCAAGCATCCCCACACTTCATCAGGAACG
>Ga0182027_10002057_pt1 | contig 32838 bp, 24 predicted proteins | sample 712E1DmetaG_FD_121300 | JGI IMG/M metagenome (GOLD analysis project Ga0182027, IMG submission 121300) | Permafrost microbial communities from Stordalen Mire, Sweden - 712E1D metaG (Illumina Assembly) | ecosystem: Environmental > Terrestrial > Soil > Wetlands > Permafrost | place: Sweden...
ATGTTTTTCTGAATATCCCATGAGCTTCCATACCGCTTGGGGCTGATCAACTTTCGCGCGTAATTGGGAGATTTCTTTTCTTAATTGAGGGCTTTGAATATTTTCCGCTTGTTGGACCGAATCTTCAGAAAAGCTTTTGTGTCCTTCAACGAAAAGTAGCGTCACCGCTATTATGATATCGATCTGTGTCTTTTTCATAACGTATATTCTTTTGTATCATCTTCAACCGGTTCAAAATCAATCACCGATATTCCTTTGTCATCCATGTTTTGCTGATGGTAACCGAAAAATTCCGCTTCCTGAATAATGGAACAGTTTCTTGCGAAGGGGCATGTTTGGTAAATCTTGCAATTCACGATTTTATTCCTTGTTTAATCCCACAAATTACTGATTACGTCCGCTATATTCGTTTTTTGTATTCCGATTTCCAACCCATCATTTTCAATATTTCTCTTGAAAGTCTCCCTTTGAAATAGGTCAAGAATTGCTTCAGGAATAAATCGGGAGCGAATTGAATACATATGCCTATCAGCTCTTGGATGATTAAATCCATAGGTATAAAACCGTGATGGGTAACTTAGGTGAAGGTGATCTTTCGCTCGTGTCATGGCCACGTAAAGCAAACGTCTTTCCTCCTCAATCTGCTCCTCGTCTTCGGTTGCCATATCAGAGGGGATCCAACCATCGGCGACATTCAGGATGTAAACAACCTTCCACTCCCGACCTTTCGCGGAATGAATGGTGGATAAAATGAGATAATCTTCATCCAATAAGGGGTTTTCCGATTCATCGCTGGTGATATCCGGAGGATTTAGCGCAAGTTCAGAAAGAAATTTCTCACGGCTTGGGAACTTTTCAGCCATCTGGACCAACTGCTCGAGGTCCTTTTCCCTTGACGGATTTGAGTCAAAGATTCTTTCAAAATGCGGTTTGTACCAGTTTCTTACCTGTTCGATTTGACCGCTCCAGGGTAAATCAGCCTTTTTAAGGTTAACAAGAAGATGACAAAGCCCCGGCCAACTTTTTTTTGTTGCCGCAGGAGGATCAAAATCAAGGAGCGATACGAAATTAAACCCGCTGTTCTTAAGATGTTCAAGGATTTTCGCAGCAACAACCGGCCCAATTCCTTCCATAAGCTGCAATACTCGAAAAGCAGCAATTGAATCCCTGGGATTTTCGATCCACCGCACCGAAGATATGACATCCTTAATATGGGAGGCTTCCAGAAATTTAAGCCCGCCAAATTTAACAAACGGAATGTTTCGTTTTCCTAGTTCAATTTCCAGTTGCGCGCTGTGATGTGAAGTTCTGAAAAGGACTGCCTGCTCTCTAAGGTTTATGCCTTCTTCCCTATACGCAAGGATTTTATTTACAGTATCCTCAGCTTGACAAGACTCATCTTCGGTTAAAGTAAGATACGGCTTTTCTTCGGAGGGCTTTTCGGAGAATAAGTTTTTTGCGAACCGGTTTTTTGCCTGATCGATAACGGCATTTGAGGCGTGAAGAATAGGCATGGAAGATCGATAATTTTTTTCAAGCGTTATTATGTGGACCTTAGAGCTGAATTGGCCTTTAAAATCAAGCATGTTTTGAATTGTGGCGGCACGGAAGGAATAAATTGCCTGGGCGTCATCACCGACGACCGTAAGCCCTTTTCCGTCAGGCTTAATATTCAGAAGGATTTCAGACTGTAATTTATTCGTGTCCTGGTATTCATCGACCAGAATATGGTCGAACCTTCTCCCGATGGATTCCGCTATGGATTTTTCCTTGACCATATAGTACCAATAGAGAAGCAAATCGTCGTAATCCATGACGTTCATCGTTCTTTTGCTCTCTGAATATTTTTTAAAGAGGACCTTTAATTCCTTTTCCCATTTCAGGCACCAAGGGAAATACTTTTCCAATGATTTTTCCATCAGACTTTGAGAATTCACGACGAAAGAATAAATTTCAAAGCAGGTGTCTTTTTTGGGGAATCTTTTTTCTTTTTGAGCGTATCCGAGCTCATGGCGAATTTTGTTCATGAGATCCGCGGAATCCGAGCGGTCTAACACGGTAAAGGATGGATCAATTCCTATGGAATCCGAATAAATCCGCAGCAGCCGATTGGCAACGGAATGGAATGTCCCAGACCAGGAAATTTTGAAGGTGTTTGCCTGGGGTTGCTCTTTCCCCGTAGTGCTTTTCGCTTTTAAAAGGATTTTTGATGCTCGTTTGATCATTTCATCAGCGGCATTTCGGGTAAATGTAAGCAGAAGGACCTTTTGAGGGTCGGCGCCATTATGAATCAAGTGGGCGGCTCGATAAGCCAAGGTGTTTGTCTTGCCGCTGCCTGCCCCTGCAATAATTAAAAGGGGCGGGCCGATGGTGGAGTTTCCTGAAACACCAAAGGTAACCGCTTCAACTTGCGCAGTATTGAGGCCTTTAAGATATTCGGTCATTTAGGCCTAACTTGCTTCATTTTTTGGTTCACTATCAAGCTCTTTAAAAGCATCCAGAACCTCGGTCTCCACTTCCTTGATTTTTTTATCAAGGTCTTTAATGAGACGAGCGCCTTCCTTAACATCCTCCGCAAGCAAATCAATTGGCGTTTCGGAATTATCGAGTCTTGTAAGGATCTCGTCTAAACGAGCGACTTTTTGTTCATAAGTCAAATCATTATTATCAGCCATTTAAATTTTCCTCTGAAAAATTTACAACGCTTTGGATTTTGCCATCTGAAACTAACGTTATTAACCTCTCCCCCGCTTTTGCTTGAGAAACGCTTTTAACCATTTTCCCGTCTTCTTTATATACTAATGAAAACCCTCTTTTAAGACTGGTTTGTGGGTCTGCTGCCTTTAAAATGGAAACCTTTGATTGAAGATTTTTCCTTTGTATAGAAATAACATTTAAAAAGCGTGAAAGATGAAACCTTTTATTCATCTCCTTAAAATGATTGTTTTTCTCTCCTAAAAAGGCTTTTGAAAGCGCTTTTAGATTTTGTCTTTTAAATAAATTCCTTTCATTACAATTTTTAAGGATATTGTGTGGCAAAGCTCGTAAAGATGAACGAAATTTTACAATTTTAAGCTTTTCATTAGACATCCGCTCTTTAACAATCAATGAAAGGTTCTGCGCTTTTTCCCGAAGAATGCTCATCGTCACATCAATATATTTTCGAGTGCCTTGTTTTACTCCGGTTCTTGACTCTTCAATATACTGCTTTTCTCTTTCGATTCTAAAGGCCCATGTTGATTTAAATCTGGCGGTAGCTTCAGTTAAATGCCTTTCGATTTCTACAAACCGGGCGATAATCTCTTCCGCGACTGCCGTAGGTGTTTTAAAATTCTGATTAGCCACATAATCCAGAACGCTTGTATCAATCTCATGACCAATTCCTACCCAGACCGGAATTTTATAATTTGCGATTTTTCGTGCAATTGCTTCGCTATCTAAATAGTATAGGTCTGTTTTACTTCCTCCGCCTCTAATAATAATAACGAGTTCAACGTTTAATTTTGAAATTGTTTCCAATGCAAAAAGAACTGACCGTTCCGTATCTGCTCCTTGCATCATGGCATCGGCTAAATAAAGTTTAAATCCAAAAAGAGAGTTTGAAAGCGTTTTTACAAAATCATTATAGGCCGCGCTTCCTTTGCTTGTAATTACGCCAATTTTCTGTGGAAGAATTGGAACTATTCGCTTTTTATTTATTTCAAATAGCCCCTCTTTTTTGAGCCTTTCAATTATTTCGCGTTTTTTAAGCTCCATCTCACCTATCGCAAATACCGGATCGGCGCCGTAAACCTTTAAAGATAAGCCAAATTGCGGGCTGTATTGAATTGAACACTCAAATCCTACCACAGTACCATCATCGAGTTTGAGTTCAAGCCCCTTAGCCTTGAAAAGATCTCGAATACCTTTAAGATCACGACTCCAAATGGTAGAGGACATTTTGGCGATTATTTTTCCTTGAGGATCAGTTTCAACGAGATCGCAATAGAAGGAGCCTCCTCGTTCGCGACCGGAGGAAATTTCCGCTTTGACCCAGAATGTTTTCCCAATAGCCGGTTGGAGAATTTCACTTATTCTTCCGGTGATTTTCGAAAGGGCATAAAAGGTTTTTTCGGTCATATAAGTTATCGAAGACAAAAGCGTCTGATAATAAATTAGTAAATTTCGGTTTTAAATTTTTTTATTTCAAAAAAATCCGTTTCACTCCTTGGATCAGTCACCGAATTTGATAAATATATGATGTAAAAAGCCGTTTCGCCCTTATTAAGGTCAGCGAAGCAAGAATCGCACAATGCAGCTTCCTTAATAAGCGGACCGGAAACAAGCTTTGTGTATTCGCCGGGGTACTCGCCGGCGGTTTTAATGGCTTCTTGTTTTTTAATTTCTCCGCATTCGCTACAATATAAATATGGCATTTTTGTCCCGAATCTCTTAAGCGGGGATTTTAATTTTCTTGGCCCTTATCGGGGCTGGAATATCCATTTTGTATTTATCAAGAACCGACAGCGCTTTATATTCGGCTATTTTCGATTTGAGCCCCGAAAGGACCTGACGGCTTAATCCGGGATACTGAACAAGAAGTTTCGTCACTTCTCTGGCCTCCTTATTAAGTTTGGTCTTTTTCTCCGACTCTTCTTCTCTTTTTGCCTTGAGCTGTTGAATGAGTGTTGAAAAATCCGGTTTGAGCGCCGCTTCCATGACTGCTTCAACCGCATTTTCAAGCTGTCCTGAAATTACCTGAAGCTTTTCGACGGGGTTTCTCGCTTGACGTTTTCCTTTCGGCATATCGCCTCCTTGGTTTATGATGGGTTTATATTTCTATTGAAACCGGTTTTTTTAGTCCTGTTTCGGGATTGGATTTAGGTTGCCCTATTGATGCTTTAAAATCATTAAGAAGGTCAAGGTACGTGTCTTTGGGCTTAATGGATGACAAGGTCGCTTGAAAAAGGAATCCTTTCGACTTTTTCTCCTTAATTTCCGCCAACAAATCCTTTTCGGAAGGATCAAAATCGATATTTTCCTTAACATACTCATCGACGAAATCGAGCGTTGAGGCTTTTTCCTGCTCCTGTTTTACTTTTTCCTGCAACGCCTCTGCATCATTCGTGTAAACCGCCACTTCTTCTTTACATCGGGTAATTGCCACGTAAAAAGAATTGCTTGAAATGGGGCCAGCGTCGGTCGGTGCATACCACAAAAGCCGCTGTGTCGTGGCCCCCTGGGACTTATAATCGGTAATTGCGTAAGCGTGATCTATATAATTGTACGCAGTCTTGCCTTTATTGTTGAGGTTGAATTTTACGGTCCTTTTAGGTTCTGAGTCCAATTCGGCGGTGATATTGCCCTTTTTGTCAATCTTAGTGATTATTCCGACTTCCCCATTACTGACTTTGACCTCTTTTTTATCGTTTTTCAGGAAAAGGATCTTATCCCCTACCCCGAATTCCTTGTTCTTTCTATTATATAAACTGAAATTCTTTGAGTTAAGACGAACATCGACATCGGCTGTTTCATAATGCCTGTTTTCTTTGTTCCAAAATTTCACTTTTATGGCATTACTGGTTTTATCGATGGAAAGAATTTCCGACTGAGTCCCGCCCGGAATAACTTGGCCGCTTTTAGTCTGTGTTGTTTGATTAAATATTGCAATCTGCCCTGTGGAGTATGAGTCCGCGGCCATGCCGGAAGTTCCGGCAATGCTTTTTGAATTAAAGACGGAAAATTCTTTTGAGTTCACTACATGGCCTTGTTTGATAAGCTCCGGACGAATGATTGCATTAAGGTCGTCTTTATCTTTATTGGTCCCGGTAATTAAAAGACAATCCTTTCGGGCCGAAATGGATTCCAGATAATCGGTCGAAACCATAGAAAGACTTTTGGGCCGGTCTTTTTCGACGGTTATCATATTAACGTAATTTTCACTCGGCTTTTTGATCTCAGTTGCAGCAATATGCTGAACGTTTGAAGGATTTTTTGACGGGTCAAAATCACAAACAATGTTTTTACCCGTAATGGGATCAATTAATGAGAGCTTGATTGATTGCTCTGCAAGGGAAACGATTTCCGCCTTGCATGCAGGGATACCCTGCTCGGCAATATCAATTAGAATATGGTCATGGAGTTTATAATTAGAAATCATGTTGTGCTGAAGCGGCGGTTCGAATAACGTCAAAACACCCGGATCAATATTTTTAATTTTGATCAAAGACGTGTTCAACGTCCTGAATTCTTCATTGAAAAATTCGATTTTAAGCTGGTCGTCATTGATTTCAATGACTTTGAGTGGCGTTTTCGCCGGAAGTCCATTCATTTCTTCGGAAAACTGGATTGTATTGCCGATAGAATAATTTTTTGAATCTGTTTTATCAAATTCCGATGCAATTCTTCGGTAGCCCTGCATTGCCTTAAACGCAAAGTCGAATTGTTTTAAAGAAATGGATTTGACGATATCTTTAGTTTGATCGGTTTTCTGCCTCATAACATCCGGCATAACGACCATATCAATGCCGGCTTTGTCCTGAAGTTCGCTGAACATCCGTCCAGCCTCAATGGATGCAAACTGTTTGCGGTCCCCGACAAAAACAACTTTCGCCTGGCAGCGCTGCGCTTCCTCCATGAGTTTTAAAAACTTCTTGCTTCCGCACATGCCCGCTTCGTCGACGATCCACACTTCCCTACCGGGTTTGCCTTCGGACCTGGGAGCCTTCGGATTAAGAAACGAATCAATGGTTCCGCAATTTGCCTGGTCTATATTTGCGGATGATGCAAGTCCGGTTGCGGCTTTCCCAGTCGGCGCCAAGCCTCGCACGAAAAACCCATTCTTCTCTAAGAGCTGCTTGGCATACAACATTGAAAAGCTTTTCCCGGTCCCCGCATCTCCCTGGATAATGGAAAAACAATCTTTTGTTGTCGTAATTAAGCGAAGAGCGTCCTTCTGGCCCGGAGTGAATCCATAACCGAACGTTTCAAAATATTGGTGCAAATCCGGATTTCTTTTTACTAATTCCGTAAGAAAAGAAAATCCTTTTCCTTTATTTTTAAAAGCATCGTTGCGAAGTTCGATAAGGCGAGATTTAATAGGTTCCTCTTTAATTTTCGAGAGCATGGCATTAAATTTAACGTCCGCCTTTTGCCTGTTTTTTTCATCGAGCTTGAGTGTTTTTTCAAGCTTTAAAGAAATATCAGTGTCTTCAATAAATTTATTGGTGGTCGATAAATCGACATTTATTGAGGAAAGACCTTTCGTATTTTTGCATAATTCCATGACCGAATTTTCAACACCGATCATTTCTTTGGAAGAAAAAACTTCTTGCTCGGATGATCGTGTCCTTACCGTGCCTAATTTTGAAATCTCCCCCTCGCTTAAAAGTTTATCAAATGACGTGATGAAATCATGGTACGAACAAGAACCCACGCCCATTTTCATAGCATCAGCAATGGCATTATGTCTGGAGAAAGTGGATTGACCTTCTGTCAATCCCTGAACCGCGCTTTTCAATAGTTCTTCGGGGGTGGGTTGTAGCCCCAATGGTTTTTTAAATTCGGAAATCGCCTTATTGTAGATGTCTTCCAGGGAAGTATTAAGCGACGCGCATGTTTTAGAAATCAAATTTTTAACGTGTTCTTTTGAAACGTCCCTTTTTGCTACCCTGCTATTCGTGGTTGCGATTGCCGCTAACTCCGCGTCGGAAAAAGATTCGTAGACTTTGTCGGTATTATTAGAAAGTTTTTCGATTTCAGCGTCCAATATTTGTTGATAATCCGGTGTTTCTGAAAATTGCTTGGTTCGATCTTTTGCCCAAGATTCAAGCCGATCGCGTGATAAATCCTTAAATTCAAGTTGTCGAAGCCCCTTAAGCTCTTCGCGAACCTGCTGACTTCTTTTACTGAAAGCCGCAAGAACGTCCTCCCCTACTCCGCGTATCTCAAAAAACCCTTTTTTCCTGTCGGTTATTTCTATCGCATAACCCACATTTTTAATTTCCTGCGCTAATTGATTTCTGAAAAGTTGTCCGAGAAACATCTTATTATTGAATAAAGTCTCGTTATGGATTGTTTTGATTTCCCCGTAAGGGCCCTCGGTCATGTTCATCAGAACACAATGTGTATGGAGCTGCGGGTCCAACTCACGGCTCGTGTCGTGGTTAAAGGTTGCCCACAAGAGATTATCGGTCTGGACGACGTTTGCATTTCCCTTTTTATCTTTGAACCGGGTATAGGCAAACTCTTTTTCAACATGGTCAAGGGTTGCTTTAAGGGCTGTATTGAATGCTTCGTTTATCCTTTGATCGTGGTAGGATAGAATGGAAACTGACTTGGGAGCGGAAAAGGTCAGGTCTATGCCGGACCTGTGGCCATGCTTTTTAACCTTTCCATCTTCGCCGACAAGGTCCTTTGCGCCAGCCGATGCCACCAATTTATTACCGTTTTTATCAAAACCATTGAGAATTGAAATAAAGTCTTCTCTTAGGATTGGGCCGGAAAGGTTTAATTTATCTGAAAGTGAACCATACCAATTACCTTCCTGGGCGAGATAATAGTCATCTCGTTTGAAATACCAAGCCGCTCGTTCCGGTGAAAGTGGTTTAGAAATGGAAAGCATGGGTGACCCTAAATTAATAATCCTTCTTGATTATTAAGGTCCGTGTCATTTTGGGATGGTCGCAGAGCTTTATTGGAATCCGATTTTACCGCCCGTGGTTGCAATTCCCCGAAATCCTTTTCTTTTTTGGATAAGCCGTTTGATTCTTCAAATAATTCGTCCGGTACCTTTTGAGAAGCAATCTTGGTATTTAAAGCTGACTTTTCATCAAAATTCGATATTGTGGAGCCAGCTTCAGAATTTTCCGAGCTTGGTTTTCCTTTTATAATAAGAAGGTCTTCCCTTCCAATATATGATTCGGTATTTTTCGGAAATTGCATAAAATCGAGTTTATCTTTAGTGACCGGGTAATCGGTTAGCTGAATAAAGCAGTTCATGGTAGGGATTGTCATGACCTCGGATGGCATGACGACCCGCTTTTCCGTAGTTTGATGGGATGTTGAAATCGATCCACCGAGGTCTTTTAGCCCAAGGCTGTTGCTTTCTTCGGTTCGTTTTATCTCCATTGAGCCAATTTTCTTGCTGATAAAATCCGCGGTAGATTCATCGCTTACAGCAAAAGAGATGGTATTTCCACAACTATTTACAATGGAAGTGGCTCCTTCTTTTCCATAAATAGAGTTAATTTGAGCGACATCCTGAATAAGAATAAAGGATGCTCCCCCCTTCGACCGGCTTTGAGTAAGAAGTTGAATTATGCTGCCGATTTTGGAAAGTTGGCCGAATTCATCTAAAATAAAGAAAAGTCTTCGATTGAGGTCATCATCCATTGAACAAAGCGTTTTGGTAGAAAAATCAATAAACAGAGTTAAAAACGGCTTTATTGTTTCCTGAATCATTGCGTAATTTGAGAGAAATATAACCCGTTTCTCCGAATCCTTGTCCTTAATCCATTCCTTTATGGAGAAACTGCCGTCGGTGCCTCGAAGATATTTGATGGGTTTTGTGTAGTTTGACATGACCGCCAAAATGTTATTTGCGGTTTTTGCCTCGGTAAGCAGCTTTACCCCTTCTTCGCAACCTCCTGTTTTCTTAAAGCATTCCAGTAATTCTTCATTACTCTTATTAACCATTTTCCATAATTCATCATAGCTTGTTTTTCCATTAATCATGCAATAGGTAATAATTGAACCGAGGAGTTGCCGTGATGAAATAGGCCAAAAGTTATCCGAACTTGCCGATTCTGGAATCAAAGATGCACAAAACGCATCGATATCAACAGGGCTTTGTAATTCATTGAAAATACTCCACCCTTTCTTAATATTTTTTGTAATAATGAAATCATTTTTTAATGAAACATATTTCGATTTGTCTGAGATATTTGAATTAATATCAACAATATAATCCAACAATTCGGTAAATGAGAAGCATTCGCATATTTTTGCATTAAATGGTTTTCCATGTAATTGCTTTTGGTATTTAATCCTTGCTGATTCGTTAATATCATCAATAGATACTTTAGCCATTTCATTAATAAGTTGCATTTCAATATCTTTTAATCCCATGTGCCTTTTATCTAACGGATTAAATATATAATGCTTCTTAAAATTATAATATGTGCTGATAAAATCACCTTTAAAATCATGAATTATTACGCGATAATTGTGTTTTAATATTTGATCCAGGATTCTTCCAATCAATTGGGTCTTTCCTGAACCTGGCTTTCCAATAATAAATGAATGTCTTGAAGTAATGCTTAATGGCATGCTGACATTGTTCGATATCTTAAATTTAACTTCATTCGGTGAATCTGAATTAATGAGGTTCAACATATTCTCAGAAGGCACAAGCATTGAACCTCTAATAAATTTATCCTGAATTTCTTTTTTATGTCTTCGATAGAATATTATCATTAAAATTGGAACAAGCAAATAGACTAAAGACGTCCATAATAATATAGAAGAGCATTTATCTCGTACTATTTGAATCCTTTGATTAATATATTTTCCAAAAGTTCCAATAAATCGATCATAGCTTATCTCGGAATTTGGCGTTTCACATTTATAATCGATCATTACATTACTTTTAACAGGAGAGATATTATATTTCACTTTCGATAAATAATAGGTTCGAATTAAACAGATATCCATTTCATCGAATTTGCCAAATAACTTTTCATGGTCAATGAAAATTATTAATCCAGAAATAATTATTTGGAGAATAGCAGAAAATACAATCAATTTAACAATCATCTTAAATAGCATTATAAAGGATAAATAAACTGATTCGAATCCTTTAAACGCACCATCTAATTTCATAATGAACCCATTCTAATTCTTTTTAAGATTTTCGACAATCTCAACCGGTGTTGCAGAATTAATCATATTGAAAAACATATTGAAATATTCTGAGGCGTTTTTATCAGAATCCTCTTTAATAATACTAATTTGCTTGGGTTGAAGTAAAGACATTTGTGAAAATGCAGAAATAATAAACGAATTTAGTCGAAACTGGTCCTTGATCAAATTTAGGATAGAGCAATAGATTTTATTCTCACCATCACGAATTGATCCGGTATTTTTTAAAATCTTTTCTGAAGCTGCCTTTAATTCTTCAATAGATGATTTGAATTGATCAATAGTGCTATCAGTCGATTGAGAAACGGAGGGTCCTCTATTAATTCTTTCAAGCTCGGCAGACATTAGCCTCTTTAGCAAATTTACCTTGCTCTCCCCCGTTGATTTAATAATTTTTTGGATTGTTTTGTGGCTATCTAAATCCAAATCAAAACTAATTTTTTTAACTATTTTGGCCATTTTTCAGAATTCCTTTCAATTCCTTCGGTTTAACTCATGTTATAGCATAGAGATATAGGTTAATATAAAGGTTATTTAAACAAGCCACCTTTAGAAATTTAATTAATTAATTCAATGGATAACAGACAATTGCCTTCGATACGAAACCCACCTAAGGTGCGTTAGGTGTGGCGAAGCCAGAAATTGGGCTATGCGTTTTAAGCGGTCCAGCTCCGATCATTTTCCCTATCTGCCTGAAAATGTTGTACTTATATTATTTAGGTAGAAAATAGAATGATAATTTATGAGATTATTCAATTAATATTGATATTTGCTTGTATTTGGCATTAAATCTATGACCAAAACCTTTTGATGTTGCTATTTTAAATAAATATTTAATCAAAGTTATAATACTAAAGCAGGTTTATTTGATATTTCATTTATTAATTGATTTAAAAAAGAAATCGTTGCGATCTGATAACGCTGATCGGATGTGCAGTCTAATCCAATTGATAGTATCAAGGAACTATTAGACGAGGTGTAACTGATATGTCTGTCTTCAGACTCGATAATTTTATCCTTATATGTTAATTTCCCTAAGAATTTAATCTCGTAAGAATATGTTGATTCGCATATTAAATCGAATGAAATACTTTCGATTAATGCTTTATGTTCATTTATAAATTCAATTATCGATTTTTTTCGTTCCATATTATTAATCCTTTTCAGATCAATTATTTTTAATTTTTGCATAATTAATATGAATTTAAAATAAATTTATGCAACTCATGTTTTTCTTCTTCCGATATTTTTAATTCAGTATTAAGCGGCGATTCATTATTGTCCAAATCTGATTTCGGTGATTTTAAATATTGTTCTATATGTGTTTTTGCCCGCTCAATTATTAGCTTTGTAAATAGCTTTTTTGGGTCTTTTCCTTCTTGCTTTGCTTCGCTCAAGCATTGATAAATCAATTCATCAGGAACAAATTTAGCTACCAAAGTATAAAACTTAGTGCTATGAATGTCTTTGCATAATTTAATTTGTTCCTCAATTAGAAATTCAATTTGTTTGATTGGCTTAAAATTTGATTGAGCATTTAAATATGGTAATAAAGATTGTTGTTGCCGATTATAAAATATAATTTTGTCATCCTCGACCGCAAATCTTTCTAATAAAATAAAATTTTTATCAATTAAGCCTTTGCATGCTTGAACCAAATAGTATTTCTTTTTCCTTGGTGTTCCATATAAAGGAAGAAGATTACATAATGACTCAATATTTCTCGTATAAACATTCTGTATTTTTTTCCTATATGGATTAAATACTTTTGTTAAATATAGCGAAAGTTTCTGTTCATGAGCAGTTAAACTTTTAAAATATTCATTATCGAAAGGCAGATAGTAGAGGCTTTTCTTTTTAAAATCCTTAAAAAATTCAGGATTTACTTGAATATATCCATAATCATTAAAATAGTCCTTTGTTTCATTTTTTCTATTAAATTGGTAGCCAATAAATGGTTTCACTGATTTATCAACATATTCACCTAATACTTTATCGTAATATGCATTTTTAGCTTCGATATCTAATCCATAAATACTTTTTAAATCTTTTTCTAATTGATCATATGTTTTTCCACCAGTATCTAACCCAAGTCGTTTTAATAGATTGTGATATGTTCCTATAAATATTTTGTCTTTTTCGAATCCTTGTTCCTTCCAAATCTGCATTAATTCGAACAAAACATCCACTGATGTTGGACCACCCAAACCGTGATCGGCTGTTGTTCTTATTGTCCAATGTCTCGGTATTAATTCACCATTTTTCCCTTTAATTAAATCAGAATACTCAATTTTATGTTTATCAATTCCTTTCGGAAGTCTTTGTGTTAAGTGGGCTATTGGAAATTCCGCAAAATTTAATTCGAATGCACCATGATCGATATTATGAACAACGGATGAATTATCAGGTTCGATGTCAGCAAGTGAATCATTTTCAATGTTATCTTCTGGAGAGATATTTTTTATTTCATCTGGACCAGCTGGAAGTTCTGGTGAGATTTTGACCTCATTGGCCTTGTTTAATTTAATGTCTTTTGAATCGGTGGCATAAAGATGGGGATATTTTTCAATGAGCATTTCTGTTATTAAATGGCCTGCTTTTACTGGATCTTGGGCATTTTCTTTGGAAATATTCATATTACTCCCGGAAGAAATTGAAATAAAATCCGTTTATATTTGAAAAACCGTTGCTTAAATATTTAAAACGGTTTTTAATACTATTTTTTATTATATATAGATTGATCGTTCTGAATTCCCCGATATTTATTAGCTAAATGTTCCGAATTCCCCGATAGAGCGTTCTGATAATCCCGATAAAAAGGCAATAGTTGTTCCGAAAAACCCGACCCGAATAATAATATATTAAATAAATTTAGTTAAAACAATAAATTAAAAGAAATTGTTCCGAATTCCCCGAATAAATATTTGAAAAATGGGGAATTTGATGAAATTAAGCCAGCGTTCCGAATTTCCCGATAACTTTTTCAAGCACTCCCCTACTCAGAAAAATTAAATATCAGCCAAAATAAAGGCAAAAAACCATTAAAAATCGATTTGGAGCTCTTATAATTTGAAAAAAAACAGGATTTGTTCCGAAAAACCCGATAGTTTAAGGAAAAGCGTTCTATATTTCCCGAAAAATTAGCCATCTCTAAGCCATTAATTTTAAAAATGTTCCGAATTTCCCGTAAACCACTTTGCATTGTTCCGAAAATCCCGATATGCGCCGTTCTGAATTTCCCGAATGAGCCATAAAGCGTTCCGAATTTCCCGACAATTTGTAACTATTGAGACGATAATGCTATATTTGCCTTAGAGAAAACAACTAAAACTATTTTTCGGTTAAAATCGATCATTATAGGCCCTATATACGAGCTAATTAGCTGTTTAGGCCACAGCTCCCCTACTTTCATGGTATTATTTATAATGCCCCAGATCGCTGTTATCGTTCGTTTAAACATATTAACAAGGTTAATTAAAAATTAGCCTAAGCAATCAAACCTTCGGGAAATTCGGAACAAAGATAAAAGCAAACACTGGGAACATCCACCCGGATAATAAATAATAGCATAATAGCATAAATATATATTTATATAAATAAATAAACTGCCTGTCAATAAAATGCATAATAGCATAAAAATATAAATATACAATTACATAAATGTATAATAATATAATAGCATAAATAAATAGTTAAATAAAAGCATAATTATATTATAAAATAATTAAATTAAAAAATAATAGCATAATTATCTTGACTTCGTTTCCGCAATATGTTATTATATAATAGCATATTTAAGTATAAAAGTAAATAATTAATTAAATAAAAGCATAATTAAATTTAAAAATAATAGCATAAAATCCAATAGGAGGAACTATGGAAATTGTGTCGGTCTATAATGACAAAGGTGGAGTAGGGAAGTCGTCGACCGTTCTGGAGATTGGGGTTGCCTTGGCAACTTCAGGAAAAAGAATTTTGTTGCTTGATAATGATCCTCAGGGGTCCTTGTCGGTTTCGCTTATCAAAAATATCAATGAGGTTAGCGCAGGGATGGATGCTGTGTATAGAGGTGAAATTTCTTTTATTGATGCGATAACCGACACGTTTGTTGAAAATCTTTTTATTATTCCTTCCGGAAGATCATTGAAAAATGAATATTTCCGATCAGATGATCGAATAATCGATAGGGTTGATGAAATGATTTCAACCTTTAAAACCGATCAAAATTTTCTTGACTTATTTGACATTGTAATAATTGATAACCCGCCTGTCCAAGATGGCACGGCCCTGTACTGCACTCTTAGCGCAAACCGAATAATTATTCCGGTAGTTCCCGACGATGTTTGCTTTGATGGGTTAGTAAGAACATATCAGTTTTTAGAAAAGCAATGTCCTGATTTTATGGAAAAGAAAATTATTATAGTTCCCACGCTATTTAAAAACAGAAGTTTGCATAAAAAATATCTGGCAGCGATTAAAAAAGGATATCATAAGAAAAATGATAACACTATCGTAAGCGCCGCGGTAATCTCAGATCGGTCCGAAGTCCCCGAATCTATTAGTATGAAACAAATTCTATTCATCAGTCATGCTGCATCTGAAAGCGCAAATCAATACAAGCAAATTTGTTTAGACGTATTCCCTTGGATTGAAAAAGAAGAATTTCTTGGCTTGCTTAGTACCGCTGCAGAGAACAAGAAAAAAGCGGCAAGGGACCGGTTTAAAAAAATGATTGAAGACCGGAAAAAACTAAAAGAGGAAATTAAAATAGAAACGGAGGCTGTAAATGTCTGAAGTTGCAACATCTAAGATAGATGAACTCCGAGCAAAATTAAAAGCGCCAAAGGAACAAAAAGAAAATAGTAAAACAGTCGAAAATATTACTTCAGCCGTAAATCAAAACGATATCGATGCTATTTTAAGCAAACACCAGCCCAATGAACAACAGTATGCCAAAATAGGGGAGGAGCGGGCAAAAAAAACTGAAGGAGAAAGAAAAATAACCAAGGAAAATAAAACGGACGGCAAAAGGACATCGGTTTATATGTCGTATGATGATTTTACAAAGTATAGTGAGCTTAAAACACGGATCGCAAGGCTAAGAGCTAGGTTGTCCTATGAAAGCCTTCTTAAATATTCTATGGATGAGCTTCGAAAATTAGACGATAAGGGGATTATTGATATATTGAATAAATACAAATAGAATTCTATTAAAGGCGGTGTCTGGCAAGTTCGCACCTTGCCAAACACCTAAGAAACCATCACCCGTTTAAGAGAAAGGATGGCCTCCTATGGCACAAAATAACATATCCCGCAATGGATTAATAGGCTTCAGATTAACCTCTACGCCCTGCAAACATTGTAAAAAAGATTTCATTAAGGAAAATGTTCTTGATAAGCTTCCCATGATTTCCCGTATAAAAAGCATGTGCGGTATTATTAGAAATGGGAAATTGACAATAGGTGTTACGATTCCAGCAACTATTGTTAGCGGAGGCGCCCTATGAAAAACCTCAATAGGCCGATTATAATTGTCGATGATATTCCTTTACTTTCCGAATATATGAAAGAGGTCTTGGAGGACAAGGGGTTTAAGAATATCCAGTGTTTCGACGATGCATATATGGCAGCGGATACAATTAAAAACCTTAAAAAGGCGTTTGTAATTTGTGATTACAATCTTAATTGTCCTGGAATGACAGGCGTTCAGTTGTTGGATGAAATTAAGAACCAAAATGAGGAAATGGAAGCCGTAATTGCAACTTCTGATGTAGGAAGCGTTAGCGGAAACTTAAGCAATTATCCGGTGATTGAAAAAGGAAAATGTTTTAACGAAATAATTATGACCTATTTGAATCAGGAGAGTGCATAGGATATATTTTTAAACACAGGCACTATTTTGGAAATAAAACACCAAATAAAATATTCTCGATTAAGGGATTTAAAAATATAAAAGGCGAGTAATGAAGAAAGCATTGTTTATTGTATTGTCAATATTTAGTATATCCAATAGTCAAGTTAGAATAGCGGGAGAACAAGATGGCGTTTTCGACTCCGCAAGCTATGTTGTAAGTAAAGACATAATTGTTCCTGCCGAAAAAAGCCTGAAATTTCTTCCCGGAAGTGAAATCTCGTTTTTACCATACACTGGTATGCGAGTGTATGGGAATTTGATTATTAACGGTTCAAAACTTACTTCTTTAGATGATCATGGTCTCTGGAACGGTATCGAAATAGCCCCCAAGGGAAGCATTAATTTTGAAAATGTAATAATTTCCCGAAGTGTATTAGGGATTGCGGCAGCAGATTCCACGGTCATTAACGCATTAGGAAAAATTAAGTTTATTCAAAACAAAATATCGTTAAAAATAGCTGACAAAAGCATATTTATTCGTGATGATGAACCTTATTCGTTTGAAAAAGCTATAGCAGATCGCTCGATTCAAACCGGCAATATTCCTTCCTCTACAGTTTTGGGGATGAAAAGAACTAGGCCTTCTATATTAGCTTTGCGGTGGGGAACAGCGATTGCAGCACTGGCAAGTACAGCGTTATGGGCGTATTACTTGGAAGCCTCAGAGAATAGCAAAACCAAATACAATTATGCGGCCACATCAGATGAGGCGAAATATTTTAGATCGCAAAGCGACGACTTCCGGCAATATGGAATATTGTCCGGAATAGGTGCGATTATTTTCAGTGCCGGCCTTTTTATTTCCATTTCAATAAATGGATGTTCAAAATGAAGTTAGTTATTTTGAAGTTTGTCATTTGCTTTATTGCATTGTTCTATTTATTGTGTTCAACCAGAACGTGGGACAATCCTCTGGACCCTAATTATATCGGGGACTATTCATTTAAAATATCTCCAACGTCAATTCCTGATACCGTTTGCATGTTTAAATCATATACAATCGATTGTACGACGGGTACGGACACATTCGCATTAGTGACCACAGCAAACCAGTCAAAAATACTCGAAAAAAATATTTGGGACGGAAAAAATAAAAATATTCACATTACATTCATAGACACGCTTAATGATTCGTTACGAATTTCGGCCACTACGCCCAATGGACGTAAATTTTATTCGAGCAAAAAAATTGTTGTGGTTAATCCCTTTAAAATAACTGTTGAAAATGCCGTGTATCTTGATTCGGTTAAGTTTAATTTGAGTTTAGATCCGTCTTGGGCAAAAGTTTTCTCTGCTGATACAATGGACAGCATTGTTTGGGCAGATAACGGCAAATTGGATTCCGTATCTTTTATTGAAACAAATAAGGCTTACGTTTCAGACACAAACATTATCAATATCCGTGTATTGTATAAAAGAACCGGGTTTAATGATTTTTATATGGCAGGTCAGACATCAATAATACCTTTTATTGACAAACCAAAACTTATTGTCACTTCCTCTATTAACAGTAAAATCGGCCAAGTAAAAATCCCGGTATCTTTTTCAGATTCTCTTTTTAATGTTGATACAATTTATTACAAAATAGGGCAGGGGAGCGATACGGGGATGAAGGTGACTGGGTCCGCATTTGACACAATAACCTTTCAGCAAAACACCGTAGGTGCATTTTCAATAGCTATTTGGATAATAAACAGCCGGCACTTAAGTTCAGATAAATCCATAATCACATTGTCAACATTCTTGCCGGATACAACATTGAATGACCATATCCCACCGGTACTGACTTTGATAAATCCGTCGAAAGATACCATCATTGGCAGCGATTCAAACATTGTAAGCGTAAAATGTACTGATGTTAGCGGTATTGCGTCGGTCATTTATTCAATAGGCTCCCAGCAATTTACTGCAACAAGATCGACTCCCTCCGACAGCATTTTTACCGGGATGGTTAAAGGCCTCGCGCCGGGCGCTTATTCGACCGTCACGATTACCGCCACTGATGCATCTTCGGCTCATAATGTCGCTACCGCAACCGTAAAAATCAAATACGATAATGACAAAACCGGGCCTATAATCAAACGGTTTGACCCCGCCGCCGACAGTCAAAGCATTAGCGCAAGCTCATATGCAATTAAGGTTGTTTGTAAAGACACCAGCGGCGTGGCGTCGGTTGTATTCGGCTTGGGGACCGCGAGTTTCCCGGCAACGAAAAGTTCCGATTCTATTTGGTCGGCAACGGTGACCAATCTAACGTCGGGCGCCATCAGCAAAATCATCGTAACCGCCACAGACGCATCAATAAACGCAAACACGAGCGTCATGGCACTTTCCATGAAATACGATCCAACCATGAACGATAATATTCCTCCGATTATTACTTTAATAAGCCCTTCGAAAGACACGACTATTAGCTCCGACTCAAGCGTAGTGTGGGTGAAATGCACGGACGCAAGCGGTGTTGCCGCGGTTGCATATGCGTTCGGAACACAAACCTTCACCGCGACCAGGCCCGGCCCAACCGACAGCTTGTTTAGCGCAACGGTCAAGGGCCTTTCGGCTGGAGCATTTTCGACCATCACGATCACGGCTACCGATGCTTCAACCGCGCGAAACACAGCCACCACAACCATAAAAATTAAATACGATAATGACAATATAAAGCCGGTCGTCAGCCTGTTTGACCCGGCAAAAGATAGCATTAGCATTAACGCTAATTCGTATGCGGTCAAAGTGATTAGTAAAGATTCGAGCGGTGTGGCCTCGGTCTTATATACTTTCGGCACGACAAGTTTCCCTGCAACAAAAACTTCCGACAGTGTTTGGTCAGGGACCGTAAGCGGCTTGGTGTCGGGAGCTTTAAATAAAATCACGGTCGTTGCGACCGACGCATCAGTAAATGCAAATAAAGATACAATGAGTTTTTTCATCAAATATGATCCGACCATGACGGACCTTACCGGCCCGGTATTTTTCCCGAAAAACGGCCCCGCGAATAATGCTTTCGTCGCGGATTCAACCGTCAATATCACCGATTCGATTTTCGATCCAAGCGGCGTAGATAGCGTGTATTGGACGCAGAACGGCAAGAACCCGAAGTCTTTGACGCTTGTTGCCGGAACGACTTATTTGTATACGCTCGCCGACACGCTGCACAGGTATCACCTGGATACCATCGTTGTTTATGCCCAAGACAAATCGACCAAACGAAACAAGAGTAGCCAAACGATTATTTTGAATTATAATGTCCCACCCGTCATTAACGACACAGCTGTTTCCACCAATCGAAATGTCGCCAAGACCTGGACGCTAAACGCCCTCTCCGTTGACGGCGATCCGCTTACGTGGACGCGTCTTACTTCCCCGTCTGCTCTGAGCGGTGCGGTGACCGGGACGCTACCCTCCGTGACTTTTACGCCCGTGGTGAATTGGTCGGGGGTGGATAGCTTTAAAGTTCAGGTAACGGACGGCCATTGGAGCGATACGGCCAAGATAAAAATTACCGTTGTAAATGTAAATGTCGCCCCGAGCATCATTACCCCGCCGTCGAGCGCAACGAAAAATGTCGGGCAGTCCGTTACTTTTTCGGTGTCCATAAATGCAGACGTTAATCCGGCTCCGTCATACGTGTGGAATCATAACGGGAATATTATCGCCAGCGCAACGACTTCTTCATATTCCATCGGTTCAATTGCGCTGACGGATAGTGGCAGTTATACCGTCACCGTAGCAAATAGCGCCGGGACAATAACCAGCCAGCCGGTCATTTTGACTGTTAACTATGCTCCGATAATTACGAAACAACCGCAATCGCAAACACTTTATCTCAATCAGCCGGATACGTTTTCCGTCGTGGCAAACGGCAAGCCAATGCCGACTTATACTTGGAAGAAAAACGGCGTAGCTATAAGCGGCCAGACAGGTTCATCTCTAATAATAGCCTCACCGGGAGTCAGTGACAGTGGGAAATATACGGTGACTATTACCAACAATACCGGATCAGCGATAAGCGATACAGCGAAGTTTTATGCAGGAATAATGAATATTTCCGCAGGCGGACATCATACATTAATTCTTAAAACTGACGGAACACTTTGGGGTTGTGGAGATAATTCCTATGGACAACTTGGTGACGGAACGACAATCTCTCGCACCTCTCCTGTTCAAATAAGCAGCATGACCAATGTACAAAGTGTTGCTGCTGGTTCAGATTATAGTCTAATCCTAAAAAGAGATGGAATTCTTTGGGCATGTGGAAATAATGGATCGGGGCAATTAGGTGATGGAACTAATATTAACCGTTCTGCACCCATACAAATAATGAGTATAAATAATATAAAAAGTATTGCGGCTGGAGGTGATTTTTGTCTAGTTATCAAAGCAGATGGCACACTTTGGGCATGGGGGTCTAATTTTGCAGGTCAGCTTGGCGATGGAACTACAACTGACCGATCTTTACCAGTCCAGGACACAAGCATTCATAATGCACAAGGCATTGCGGCTGGAACCTATCACAGCCTGATTTTAAAGACCGATGGTACACTTTGGACTTGCGGATGGAATACGTATGGCCAGTTAGGTGATGGAACTAATACTGATCATTACTTTCCCATGCAGGTCCCGGGGATTAGCAATGTACAGAGCGTAGCAGCGGGAAGTTCTCATAGTTTAATTCTTTTGAAAAGTGGCGCTCTTTGGGCATGTGGCTATAATTTTTATGGCCAGTTAGGTGATGGGACCACGATAGATCACTCTTCTCCTGTTCAGATCACAAGTATTGATGGTGTTCAAGCCATTTCAGCGGGAGGGAATCAAAGCCTAATTTTAAAATCAGATAACACTCTTTGGGCAACAGGTTCCAATATTTTCGGAATAACAACATCTAATAATTCACCTGTTCAGGTCATGAATAATGTGCAAAACATGTCGGCAGGAGGAGCTTTCTGCATGATGTTGAAAGTTGATGGAACTTTAGCAGCATGCGGCGATAATTCTTCCGGTCAGCTTGGTGATGGAACAACGATTAATCATCCAAATCCTATTAGCCTCAGCTTTAAATGATTTTTTGTGAACTTTTGCCAAAAAAGGGAATCACTTATCGCATAATGTCAAAGAAACTAAAAACCAAAATAAAAGAAATTACCGTGCAACAAACGTCTTATCAACCGTCAATATTACCGCAGCCAGAGATTAGAAATTTGCTATTGTGTTTTGTTTTGTTCATTGTGTTGTTCGCAGCCTATCAACCAGCTTGGAACGGTTCACCTATTTGGGACGATGAGGCGCATATTACCAAGCCAGCTCTTCGTTCATTGGATGGTCTAGAACGAATCTGGACCCAACTTGGAGCCACGCAACAATATTACCCCTTAGTTCATAGCGTTTTTTGGCTCGAATATCATCTTTGGGGCGACTCGCCGCTTGGATATCACCTACTCAATATTTTACTGCATTTCTTATCCTCGCTATTATTATTCTGTATCTTGCGTCGATTGGCGATACCTGGAGCCTGGTTTATAGCTGCGATATTTGCCCTACATCCGGTGCAGGTAGAGTCGGTGGCATGGATTTCGGAACTGAAAAACACATTATCCGGATTATTTTTTCTTTCATCACTATTGATGTATTTACGATTTGATCAGGAACGAAAAAAGAAATTATATCTAATTGCCTTAGGTCTTTTCATTCTTGGTCTAATGTCAAAGTCCGTTATTGCAATGCTGCCGGTATCGCTGCTTATAACGTTTTGGTGGAAAAGAGGCAAAATTGAATGGAAAAAGGATATTGTTCTATTATTACCATTTTTTGCAGTGGGTATTGCATCTGGGTTATTCACTGCTTGGATAGAACACAGATTTATAATAAGCGGTGAAGAGCATAAGTTTAAAATTTCTTTTATTGAAAGATTTCTTATTGCTGGTCGTGCTGCTTGGTTTTACTTAGGCAAAATCATTTGGCCGGTAAAATTGATATTTATTTATCCGCGTTGGAATGTAAGCCAAGCAATCTGGTGGCAATATTTTTATCCTGTAGCAACGCTGATTCTTGCCTTAGTGCTTTGGACATTGCGGAAACGATGGCGAGCGCCGTTGGCGGTATTTCTGTTTTATATGGCAACACTATTCCCTGTATTAGGGTTTTTTAACGTATATCCGTTTCGGTTTTCCTTTGTTGCTGACCATTTTCAATATCTCGCCTGTATAGGTCCATTTATTATTGCGGCGATTGGAATAGAATGGGTACAACGGTTATTAAAGAGGAAAATACGAATTTTGCTTTACACAATCATATTGATAGTATTTGCCGGCCTGACTTGGAATCAAAGCAAGATGTATAAAAATATTGAAACCCTTTATTCTACTACAATAAAGAAAGATCCTAATTGTTGGATGGCATATAATAATCTTGGCAGAGAACAGGAAATAAAAGGAAAACCCGATGAGGCAATCGCTTATTATAATAAATCCATAGAAATCAATCCTGAAAATAGCGAACCACGTATCAATTTAGGCATACTATTTGCAAAGAGTGGACGCACCGAAGAAGCCCTATCTTGTTTTCAAAAAGCATTGGAAATTAATCCTAGGAATGGAAATGCTTATAATGGAATCGGCAACGTTTTTTATAGAACCGGTAAAACCGATGATGCGATTGATAACTTCAGGAAAGCATTGGAAATTGATCCTAATTATAGCGAAGCCCATTATAACCTTGGAAATGTATTATCACAAATCGGAAAAGCCGACGAAGCGTTAACGCATTACAAGAAAGCCATAGAATTGGATCCTAATTATTGCAAAGCGCATAATAATATGGGCAATACACTACTCCAAATTAATCGGACCGATGAAGCAATCTATCAATATAAAAAAGCAATAGATTGCGATCCAAATTTTAGTGAGGCTCAATACAATTTAGGGTATGTGTTTTTACAAGATGGTCGATCTAACGAGGCCATTGTATATTTAAAAAAAGCGTTGGAAATTAATCCCAATTATACCGATGCTCACAACAACCTGGGAAATGCGCTTTTCCAAATCGGAAATATTGACGAAGCAATATTCCATTTCCAAAAGGCACTGGAAAGTGATTCCAATAATATCATTACACTCCATAATTTAGCCTTTGCTTTTGCGCAAAAAGGACTAATTGTTGATGCGATTCCAATCTTAAAAAGAGCCATCGATGTTGCGAAATCCAAAGGAGAATTATCAATGGTCTCAAAAATTTCAAATGATCTTGAGAACCTTATTCAAGCAGAGAAATTGAGAGACCCCTTGCATTAGCGAAAGCGGCAGGCGAATAATCACGGGGGCGGTCCCATTATTAGATTGAAATCTGTGAAAATATTGCATAATGATCATTTATGACTGAGCACAAATCCACGCCTGATATTATTGACGGAATGAAAATAATATCAGAAATATCTTCAGGTGCCCATGCAATCGTTTATAAAGCTTGGGATTCGCTCCTCGAAACGAATTATGCTATTAAAGTCATGCGCCCGGATGCTGAGGAGAACGCAGATCGATTTCTAACCGAAGCAAAAGTCCTTGCCCAGATAAAACACCCCAACGTTCCAAACGTATTTAGCTTCGGGAAAATAGATGTATCTCCGTTTATTCGGATGGAATTCATCGATGGAGAAGACCTCGAAAGCATTATTCAAAAGAAACAAAAAATCCCGCTCATCGCTGCGTTATCAATAATCATTCAATGCGCCCGAGCATTGCAATATGCCCATAAATTTGCTTATGAAATATATGGGGAAAAACGAAAAGGTATAATACACCGCGATATAAAACCGGGCAATATCTTGGTCGGCCTTGACGGTGTAGTGAAGGTCATAGATTTTGGGATAGTTAAGGTCGAAAATTTATCGATTCATTCTACTGGAAATGCCATCATTGGTACTCCGTATTACATGTCTCCTGAGCAACTCGATCCCCCCGACAATGGAGAGCCACTAGATCATCGTAGTGATATTTATAGTCTCGGATGCGTACTTTTCGAATGTTTGACCGGTGAGTGCCAATTTGAAGCTGATACGTTGTCAATGGTTTATCAGCGTAAAAAGATATCAATTTATAGCGAATCCAAAATAAAAGAATTTCCTAAATCCCTACGGAATATAGTTAAAACTGCAACGGCTGCCGACAGAGTTGACAGATATGCTGATATTGATAAAATGATTGCTGAAATGGAGATTTTGATAAAGCACGCCAATGCCGGTAAGCCGGAAGAGGAAACTAAAAAATTCATGGAGGGGAAAGGGGACGGAAAGGTTGATATTTATGGCATTTCACGGCGACTTATAAAAAATTGGGTCCTGATCGTTTCGCTAATAATTGCTTTATTTGCAGTGGGGTTTTTAATATATCGTTCAGAGCAAAGGAAAAAAAGTAACATCGCAGATAGTTCATCAATAGGGGAGAATCAAGTTTCTAAACAGATTCCTAAATCCGACATATCGGCAGAAAAAGCACCCGAAATAGTTCCTGTTCAAACTATTAAGCACCATACGATTTTAAAAAAGATTACTAATAATTTGTCAAAACCTGTTCCTTTATCAGTATTCGAATTATTTCAGGAAGGGCGATACAGTGAGGTAGTTCAAACGCTTTCAGGCAAAAAACCAAGCGATTTAAGCGATAGCCTTTTTTTAGCCTTATGTGGATCTGTGATAGTTCAAAATCCGGAAAAGGCCGAAGAGTTATTATTTACTCGATCAATCCATGATGGGTATTTAGAATATCTACGCGGTCGTTACTATTGTGAAAAAGGCAATTGGGAAATAGCCCGTAATACCCTGCTTAAAGCATTTACCATACCGTCAATAATCGCTTGTGATGAACCCGCTCTTTATTATTTAGTGAAAAGTTCGGCGGGATTGTATAAGGAGAAACCGAATATCGGCAATCGAGAATTTTATACAGGGCAAATCAAAGAGTATATCGCAAAATATTGCGACAAAACCAATGAGAGCGACCATTGTCGATTTATTCGAAATCTGCAATAATATAGTGATTTTTTGAAATATTTAATTATAAAAAAGTATTTTATGGTATTATATAGATTGGATTGGTTGGTTATTCTTACTAGAGGATATTTTAATGACGGCAGGAAGAAAGCCCTTAAAAAATAAATCAACCGAGAAAACAGAACGCGTTGTAACATATTTAACTAAAGACCAAATGGAGCGCGTTGTTCGGTATGCGCACGAGAAATTGGGACAAACAGAAGTAGACGCTTCAACAATTCGGATAGCATTGATGCAATATATGGAATTCCTTGGTATAAAAGCCCCCTCACAGGATGCAAATCCGTAACTTTAAGACCACGCGAACACTCCCTGAAATAATTCCATATCGGGTTTAAAGCCGGCGACATCAACCGGTTTTTTTCTATTCAAATCCGACATTTTTTTTAATAATCTCCACAGCAATGCCGAAAATCCTGCAGCTGGGCCGCTGACTGACCACTTGCCCGTATCGAATGAGGCGGAGCAGCACGAGCGCGACCGCTACGTATAGTGTGCAATTTTTTTAAAAACGGCTTTCCCTTCATCGAGATCGGTATTCCTCATCTCATCTTCATCCCAAATCGCGATGATGTTCAACAAACTGAATTCTAACCAGATACGTAAAATAATTTTCTAAAAGACTATCCATTTTTATAGTCCGGAAGAAAAAAAATGCAAGGAAAATAAAATTAGTATTGACATGTTTGATATTATTTGGTATATTTAATTATGAAATATGCTAAAGAATGATAAAGAATAACGATAAATAACAAATAATACTATTAAAATCACTAAAAACAGGAAATTTAGAGGACGGATAAAAAGTGGGAAGACCAATAAAAAAACCGGATGAAATGTTTAATAATTCAATCATGGTTTATGTTGATGAAAAAACAGAAAAAAGTCTTAATGAATTCACCACTATTCAGGGCTTCAGTTCGCTTTCCAATGCTGTTAGACATATAATCGTTTTGTTTTTTAAAAAGGAACAAAGCGATCAGGATAATGAAACTCGCAAGGAGGAAAGCAATGGATAATCTTAAAATCGTTCTTGTTGACGACATGTTAATAATTGCTAACATAATTAAGGAGCAAAATGTCTAAGACACTCATCATTGCAGAAAAACCGGATCAAGCAAAAACGTATTATGTGCCCCTTTTAGAAAAGATAAGCGGAGAGAAATTCACTCTTAAAAATGGATTTCTTGAATCTCAAAGCTATTACATCACTTGGTTTTTCGGGCATCTTCTTGGGGAGCTAATGCCTGACGAATATGATCCAAAATTCAAAGAATGGATAATTGAAAACCTCCCAATTATTCCTGACGAGATGACCTACAAATATAAAGGGACAAGTCAGCAAAAACAAGGACAAATTATTATCTCTCTATGTAAAGAAAGCCAGGAAATTATATGCGGAACAGATCCTGATAGAGAAGGACAGGGAATTTTTGACACCTTCATAAATTTCTATCAAATTAATAAGCCCATGAGGCGGCTTTGGGCAACGTCCTTAACTGCAACAGATCTTGAAAAAGCCTGGACAAACATGAAAAAAATTGAGGCATACAAAAATCTCTCCCTGGCGAGGGCGTTGAGAACAGAATCCGATTGGTTAGTTGGAATGAACGCCACGCGAGCATATTCGATCGTGGCGAAAGCTCGTCTGCCAATAGGAAGAGTGCTAACGTCGACTTTGGCATTGATAGTTAAACGAGACCAGGAAGTCGAAAATTACAAAGAAAGCTTCTTTTATCAATTAAAGGGCACCTGGGGCGGTTTATCCTTTTCATATTTCGATGAAAATGGAACAAAGTTTGAAAATAAGACAAGCCTGGAAGGAATAAAATTGGAAGTCGAGGATAAATTGTTTTCAATATGCAGTTTTAAAAATGAACGCAAGGCGGAAAATCCACCTAAGCCTTTTAATCTTCCGGACCTGCAAAAGGAAGCTAATAAAAAACTTGGTTTTGCGCTCGACAAAACGCTGGAATTAGCTCAAAAACTGTACGAAAAGAAGTTGACGACCTATCCTCGCACTGACTCACCATATCTACCAGAAAGCGATTTGAGTGAATATCACAAGTTGGTGAGGAAAGCGGCAACTGAAAACGAAGCGGCCCTTCTAAGACCAGAAACAGAAGTTCCTTCATGCGTTAAAAATACGGAATCTCCCCATACAGCTCTTATAATAACAGGGGAAAGGGGAGCGTTAAATGGGGATGAAGCGAATCTCTATGAACTCATAAGAAGCCGATTTGTATGTTCTTTTTTTCGTGCACGAACCTATGTGCAATATGACCTCGAAATTAATGAAGATACAGGAAAGAAATTCAGGGCAGTTGTTCGAAAGGACATTGATAGCGGATTTAGGAAAATGTACAAAGATGAAGAAAAAGAAGACGGTGTTGAAGATGCACCATTTGAAATTGAGGAAAGTTTGTTGAGGCAAAAAAGAGAAAAAATAGTTTCATTGACCGTGTTGCAAACTAAAAAGACCAAGCCCAAGTATTATACTGGAGCCTCCCTAATAACCGCGATGCAGACATGCGGAAGGGCTTTACAGAATGAAGAAGCCCGCAAAATGCTTTCCGAAACAAAAGGCATAGGCACGCCGGCGACGCAAGCAGGTTACCCAAAAAGTTTGCAAGAATCAGAATATATCACCGATAAAAACGGCTCATATATCTCAACATTAAAGGGGAGAAAATTAATTGAAGGGATTGCTCCGGATTTAAAAAGTCCTGAGCTCACCGCGGAATGGGAACTGAAATTAAAACTGGTTGAGCAAGGCAAGCTTTCGGGCGAAGACTATAGAAAGGAAATACATCAATATGTTAATGAAATTATCGTAGGAGCCAAGCAAAGGGTGGGTAAAATTAACATAAATATTGCAGAGAAAACAAACTTCATATGTCCTAATTGTAGAGGAATGATTGTCCTAAAAAGGTGGGGATATGAATGCGAAAATAAAGGAAAATGCGACTTTAGCATTGGGTATATGTTTTGCGAAAAGAACTTATCCGACAAACAAATAGAAACACTATTAACAAAAGGAGAAACAGCGATAATTAAAGGGTTTGTAAGCAAGAAAAACGGAAATAAATTCGATTCAAAATTAGCCATTATTGAAGAACAAGGGAAAAAACGGGTAAGCTTCAAATTTGCATGAAAAACAGAAACGTTAACAAGAGGTAAGAAAATGAAAAAAAGTGATAAAAACAAAAATTTCCACACAATATCGATGATATTGTGCGTTTATGCAGCTTCAGCGCTTGCGCAAACAGGAGGAGCTGTTTCGTCAACGGTAATAACTTCGGGGCTGTCCGACACCTTTACAACAATATGGGGGGTCGCCAAATGGATAATGCAAGCAATCCTTGTTATAACCGCGGCCATTGTTGCATTTAAAACTGCGACAAAGGGTCAAGGGGAGGACCGGACGGGCGGCTGGATCGGAGTTATTGCAATTCTTCTGATTGCAATCGGCTTAAATTTCGTTCCGACAATAGCGGATACGCTTTTTGGAATTAAATTCGGCAATTAATAGGTTGGGATTACAATGAAAACGACGTGTCCTATTATTTCCGGCAATCCACGGTATTTCGGCCTTACGCAAATTGAGTGGGCATTATCGCTTTTCATAGCGTTTTTTGTTTGTCTTTTGCCCACGCCCTATTCATACCTCGGTTTTTTTCTTTGGGTCGTAGGGGTAATAGCCTATCCAAAAATATCAAGGAAATTCGAGGAGAACTTTATTTCGGTTCTCCTCGAATCCATTAAAATCCCGGCAACACTAATCGGCCAAATTCGGCGCGCAATTCCACCACTTAACCCAAAATAGCCATTCAATGAAAACCATTTCACATAGCGATTTACCCAATGCCGACGTAAGCACCGTTGGAATTGTGCCTATATCAAGCATATTTCCTATTGAAACATTCTACGCTGCTAAAACTCCCGCCTACATCCATAATGACGGCAGCATGTTTAGGTTCTTCGCGATACCGCGCATTGACATAGCCAGCATTACGGAAGCCATAAAACTATTGGAATACGGCAGCTCAATGCAAATTTATCGATATCATGTTCCAAACAGTGAGCAATATTTTATTTCCGTTCGAAAAGAAATCGAATACGGAAACGCGACCCCCTCATCAATTTTCAAAAACTTTACCTTAAATCCGGTTAAAACCCAGTTTAAAACAATGTCCGCTCTTATGAGTAAAGCGTATGATTCAATTTCCCGTGTGGTTTCGAAAGTAAGCAATACAACGGAGATCGATTACCTGACATCCGACCTACCGCATCTTCTTGTTGATTTCGAATTAAAAAACAATGCCGTCGTCTCAATACCGGTGCGGTCAAATTTGTCATTTCTCAAATTGGGCAAATCGAAATTCGGGACCATGATAAGCCTTAATAACATGACGGTAATACCTCAAACACATCATTGCCTTAACGATCATTCTTTTCTCCAAAGAATTGTTCTGATAAATCCTTCGATGAAACGCCGGGGATATCTGCAGGTGGCGACCATTGATAATGCAAAACTCATCGAGGCGTTAACGGAGAAGAAAGCTCCTAAAAAAGAAAATCAATTCAGTGTTGACACGCTTGTTCATAACGTTTCCGAGATATTGCCTAGAGGCGGTCGAATATTCTACGCAGATGTTACCTGGCTTATTCTTTCCGACACCATGGATTCATTGAATGAAAAACTGAATAAGTTCTACAGCTGCATGGAAAACAACAACGTCGCTCTGTATTGCCACACCAACACAACCAAGGCGAGCTACATCAGCATGTTTCCCGGTAATGATCCTTACGGCGAGCGCTATACGCTTTTATTTGAGCACTTTATGCATATGCTTATCTGGAAGGCCCTTGAGCTATGATGACCGAGAAACTTCCCATACAAGGGCGGCTTAAAACCCTGGGGGATTTCCTCCCATATGTTGCGGTAACCCGCGATTTTATCGTTTCGCAGGACCCCTCGCAACTGACAGCCGTTTTGGAAACGCGGGTGTCCGAGCTGGACGACGATAGCGTCATTCAGGCCCGGCACGATAGGCTTATGGATGTTTTTTGCGATATCATGCCCCCCAACGCTACGGTGTCGGTTTATTTGACAAAAAGGTTTATTAAGGAAAAGCTGCCGTATCGGACCGAATGTGAAAATCCGCTTATAAAATATCTCGACGATGCAACCATTGATACTTTTAACGCAAAATTGTACCCGCACTATGCGTGTTTTTTTGCGATAACAATTCCGGCAAGCTCATCAAAGGCCATGAGCTTCGCGAAAAAAACCGAAAAAGAGAAATTAGAGCTTAATGATGTGTCCGAGGCCGCGGAAAACCTCAATAACCTGATACATGCAATAAAATCACGGGTCCCCGGCTCGATTTTTCGGCTTAATTCCCAACAGATTCTTGGTTTTCTTTCAATTCTCATTAATCACCGGCTTATCGCAAATTACTCCGACCTCAATAGCATTCTATGCGGGGATTTCAACGCAAGCAGCAACAGTTTTTCAAAACAACCAGGCTACATTTACTACGGCGGAAATTATCACGCGGTCATGAGCCTTCGGGCCGTGGGAAGCGAAAGCCGCCTTCCTTCCCAAACAACGGCCGCAATGAACACCGTGTTTTTTAAATCCGAAGATTTGCAGAATATCCCGTTTACGATTCATCAGTCGATAAAATTCGTGCAAAAACAAGAAGGCTTGACAATAGCTAATCTTCGTAAAAATAGCCTTGATAGGAAAAAGGGCCTGGCGAAGCGAAACTCCCTGTTTGCAAAAACCGAGGAGGGGATTTCACCGGACAAACTTTTTAACCTCATTGAGGAATCCATCGAATTAGTCGAAAACTCAAACAATCGGTTTGTCTACCAGACATTCCAGGTGCATATTTGGCACGAAGAGTTGGGAGCGCTTTGGAGAAATCTGCGGACAATACGGAACACGGTTTCAACGTCGTATCTTATGAAGCCGGACAAATTCAACATTAAAGCCGCGTATTATTCGATTTTCCCGGGAAATGAAACGATCAACCAGATCCGCTGCATGCTGGCAACATACACGGTGGCAGATTTTTTCCCGATAGACCTCCCGCGCGAGTGCCTCCCGGACCCCGATAAATCAAGAAACGAGCATATTTATTTTACAACCGCATCGGGTTCCGTGGCCCGGCTTTGCGTGTTTTCGAGTCTGGCAAATGCTCACAACGCGATGATTTGCGGCGGGACGGGCTCCGGAAAGTCGTTTTTAATGAACAGCATTTTGTACCAAAGCCAGGCTGCATTTAACCCGCTCATAAGCATCATTGATGTGGGTGGGGAAGGATCGGGGAGCTACAGAAATTTTGTTCTGAACAATAACGGGACATATATCGAGATCACCTCTGAAAACCCTTTTTCGATTAATCCGTTTGACGGTCCTTTTTTCCTGACAAAGGAAGATGGCCAGAAAGAGCCGATTGAAATCCGCCATGAGGCCCTGCTAAATATTATAACCCGTATGGTTGCAACAAAAGAGGGTGACGAGGATGGATCGGAAACATTACCGGCTGACGTGCTCTTTCATTTAGACGAAGAGCTGATTAAATATTTCCTGGAAACCAACAACAATGAGAATAACGTCTGTAACCTCAATGATTTCGCTGAAAAGCATCTAAAGGACAACAAGGAACTCATTGCTGCCGGCATTGATCTGTACAAGGCTTTAGCTCCCTTTATCGGTACGGGAGTCAATACGGGCATTTACGCTGCCTATTTTCGGCGAACCGACACCATCCGGAACCCCAATGTTGTTTGCTTTGATCTTATGGGGCTTTCCTCCCGGCCAAAACTTGCAGGGGTCTTAATCCCAACACTCCTTGAAATGATCATGCGAAACGTCGCCTCCCGCGAAACGAGCTCAAGAAGAAAGTGTGTGGTTGTTGACGAAGCGTGGAAATTTCTCAAGGGCGGATCGATTGCAGGATTTATCGAACAA
>Ga0182027_10002058_pt1 | contig 32835 bp, 23 predicted proteins | sample 712E1DmetaG_FD_121300 | JGI IMG/M metagenome (GOLD analysis project Ga0182027, IMG submission 121300) | Permafrost microbial communities from Stordalen Mire, Sweden - 712E1D metaG (Illumina Assembly) | ecosystem: Environmental > Terrestrial > Soil > Wetlands > Permafrost | place: Sweden...
CAATGCGGATAGGAGTATTTTACCGGCCCGGACCTGCCTGTCGAGAAAAATCTTCAGAAAGAACTTCAGATCGCGCTCCGCTTCTCTGCTTGCTTATGGCCGGCTTGTTCCGGGTATTCCGTGAAATGAAAATCTCGACGAAGGTCAGATGCGCCCTTATGCGGAATCCCTTATGCGGAATCCCTTATGCGGAATCCCTTATGCGGAATCCCGTATGCGGAATCCCGTATGCGGAATTCCGCATAAGCGCCCATCCCCGCCCGCGGTCAGGCGGCCAGCCGGACGAAATTTTCCAGCAATCGCAAGCCCACTCCCTGGCTCTTCTCCGGATGAAACTGCGTCGCGAAGACGTTTTCCCGCCAGACCGATGACGCAAAAGGCCGCCCATAAGTCGTTTCGGTCGCGGTGATGGACCGGTCCAGCGGCTCGGGGAAAAAGCTATGGACGAAATAAACGTAGCTCCCGGAGTCTATGCCCCGGTAAAGCGGACAGTCCGGCTTGACGATGTCAATCCGGTTCCAGCCGATTTGAGGGATTTTCAGCCCCGTCTGCTCCGGGAAACGCACCACCTTGCCGCCGAATATGCCCAGGCCGGGAGCGCAACTGTTGAATTCCTCGCTACGCTCGAACAGCGCCTGGTAGCCGACGCAAATCCCCAGAAAAGGCCGCCCGCTGCGGATGAATTCCCGGATCGCCCCCTGTAGCTCCTGCTTGCGCATGGCATTCAGGCAATCGTCGAACGCCCCGACCCCGGGCAGCACCACGGCGCGGGCCGCGGCCATTTCCTCCGGGCGGCGCACGATGCGCGCGTCGCCGCCCGCCTGGAGCAGCGCCTTCTGCACGCTCCGCAAATTGCCCGAATCGTAGTCAATGAGAGCGATCACCGTGCGCCCAAGGTAACATCCGCCCCGCCGCGGTCAATCCCGTCCCCTATTTTCCTCCGTTGCCGTCATTGACATAATCAATGCTGACCCGCTATTTTTCAATTAACGCTGCACGCGCTCAGGCCGCATAGTTGCGGCATGAGAACCGGCATGAAACCGCCCGAACCTTTTAGTCCCGCCATTTCGGATAACCGCGCCACCCGCGCGGCGCCCGCCCCAGGGTCCCGCTTCGTGGGCGTGGATGCCGGCGCGGAAACCATCAAATTGGCGGAGGTGTCGCCGGACGCCGGCAAAATCAAAGTCCTCCGCTGGAAAATCCTGGAACATGGCAAAAGGCCCGGCCCGTGCCTGCTCGAATCGTTGGAACGCTGGAACTGGTCCGGCGCCAGCGGGGCCGCCGCGACCGGGCGTTTTTCCGCGCAGGTCAATCTCCCGCGCATTCCGGCCAAACAGGCGCAACTGCGCGGCTACCGCTTTTTGTTCGGCCACGAGCCGGCCACCATCGTCAACATCGGCAGCCACGGTTTTTCCGTCCTCGAACTGCGCCCCGGCGGCTTGTCCGTCTTTCGCGAGAACAGCCGTTGTTCGCAGGGCACCGGCAATTTCCTCCGGCAACTGGTGGAGCGGTTCTCCCTCTCGGTCGAGGAGGCGGGCGCCTTGTGCGCCGGCGTGCCGGACCCCGCCCCGCTCTCCGGACGCTGCCCGGTGATTCTCAAGACCGACATGACGCACCTGGCCAACAAGGGCGAGGATCGCGCGCGCATTCTCGCCGGGTTGTTTGACGCCGTTTGCGAAAATGTTTCCACCCTGATCAAACCCGGCGTCAGCCCGCCGCGGGTGCTGCTCACCGGCGGCGTCAGCCGCTCCCCGCGTGTGCGCCGGGTTTTCGCCGAACTCCTTGCCAAACAGGGAATGTGCCTGCTCGCGGCGGATGACGAACAAGTGCTCTGCCTCGAAGCGCTGGGTTGCGCGCTCATCGCCGCGGAAAACCCGGCCGCGCCGCCCCCGCCGGACCAATTGCTCCTGCCGCCCCGCGAATTGAAGCTGGAGCGCCTCCCCGCCCTCGCCGATTCGCTCCACCGCGTCCGCCGGATGCCCGGGCGGCCGTGGGCCAAAGTCAACGGCCAGTTCCGCCGCCTGGTCCTCGGCTTGGACATCGGCTCCACCGGCTCCAAAGTCGTGGCCTTGGATTTGACGACGCGCGAAACGGTCTGGGAGTCCTATCGCCAGACGCTGGGCGACCCCGTCGGCGCCGCGCAGGATTTGCTCCGGCGCTTCACCGAAAATCCGGCGGCCAAATATCCGGTCGTCGCCTTTGGCGCCACCGGCAGCGGCCGCGAAGCCGCCGGCTCGCTCCTCACCTCCTGCTACGGCAAGGACGCGGTTTTCATCGTCAACGAAATCGTCGCCCACGCCACCGGCGCGCTGCATTACGACCCGCGCGTGGACACGATTTTTGAAATCGGCGGGCAGGATGCCAAATACACCCGGCTGGCCGGCGGCCGCATCATTGACTGCGCGATGAACGAGGCGTGCAGCGCCGGCACGGGTTCCTTCATCGAGGAACAGGGCCGCAAGTTCTCCGGCATCCAGGATGTGCAACAGCTTGGCCTGGCCGCGCAAGCCGCGCCGGCGGGCGTTTCCCTCGGCCAGCATTGCTCGGTTTTCATGGCGGAGGTGATTGACGAGGCGGTGGCGGCGGGCGTCGAGCAGCCGGCCATCATTTCCGGCCTCTACGATTCCATCATCAAGAACTACCTCAACCGCGTCAAAGGCAACCGCTCCACCGGCAGGGTGATTTTCTGCCAGGGCATGCCGTTTTCCTCCGGCGCCCTGGCGGCCGCCGTCGCGCGCCAAACCGGCGGCGAAGTCATCGTGCCGCCCAATCCCGGCACGGTCGGCGCGCTGGGCATCGCGCTGCTGGCGGCGCGCGAACTGGACGCCGCCCGCCTCGCCCCCCTGGAACTGGCTCGTTTCCTCCGCGCCAAAGTGGAGCAGAAGGACACGTTCATCTGCGGCTCAAAAAAAGGTTGCGGCGGCGCGGGCAATCATTGCCGCATCGAGCGGCTCCGCACCCTGGTGGGCGATCAGCATTCCCATTTCACCTGGGGCGGCGGCTGCGCCCTGCACGACAAGGGCGCCCGCAAAAGGAAATTGCCCGACCTGGCGCCGGATCCCTTTCGCCAGCGGGATGAATGCCTGCGAAAATTGCTCGCCCCGCTCGCCGCCCCGCGCGGCGGCCCGCGCATCGCCCTGAGCGATGAATTCATGCTCAAGGGACTGTTCCCCTTTTTCGCCGCTTATTTTCATGCCGCCGGATTGGATCTGGAAATCGCCGGCCCCGCCGGACCGGACGCCCTCAAGCGTGGCATCCAGTCGGCGTGCGCGCCGTTTTGCGCGCCCATGCAGCTCTACCACGGCGTCGCGCAGCAACTGGCCGCCGGCGGCGCGGACTGGATGTTTGTGCCGATGATCCGCAGCCTGCCAGGCCCGCCGGCTCAGCGGCGCTCCAGCAATTGTCCGATTCTCCAGGCCGCTCCCGAAGTGGTGGAGCGCGGCCTGGGCGCCGCCAAACCGCCGCGCATGCTCTCGCCGTTGTTTGATTTCGGCCCGGGCAATCTGGAATCCAAGGAGTTCCTGGCGGGCTGCGACCGCATGGCGCAGGAACTGGGATTGGGCGGGCCGGCGCGGCGCGCGGCCTGGTCTGCCGGCGTCGCGGCGCAACAGGAATTTGACGCCGCCTGCCAGGAGACGGGCCGGCGCGCGCTGGAGTTTTGTCGCGCGCAAAATCTCGTGCCGGTCGTGGTGCTCGGCCGCAATTACACCATTTACAACAAAGTCCTCAATTCCAACGTGCCCGCCATCCTGCGCGAGCAAGGCGCCATCGCCATCCCGGTGGATTGTTTTCCCCTGGACGCGCGCGCGCCGCTCTTCACCGACATGTATTGGGGGTGCGGCCAGGCCATCCTGCGCGCGGCCCATCAGGTGCGCCGCATGCCCGGCGTCTATGCCTTGTATTGCAGCAACTACTCCTGCGGCCCGGACAGCTTCAATCTCCATTTTGCCGCCTACGCCATGGCCGGCAGACCTTTCGTCGTCATCGAAACCGACGGCCATTCCGGCGACGCCGGCACCCGCACGCGGGTCGAGGCATTCCTCCATTGCGTCGAAGAAGACCGGCGCGACTCGCCCAATGGCGCGGCCTTGAACGATTTCGCGACCGTCCAATTCAGCGGTTTGCGGCTCGGTGATTTTCGGCGGCGCAACGGGCAATCCGAAACGATGCTCGTTCCCTACACCGGCCCGGGGTCCGAGGCGGTGGCGGCTGTCTTTCGCGGGCTGGGAATCCACGCCGAAAGCCTCCCCGCGCCGGATGCCGAATCCCTGCGCATCGGCCGCCGCCACACTTCCGGCAAGGAATGCCTGCCCATGCCTTTGACTCTCGGCTCGCTCATCCAGCGCCTGGAACGCGCCCCGGCGGAGCAAAAATTTGTCTACTTGATGACCTGCACCGACGGCCCCTGCCGGTTTGGCGTCTATAATTTGCTCAACAACATCGTCCTCGAACGCCTCGGCTGGCGCGACCGCGTGCGCATCTGGTCGCCCAAGGACACCGGCTACTTCGACGACCTGCCGCCGGGGACCGAGATGCTCATGTTCGCCGCCCTGACCGCGAGCGACTTCTTATTGCAGGCCCTGTTCGATGTCCGCCCCCTCGAACGGGCAAGGGGCGGCACGGAAGAACTCTACGCGCGCTTCCTTCGCGAACTCCTGGCTCGCATCGAGTCGGCGGCGCGCGGCAACCTGTCCCTCGGCGCCGCCTTGTGGCAGGTGGCCGGCGGACGGCTCTTTGGCCTGCGCGAACTGCTCCAACGCGCGGGCCGCCAATTCGCCGCCCTGCGCGGGCCGGGTTCACTGCCCTGCGTGGCCCTGGCGGGCGAGTTCTATGTCCGCGGCGTGGACCTCAGCAACGACTCCCTGATCGAAAAGCTGGAGGCGCGCGGACTGCGCGTCCATCTCGCGCCGCAAACCGAATGGATCAATTACTGCGGCCATCTCCAGCGCCAATTGCACGGCCGCAACCGGGTCGCGGACGCTTTCAGCCATCTGGTTCGCCGGCGCATTCAAAGCGCGGCCCTCTCGGCCATGGCGCCGCATCTGGGCTGGCCGTCCCTGCCCCCCACCGCCCAGGCGCTGGCGGCGGCGGCGCCTTACGTGGACGCCGCGCTCGAAGGCGAAGCGGTCCTGACCGTCGGCGCGCCGCTCCACGAATGGCGGCGCGGCCACATTGACGCCGTGGTGAGCGTCGGGCCGCTGGAATGCATGCCCACAAAAATCGCCGAGGCGCAATGGCGCCACGCAGGCGAGCGGGAAGGTGTTTTAAACCTGACCCTGGCCTTCAACGGCGACCCCGTCAACCCGGCCGCGCTGGACAACTTCGCCTACGAAGTCAAGGATCGCTTCCAAGCCAGGAATTCCCCGCCCCTTATGACCGCAACCCGCGGAGCGGGAGGGAAATGAGGGCGGTCACGCGCGCGACAAGGCGTTTTGGCTCACAAACAAATTGCGGGCGCGAAAACCCGGCGGGCTTTCCTGCAACAGCACCGCCCGCAACGCCCCCAGCGGCGACGCGAACCAGGGCCGGCGCAGTTTGCGCGTCTCCTCCCCGATCCAGGCCGGCGGCGCCAATCCGTGACCGCGGGCCAACTCCTCCGCCGCGGCCGCCAGATAGGCGTCTTGAACGCCCCCCAGTTCGCCGCCGGCGGGCCGGAGCAAAACGGGCGCAGCCGACAACGCCGCCGCCTTCGGCTCGTGGTAAAAATCGTCAAGAAAGTTTGCCAGGCACAGATCGAAGGACTCCCCGGCGGCCACCAGTTGCGCCACTTCAGCCAGGCTTTTCGGCCTCATACCCCGCCCTCCTCGAAGAGTCCTTCCACCAGATATTGTGTCTTGACCGGAATGCGATTGGAAGGATAGTATTGACAAACCAGGTCGAGCGCTTCTTTGGCGGACTTGAATCCCAGGCACCGGATGAGAAAACGAATGTCCGGCACGTCGGATTGTTCGCCCGTTGTGCCGCCCAGCCGCGCCGCCATGCACTTCATGGCCAGCAGGTATTCCGGCACGGGCATCGTGAGGCGAAGGTGGGGGAACTGCGGCAGGTTCCCGGTCACCACTTCGTGTCGGGCTGAGACGTAACCTTTGACCCCGTCGTTGAGCCAATGCTCCGGCAGGCCTTGCTCCCGCCCGATGCGGCGGGCCAGATCACGGATGGTCTGTGCCGGCTGGAAAAGGGCGTCCACATCCTTGGTGGACACCCGCGCCGCAAAAGCCAGCACCATCACCGTGCCGCCAAAAAGGCAGATTTCCCCGATCACGCCCTGCTTGCCCAGTTCCTCCGACAAAGCGCCCAGCGCCGCGAGAATGGCTTCACGCGTCAGGGCAGTCTTTGCGTTTGGTTCCTTCGCACTCATGGCCGTGCCAGACTAACCCAGGCCGCGCCATTTTTCCACCTTTAAAGCCGCTTCCGCGCCACTCCCATCCCGCGCCGCCCGGTGACTGGCGCGCAAGGTTTGCGCAACTTCGCGCAATGTTTGCGCTTCCAAATCAACGCATTCGCCAAAAAGGGCCGCGCTTTGCCGGGGAGACGGCCTTCCCTCCGGTTGGCACGCTCTATGCCATAAGGTTTTCCAGCATTGCTTTATGGGCCAAATTCAATTTACAGGATTAAGTCAACCAAACAATCGAAAGGTCCTTCCATGAACATGAAAAATCCCAACTTAACCACAGGCCGGGCGAACCCGCGCCGCTGGCGCGGCTTCACCCTGGTGGAACTATTGCTCGTCTTGACCATTCTGGCGATCCTCGCCGGCGTCGTCATTCCGAGGCTGGCGGATCGCGCCGAGCAGGCCCGGAGAGTCGCGGCCCATGCGCAAATTGCCAATCTCGCCACCGCCCTCTCTATTTTTGAATTGGACAACGGGTATTTCCCGAAAGCCGGCGAAGGTTTGCAGTCATTATTAACAAAACCGCGCGATGCGCAGAATACCTGGAAAGGTCCCTATCTGCAAAAGGAGGACAAGGTTCCGCTCGACCCGTGGAAACGGCCCTATGTCTATCAAATCCGGGGCAAACACAACCCGGCGAGTTACGATCTCTATACCAACGGAAAGGACGAACAGGGCGGCACCAATGTGATCGGCAACTGGACCACCGATTGACGGATAACAGCGTCCCATTCCGTGTTCCGAATTGCAGTTGGCCGAAATTATCACCCCGGCGCTTTACACGATCGGCCGGCAGGAGTACCCCGTGCGCGTGATTTTTCCGGATGACGAAAGAAAGGCCGCCCAAGCGGTTTGCCATTTGCCCCATGCAACTCCGCAGCGTTGAAGCCATTGTCACGGCCCTCAATGACCTGATTATGATAAAGGCGAAGAACATTGGTTTAACCGCGTGCTGCCTGTTCTTGTTGGGTGCAATAGTTGCCGTCGTTTTCGCGGTCAAACTGCGTCAAAATGTCAGTCTCGAAGGTCTCGGCAAAAGCGCAATGTCAGATATACAGCGCGTCGGAGGAGCGGTTGCGGTTTGCAAGGAGGCGGACAAGCTGTTTGAGAAATTCGGAACAGACAAGCTAACCGTTTTTTCCGCGGAAGACTTGAGTGCTTGTCCGGCCATCACGAAGCTCGGGAGCGTGGACGGCATCTGGCCCGGAGGCCCGGCTTATTTGAAAATACGGGTTGGCAATCATCTTGACGGCTATATTGTGCAGGTATTCGTTACCAACGGTCCGAACAGTTACGTGGGGCCAACTGGCGCATTGATTAGCCCCAGGATTTACGTGCATAGATAAACAAGCATAGCCCGTGCTTCCAGGGTTTGAGCCTCCCGGCCTTGCGGTCTTTTCGGATGGCAGCCAGGTCCCGCTCGGCGGCGCTTTCCACCTCGGCGTTGGTCACGCCATACTCTTCGTAAGGGCTTGGCGGCCCAATGAAGAAGTTCCAGGCGGCATCCTGGAGGGCGGCGGAAAAGTCTTTGTAACGCCCGTGCTTGACCTGGGCCTGCACCATTTCACTCACCGGCTCCGAGAGCGTGATGTTGTGTCTTCTCATGTGTGCATTCTATGCCACGGTAGGCGCCGCGTCAAAGCCCGCGTCAGTACACGCGCCGCGCCTTTTCTACTTGTACCGGTACAGCTTGACGCGCTGGATGGCGCGCTCGGCGAACGACAGGTGCGGTTGCGACATCAGCCGCACGCCAAATCCCGACTGGTGCTCCGCCACCGCGTTGGCCAGGTCCTTCCGCACGGTCGAATCGTCGCCCGACAGATACCGCGTCACCATCCATTTGCCGTTCTCAAAGCGGCCCGCCGCCTGCTCTGTCAATCCTACGAACTCCGGCCCCGCCGGGTCCGCTGAGAAAGTCACCAGCAAGTTGTCGCCGGCCATGAGAAACTCGTCCGGGGCCGTCGCCATGAAAATGCCGTAGCCCATCGGCACGTCGGAGGACGCGCTCCGGCCCCATCCCGACAGCGACACGTTCAGGATGTAGCCGCCCAGCTTGATTTTCGTGTTCGGGTTCGCGCTGTTCAGCCACGCGCCCGCAATCGTGCCGTTGGTCTGATGCTCCAGCACCAGCGGGGCGAGTTGCGACAGCGTTGCGTAAGCCCGCGGGAGCGGCAAGTCGCTCACCTCGGCGGGCGCCACCGACCCGGCCTCCCCGGCCCGGAAGGCCGTCAGCCGCTGCAACTCGCCGATGCCCATGGACGAATAGCCGACCGCCTTGAACTGCCCGATGGCGTAAAACGCGTTCGCCGCCCCGTGAATGTCCCCGGCGCATTCGGGAATGAACAGCGGGTTGCCGGACCGGCTGAAGAGCGCGGCCAGCTCGGGGAAGTTCGTCATGTAAATGTCCGGGCACAGCATATCCACATGCGGGGCGCCCGCGCGCCAGATGTCGTGCATGTGCGCCTGCGGGCCGCCGCTCGGATAATCGCCCGGCCCCTTGTCGGTCGCCGCCGGGAGCCAGGCATTGACAAACATCGGAATCGCGTACTCGCCCTTGCCCGCCTCCACCACCTGGTCCACGTACCGCGCATAATTCCACCCCATGAAAATCTCGTCCGTCTTCATGCCTTTGCCGAACACTTCCTCCCAGGTTCCCGCGCCCTTGAAGCCGCCCGCCTCCCAGCCCGCCCGGAATTCCGGCAGCAGCGCGTCCTTGTGCTTTTGCAGATAGTCCATGAACTCCGCGGGCACTGCTTTGCCGAAAGCCTGGTTCGCCGCCGGCGAGCGGTCCCGCGAATCGCCCAGCATCCCGACTTCGTTCTCCACCTGCACCATGATGACCCGGTGGTTCTTGTCCACCTCGCGCACATGGCGCATCAGCGCCGCGAACGCCCGCGCATCCGCCTTCAGGTTGTTCTGGCTGAACGTCGAAAGGATTTCCACGCTCCCGCCCTTCTGGATTTGGGCCTTGGGAAAGCGGTCCTGGTTCGCCTTCACCCAACCGGGCGCGAAGCTCGACATGCCGTTCTTCCAACTGCCAAACCAGAGCCAGGCGAGCCGGAGATTGCACTTGTTGGCGTTCTCGATGGCCGCGTCCGCAAAGTGGAAGTCGTACTTCCCCTCCTGCGGCTCGATCCACGCCCACGCCAGCGCGGTCAGCACCGTATTGACATGAACCTGCCTGGCCAGGATGGGCATCATCCGGTTCATGTATTCCAGGTCCGACGGCGCCGTGTTGGCCAGCTCGCCCGAGAGCGCCAGGAATGGTTTGCCGTCCACAATCAACTGCGTCACCCCGCTTCGTTTCTCCAGGTGGGGAATGGCCTGGGGGTAGGCGGTGGCCGTCAGCAGCAGTGAGCACATCAAAAGGACTTTCATTGGGTTTTTCATGGTGGAAGAATCCTGGGAAACCGCGCCGCGGATGTCAACGGTATTGTCTCCTGCCCCGGTGATGCCGCAATCTTGGAACAACTTTTTGCTTGAAGCCCTTCCGCCCGTCTGGCAACATCCGCCCAGAATGAGTGCGAGCGAACACCAATTCTCCCTCACCCGCGCGGCGTCATGGACGGGCCGGCGCGTCAAATATAAGTTCCACGTCCGTTCAACCAGCAACCCCGTATCAATGAATTTATGACTCGTATCACCTCTTTCCTTGCAAAGGCCTTCAAACCAGCGGCTCTGCCTGGCTGGCTCCTGGTTTGCGCCATCGGCTTCAGCTCCGGCGGCGCGGCCCGGGCCGAGGACATCCCCCACCTGGAAAAACGCGACGGCATGACCAAGCTCATCGTGGATGGCCGCCCCTTCATCTGCGTCGCCGGCGAACTGGCCAATTCCAGTTCCACCGATGTCGAAACCATGAAACCGGCCTGGCCGCGCCTGGACGCGATGCACCTGAATACCATCCTCTCCGTCGTTTCCTGGGACCTCATCGAGCCGGAGGAAGGCAAGTTCGACTTCTGGATGGTGGACTACCAGATCGAAGCCGCCCGCGCCAACCATCTGCGCCTGATCTTCCTCTGGATGGCAAGCTGGAAGAACGGCATGTCCCATTATCCGCCCCGCTGGGTCAAGGCCAATCAAGACCGCTTCCCGCGCGCCGTGGATGCCGCCGGCCACACCCTGGAAGTCCTCTCCACCTTCAGCGTGGCCAATCGCGACGCCGACGCCAGGGCCTTCGCCGCCCTCATGAAGCACATTCACCAGGTGGATTCCAGGGATCGCACCGTCATCGCCATCCAGGTCGAGAACGAAGTCGGCCTGCTCTGCAGTTCGCGCGACCATTGCCCCGCCGCCGACCAGGCCTTCGCCAAATCTGTCCCCGGCGAGTTGACCGATTATCTGGAAAGACACAAGGACAGCCTGCTGCCGGAATTGCGGAAGGTCTGGGCCGGCGCCGGCAGCGACGTTTACGGCACCTGGGAACAAGTCTTCGGCAAGAACATCCCCTCCCCGTGGTCGCCCAAGAACGACGAAGCCCGCGTCCGTCCCCTCCGGCCCGACGGCGCGGAACTGTACAGCCACACCGACGAGATCTTCATGGCCTGGAACTACGCCCGGTACATCGGATACGTCGCCGCGCAAGGCAAGCTGGAATACCCACTCCCCATGTACTGCAACGCCTGGCTGGTCAACCCGACCGATCAGGGGCCGGGCGACTACCCCAGCGGCGGACCCGAACCGCTCGTGCATGACATCTGGCACGCCGGCGCCCCCGCCATTGACATCCTGGCCCCGGACATCTACCTGCCGGATTACGCCCGGATCATGCAGACCTTCGCCCGCAACGGCAACCCCGCCTTCAACCCCGAAACCCGGCAGGACGCCAACAATTGCTGGACCGCCTTCACCCAACTCAACGCCCTCTGCTTCTCCCACATGGGCATTGATAATTTCAACGATTGGTCCCCGGAAAGCGACTTCGCGCGCACCGTCGGTTTCGTCGGCCAGCTCTCCGGCGCGATTGCCGAAGCCCAGGGAAAGAAGGACGCCATCAAACTCATCACCCTGGCGCCGGGCGAAAATCCGGGCAAGGTCCAAATGGGCGGCTATGTGTTCGATTTCACAACCGCCCCAGGCTCGCGCGGAGGCCGTCGCGGAGCCGCGGCGCCCCGTCCCGCCGCCGCCACCGCTGCCGCCCCCGCCACGACCTTCTTCCTCAACAACCCCTTTGTCCTCATCATCAACACCGCTCCCGACGAGTACTACTTCGCGACCGACGGCAACTACCCGTTCCGGGTCTCCCCGGCGCTCTCCGGCACGAACATCGCGACGGCATCCACCATTGATCGCGGCTATTTCAGCAACGGCAAATGGGTCCTTTCCCACCGGCTCAACGGCGACGACATCCTGACCACCGACGATCTGTCCGGCGCGGCGGCCAACTACCAATCCGGCACGGTCGTGCCGCTCGGCTCCCGCGGCCGATGGAACGTCCCCTTCGCGCAGCCTGGCGGCCTGTCACCCGCCCCGACCTTCTGGCGCGTCACCTTCTACCAATACCGCTGACCGGCGGAATTTACGGCGGAATTTACCGCTTGACGCCCTCCCCGCCGTCTGGCAGCATCGGCCCAGTATGAGTGCCGGCGACAACCCATTCTGCCTCACCCGCGTGGCGTCCAGGGAGGGGCGGCGCGACAGAAAGGGAATTGCCGGCCGGTGATCAGTTTAATTTGGACGGGACCCTTAACCTTAAACCTATTAAAAGGAGAAATTGCATGTTGACCATCAAACTTAACAATTCACGCGGCCATTGGGTGTGCGCTGTTTCAAGGATCGCCTTGATCGGGCTTGCCTGTTTGGCCTTTGTTTCACCCAGCTTCGGACAGCAGAAGTTTTCCGACGCCCACGGCCGGCTCAGCGTCAAGGGAAACAAAATCATTGATAAAAGCGGCGTTCCCACCACCTTGCATGGCATGTCCCTCTACTGCTGGAACAATGACGGGTGGAAGTACTTCAACACCGAGGCCATCAACCACTTCGCCCAGGATTGGAAATGCACCGTGATTCGAATCGCCATCCGGCCGGAGGACTACCGGCGGGATGGCCCCAAGGAAATCGCCAAGATCAAAACCGTCATGGATGCCTGCGTTTCCAATGGCATCTACGGCGTCATTGACTGGCATTCCATGGGCGGCGCTCAAAACAATGTCGAGTCGTCCCAGGCCTTCTTCTCCACCCTGGCGACCATGTACGGAAAGACTCCCAACATCATGTACGAGCCGTGGAACGAGCCGGTGCAGGAGGCCTGGCCGGTCATCAAGGCCTATCACGAAGCGGTCATCAAGAGCATTCGCGCCATTGACCCCGCCAGCATCGTCATCTGCGGCAGCCGGCACTGGGACCAGGAATGCGACGAAGCCTCGCAGAATCCCATCACCATTTCCTCCAACATCGCCTACTCCATCCACTTTTACGCCGCCTCCCACCGGCAGTCGCTTCGCGACAACGGGGCGCGCGCGCTCAAAAACGGCGTCCCTCTCTTCTCCACCGAATACGGCGCCAGCACCTCCTCCGGCGGCGGCAACATAGATCCCGCGGAAACGCAGTTATGGTTCACCTGGCTGGATGAGAATAATGTCGGCTGCGCCAACTGGTCCGCCTCCTCCGTGGGCGAATCGTCCGCCGCGTTCAAACCCGGCGCCAGCGCCACCGGGCCGTGGACCGATGACAGCCTCAAACCGTCCGGCCTGCTGGTCAGGAATCATATCATGGCTGCATACGTCGCGCCCAAATAACGGGGCGGCGCGCCAAAAACGAAATTCCCAATGTGTTTGGTTGTTGAGGAAGTCATTATGAAATTCCCGCTGATTCTCTCCGCGCTGGCCTTTGGCTTCGCCGGGGCCGTCCAGGCTGCCGGGTCCGCCCCTGCGACCCCCCCGACGAAGGAGGCCTACCTCCGCATCGCCAACGAAGTGGAGGCCAACCTTCAGAAGGAAATCCTCGACAAGTTCTTCCCCGCCACGGTGGATGAGAAGGGCGGCGGCTTCTACGAAAACTACACTCTGGACTGGGTCCGCACGAACGAGACCTACAAGAGCATCGTCTATCAAAGCCGCCTTACCTGGACCAGCGCCGAGGCAGCCCGGCGCTTTCCAGCCCAGGCCGGCTTGTACCTCGCCATGACCCGCCGCGGCGCCGCCTGCCTGGCGGACAAATTCTGGGACAAGACCGGCGGCGGCTTCTACTGGCAGGTTGGCACCAACGGCCAGCCCGTGTCCGGCACCAAGCAGATGTACGGCCACTCGTTTGGCATCTACGCCCTGGCCGCCAGCTTTCAGGCCACCAAGGACCCGGCCACCCTGGACCTGGCCAAAAAGGCCTTCCAATGGCTTGAGGAACACTCGCACGACAGCGTGAACAAGGGCTACATTGAGAACATCGGCGCGGACGGCAAACCCGTCACCGCCGGCGGCCGCGGCAACGCGGTCGGCGCCAGGATCGGCCAGAAGTCCATGAACACCAGCATCCACCTGCTCGAGTCCTTGACCGCGCTGTATCAGGTCTGGCCCGACCCGCTCCTCAAGACGCGCGTCCAGGAAATGCTGGAAATCTGCCGCGACAAGGTCTTTTCCGAGCCGGGCTACCTCATCCAGTTCTTCTCGGCCGACTGGCAGCCAACCGTCAGCGCCGACTCCTTTGGCCACGATGTGGAAGCCGGCTTCCTGATGGTGGAAGCGGCCGATGCGCTGGGCCAGGACGACCCCAAAGCCTGGACGGACGCCCGCCACCTGGTGGATCACGCCCTACAATACGGCTGGGACAACCAGCTCGGCGGCCTTTACGACCATGGCACCCTCGGTCCCCAGGGCGTCATCACCGGCGGCCTGGCCACGGAGAAAATCTGGTGGGTCGAGGCCGAACAGCTCAACGCCCTCCTCCTCCAACACGAGCGCATGGGCAAGGAAACCTCCAAGTACTGGGATGCGTTTGTCAAGGAGTGGGACTGGATCACCAAGTACCAGGTTGACCACACCAACGGCGGCTGGTGGCCGACCGTGCGGGCCGACGGCGTCCCGGCCAGCAAAATCAAGGCCGACGGGTGGACTGAATGCTACCACCAGGGCCGGGCGATGCTCAACGTGTCCGCCCGCCTCAGAAAACTGGCGGCTTCAAACTGATCGAATCGAACTTATGAGCCTGGACAATCTTTACGCAAAATTGACGGTCAAGACCACGGCCAAAATCGTCCTGGTGGTCCTGGACGGTTTGGGTGATCTGGCGACCGAGGCGCAGAATTTCCTCACTCCGCTGGAAGCGGCCAAGACGCCGAACCTGGACCGCCTGGCCCGGATCGGCGCGCAAGGGCGCATGATTCCGGTCGCGCCGGGCATTACTCCCGGAAGCGGACCGGGGCATCTGGGGCTGTTCGGTTATGATCCGCTGGAATATGAAGTGGGGCGCGGCGTGATTGAAGCGCTCGGATTGGGGCTGGAGCTGAAGGCGGGCGACATCGCCGCGCGCGCCAATTTTTGCACGCTGAACGATCAAGGCATCGTGACCGACCGCCGCGCCGGGCGGGTGGAAACCAAAGTCACGGAGGAACTGTGCGCCCTGCTCTCGCGCCGGGTCAAAAAAATCGGCGACGCGCAGGTCATGGTCCAGCCGGGCAAGGGGCATCGCTTTGTCGTCATCTTCCGCGGGCCGGGTTTGGAAGGGCCGCTGACGGACGCGGACCCGAACCGTGAAGGAGCGCCCGTGCCGGTGGCCCGGCCGGTGAATTCCCAGTCGGCCGGGCAACGCAAGACGGCGGAATTGGTGGCTGCATTCTACAAGGCCGCGCTGCCGGTCATTGCGGGAAAGCACCCGGCCAACGGTTTCCTGCTGCGCGGCATCGCCCACCAGCCGGCCATTCCGCAGTTCGAGGAGCGTTACCGCCTCAAGCCGGCCTGCCTGGCCGTTTATCCCATGTACAAGGGGCTGGCCCAACTGGTTGGCATGACCAAAATCGAAGGCCCGCAAACCATCGCCGAACAATTCCAGCGCTATCTCGCCGAGTACGACCGCTACGACTATTTCTTCATCCACTACAAGTACACCGACATGTACGGCGAGGACGGCAATTTCGAGGCGAAGAAAAAGGCCGTCGAGGATTTCGACGCGGCGCTGCCGTTGCTGCTGCAAAAGCGGCCCGATGTTTTGGCCGTGACCGGCGATCATTCCACGCCCTGCGCGGTCAAGGGCCACTCCTGGCATCCGCAGCCGGTGTTGCTCGTCTCGCCGCGGTCCGGCTCGGACAAGCTGCAGCGTTTCACCGAGACGGGGGCCAACCAGGGATCGCTGGGCGTTTTCGAGGCCAAATACCTGATCCGCCTGATGCAAGCCAACGCGCTTATGTTTGACAAGTTTGGCGCGTGAGTATTCAGTGAAAGGACCCCCTGCCGCCCCGCCAGCCCCGGAGACCAGCCCTTACGCGGTCCTGCGCAACCGCGATTTTCTGCTTTACGCCGTGGGACGCTTCGTGGCCTCGTTCGGCCAGCAGATGCTCACCCTGGCCGTGATGGCGGAGTTGTACGACCGCACGCATTCGGCCGTGTCCCTGGGGTTTGTCGGTCTGACGCAATTCCTGCCCATGCTGGCGATGACGCTGCCCGCCGGCGCCCTGGCGGACCGGCGCAGCCGCAAAGGGATCATCCTCGCTACGCAAGTGGTGATGGCGGCCGCGTCTCTGGGGCTGGCGCTGATTTCGTGGCGTCAGGCGCCGGTTAGCCTGGTCTATATTTGCCTGCTGGTCTCCGGCGTGGCGCGCACCTTTCTTTGGTCCGCCAGCGCGTCATTTTTGCCGCAATTGGTTTCGCGGGAGGAACTGCCGCGCGCCTTGAACTGGTCCTCCAGCACGTTTCAATTCTCCGCCGCGGCCGGCCCGGTCGTTTGCGGGGTGTTGTATGCCGTGAGCAACAGCGCGGTGGGGGTCTATCTCCTGAACGCCGCGGCCGCTCTCTTGTGTCTGGCGCTCACCTGGCTGGTGCGGACGCGTCACACTCAGGAGGTGAGGGAACCTTTTTCGTCAAAAGCCATCCTGGGCGGATTTCATTTTGTATTCAACCACCGCATCATACTCGGCATGATCAGCCTGGATTTGTTTGCGGTTTTGTTTGGCGGGGCCGATACGCTGGTGCCCCAGTATGCCGCCGATATTTTGCATGTCGGCAAGGCGGGGCTGGGCTTGTTGAAAGCCGCGCTGCCCATTGGCTCGATTGCCTGCGCCTTGATCCTGGCCCATTTGCCGCCCTTCGCCCGGGCCGGGCGCGCCATGATTCTCGCGGTGATGGTGTTCGGCCTGGCGACGATTGGCTTTGGGTTCTCCCAGTCGTTTTGGCTCTCCATGTTGATGCTCTTTGTCTGCGGCGCGGCGGATGCCGTCAGCATTGTCATCCGGCACACCTCCGTGCAACTGCTCACCCCGGATGCGATGCGGGGCCGCGTTTCCTCCGTCAACAATTTGTTCATCGGCACCTCCAACGAACTGGGCGGGGCCGAGTCCGGATTCCTCAGCGCGTGGCAAGGCCCGGTTTTTTCCGTCGTCTTCGGCGGCGCCGCCACGATTTTGGTGGTGGGGGCCGTCTGCCGGTTCTTTCCCGAAATTCCGCGTTACGGCAAATTGGTGCAGCCCGCCCCGCCATCCCTTCCCGGGCCGGAGGGGACGGACGGAAAGCCTGGATGAGCCATAGACTACGGCTTCCCGGTCTGGTTCACCGATTTGGAGTCAGGCTCGGCGAGATGGAGGTCCACGGACTCGTTGGTGCTGAATTGGGAGTCAATGTCCGGGACGGCTGGCTCCACGCCGGGGTTCCTGGCTTTTTTGGCCTCATCCTTGAGCAAAGCTCTGTTGGCGGCGGCGTTGCGGCTGTCTTCATCCTTGCGGATATCCACTTCGGCTTGCTTGATGGCGGCCATCCGATCGCGTTGCTCGGTGGCGAATTTGGCGGCGATATCCGGCGTTCTGAGCACCGTGGGCCTCATCATCACAACCAGTTCGGTGCGGGTATTTTGGGCGCCGGTGCTTCTGAACAAGTTGCCCAGCACCGGGATGTCCATCAACCACGGGACGCCGGAGTGGTCCAGGGAACGGCTGGCGCTGATGAAGCCGCCCAGAATGACGGACTGGCCGCTCATGACCTCGACCTTGGCGCCGGCATCGCGTTTGGTGGTGGTGGGGACGTTGCCCGCGCCCGGGATGGGGACGCTTGGCCCCAATTGTTCGATTTCCTGGTCAATGTCCATGCTCACTATCCCATCCGGGTTGATGAGGGGCAGCACGCGCAGGCGGATGCCGACCTCCATTTGCTGGTAATTGACGCTCGGACCGCTGGAATAGCCGTAGTTCAGGGTGCCGGTCACGTAGGGCACAGTGTTGCCGATGAACAGTTCCGCCTCGACGTTGTGGGAAGTTTGAATCTGCGGGCGGGAAAGGACACTGATGCGGCTGTCGCTGGCCACCGCTTCGAGCACGGCATTGAAGTCGCTGCCGTACTTGGCGAAATAACTAAAACCGCCGGGCAGGCTGGGCAGGAGGGAACTGCCGGCGCCCGAGGACCCGCCATTGGTGCCCGATCCGGTGCCGTTCAAAAACCCGCTGGCGGCCGAACTCAAATTTTGCACCCCGCCCGCGCCGGTGAAAGGACCGCTGCTGGACGGGTTCTGGATGTAGCTGACGCCGAAGTTCTTGCCGTCGGTCAGGTTGACTTCCAGGATGATCGCCTCGATGAGGACCTGGGCCAGAGGGACATCCAGTTCGTCAATGATCTTTTGGATCATTTTCATGTCCTCGTCATTGGCGAAGACAAACAAGGAATTGGTGCGCTCATCGGCGATGATCTTGGTCTGGCCGAAGAGAGAAAAGCCGCCCGCGGCGCCGCCGGCGGCGTTGTTGACGATGCCTCCCAAGCGGGTGGCAAAAGTACTTCTGGCCCCGCTCGCGGCGGTGCTCTGGCCGTTCTGGGTCGGCGTGCCAAAGGGAGAGCCTCCCGGCTGGACGCCGCCCGGGCCGGTGGCGCCCATGGAGCCGGTGGTGCTTTTCGCGAAATTCGCCCCGGTGGTGCTTTTGCCAAACGAGCCGGCGCTCGAGGCGCCCAACTGGCCCAGCGCGGAAGAGATGTCCTCGGCCAGCGCGTACCGGAGTTTGAACATTTTGGATTTGACGGTGGTCGCGGATTCCACGTCCATTTTTTCCACCATTTCCAACATGCGCTTCACGTTTTCCGTGTAGTCGCGCAGGATGAGGCTTTGGGTGCTGGGCATGTAAATGACACTGGATTGCGACGCCCTGGCAAACAACTTGAGCGCTTGGAACACCTCGTCGGGGTTGGCGTACCTCAATTGCACGGTCTCGGTGATGAACTTGCCCAGATCGGGCAAAGTGCCGGCGGCGTTGGTGAGCATCAAGCCGGCCTCCGTCGCCGCTTTGTCCTCAAGGACCACCTTGAAGAACTTGTCTCCGATCGGCACGACGGTAATTCCGTTCATGCCCATCACCGCTTCGAGCACCATGATCGCTTCGTTCGTGGTCAGGCTGGTCTGGGTCTTGAGCGTGATGAGCTTGTCCTTGGGAAAGCTGGCGGGGTCGGAGGAGTGGAGCGAGGTGCGGCCGACCAGCGGCGCGTAAATTTCGTCCAGCACTTGTTCCAGGGGCATGCTCCAATTGTATTGGATGTCCGCCGGTTCGGCGGGCGCCGCTCTGGGGGGCGGGGGCGGGATGGGCGGCGGCTGGCCCGGCGCGGAGGCATTGGTTTGCGCGGCGGCCGCCAGCGGCAGAGCCAGGAGCAAGGACAATGAGAAAACGTCTTTGAGGTTCATAATGTTTTCATGGGTTGATGGGCATGGGCGCGGCTTTCTATCCACCGGCCGCCGTTCGAGCGGGCCGGGTCGGCACCGGCAGCGCGGACCCGCCTGAGGCGGGCGGAGCCGGCGGCGCAGGAGGGGCAGGAGGGGCAGGCGGCGCGGGCGGAGCCGGTGGCATCGTGAGCGTCCCGGCCCGGCCCCGCGAGGGCGGGACGTTGGTCACGGGCGGCCCTCTTCTTGCGGAACCCGGATTGGCATTGGTGGGAGCGGAGCGCGCGGCGGCTGTTGCGGGAGCGGGCGCCGGGGGCTTAACCGCCGGCTTGGGAGCGGCCACCGTTGCGGTCAGGACTGGTTTGGGCGCGTTTGTCTTTTGGTAGTCGGCGATCAAAGTGATGTTGGCGTTGAGCTTGTAGCGATTGTTGTCCATGGGGTGCATATCCAGTTCCCGGACGCGAATCATGGCGGGATCGTTGCCCACATTGTACAGGAACTTGACCAGTGCGTCTTCCGGCCACTGCACGGTGATTCTGGTGGATTGGGACTCGAAGAATTTATCGGACAGGTTGGTCGGCCCGATGCGCGAGGAGGCGATGCCGCTCAGGCTCATGATCGTAACGCCCAGGGCCTTGGCCTGGGCTGTGAGGGTGTCCATCAACTGAATGTCCTTGATTGCGACCACGCCCTCCGGCTGCTTTTCCAGGCTGGCCAACTGCACCTGCAAGCCATGCACGGGATTGGTGTCCGCGGCGATGACCACGTTGTCGTTGGTGATGGCCAGGAGTGTATTTTTCAATTGGGCCTGGACTTGTCCGTAATCCTTGAAGCGCGGAATAACCAGGACAATATTCAGCACCACGAAGACCACCACGGCAATGGCGACAATGGCCCGCTTTTCCTGCGAGCGCAAATTCAGGCTGTTCACAAAGGAGCTCATGGGGCCTCGCTGCTCCTGAGGGTGCAGGTGAATCTCCACAGCATCTTGTTCCCCTGGATCTGGGTGGTGGGCGGGGTGAGATCCGAGAAGAGCCGGCCGCTGTGCCGGGCGTCCTGGGCCTGGCGCAATCCGTCGTGGAAGTTGTAGATGTCATCCGGCTGCTCCGCGGAGCCGGAGCCGCCCAAGTCAATCCGGACGCCGTTGAAATAAAAGGAATCCAACGTCAGGTTTGCGGGCAGATTCTCCGCCACCGCCGCCCAGCAATCCAGCGAGGCGTATTTGAGGTACTGGCGTTCGGTGAGGAGTTTGATCTGGAGATCGTCCGACAACGCATTGGTGTAAGCGGCGCCGAGGCCGGCCAATTCGGCGCGCGCATCGTCCCGCTCGCTCTTCTTCTCGTAGAGGGCCGCGAAATAGACCAGCACCCCGAACAAATACACGCCCACCACCGCCATCAAACCGCGCATCCAGAGCCGGTCCATCAATTGCTGGTGGTAACGGGCGCCGTATTCGGGAGGCAGCAAATTGGTGGTGGCGCCGCCGCTCCCGGTGCGCTGGGCGCTGCAGGCGGCCAGTTCCGCCGCAGCCGCCGGAGGGACGGCCTCCACCGCGGTGTCGCCCCACCCCATGAACAGCGCCTTCCAGACCTGGGCCTCGGCGGGGCCGGCCACCAGATGAATGCGGGGCGGCCCCGTCAGCCAGCCCTCCAACTCGCCCGCCCAGGCGATTTGCTCAATGTGGGCCTTGAGTTGCGGGCCGCGTTCCGGGCCTTCCGCCAGGGGAAGGAGGGTCAGGCTTTGAATGGCGCCCCCGTAATGCCAGGCGATCAACGACGGCTCTCCCGGTCCGCCGGGAAAAATCCAGAGGCCGTCCTCATTCATCTTGACGGAGAGAAGCTGGTCCAGGCCGGGAGATTCGAGCCGGTCGGCCAGGAAGCCCTGCTCCTGGATCCCGCCCAGGAACTCCTCCACGTAGCCGCGGGCGGCGATGATGACGATGACCGTTTGCAACACGTTCTGCTTGCCGGCGGGCTTGGGCATCAAATAAAGGCTCCAGACGATATGGGTGACGGGCAGGGGCGAAAGTTTTTCCAGTTGCAGTTCCACCATGGCGGAGATTTCCGCGGCGTCGGCGCCGGGCAGTTGCGCCGCCCGGAAAAACACCTTGTCCGGCGGCAGCCAGGCGACGTTGAGCTTGGGGCGCAGGAGGGTCTGCCAGTTCTTGCCGGCCACGGCAGCCGGCGCCGGCTCCTGCAACGTCAGGGTCTTTTCACCCTCAAGGATAAAGCGGCCCCCCCGGGCGGAAAAACGCCAGAGGCGGCGCCCGCCGGGCAGGGATTGAAGAACATTGGCTGAATACCAGCGCGACATCAGGTGCCCTTCTTGCTGATGACTGTTTTCCCGTCTTCGGAGAGCGCCATCAGATGCTCCTCGGTTTGGGTGACGCGGAGGACCTCCTCAATGGTGGTCAGGCCGGCCCGGACTTTCTTCCAGCCGTCGTTGCGCAGGGTACGCATGCCGCGGGACATGGCCTTTTGGGCGATGGTGGAGGAGGCGGCGCGTCCGATAATGAGCGGGCGGATCGCCTCGTCCATGAACAGCAATTCGTAGATGCCCATGCGCCCCTGGTAGCCCAGCATCCGGCAGTCCTCGCAGCCGGCGCCTTTGCAAAAATCGGTCGTGCCAATGTCCTCCTCGGGATAGCCCAGGCTCATCAGATAATCCCGCTCCACATGAATGACCGTCTTGCACTTGGGGCAGATCGTCCGCACCAGGCGCTGGGCCAGGACGGCCTCGACCGAGGAGGCCACCAGGAACGGTTCAATCCCCATGTCTATCAACCGGGTGAAGGCGCTGGGAGCGTCGTTGGTGTGGAGGGTGCTGAAGACCAGGTGGCCCGTCAAGGCGGCGCGGATGGCGATTTCCGCCGTTTCCAGGTCGCGGATTTCCCCCACCATGATCACGTTGGGGTCCTGGCGCAGAATGTGGCGCAGCCCCATGGCGAAGGTCAACCCGATGTCCCCGCGCACGGCGATCTGGTTGATGCCCTTCAACTCATATTCCACCGGCTCCTCGATGGTGATGATGCGTTTGGTCACCGAGTTGATCGTGCTCAGAAAAGCGTAGAGGGAGGTGGATTTGCCGGAGCCGGTCGGCCCGGTCACCAGAAAAATGCCGTGCGGTTTGACGATGATGTCGCGGATGTGGGCTTCCTCCTCCTTGGCAAAGCCCAGCTTCTCCAGGCTCAGGAAAATCTTCCCGCGCGTGAGCAGGCGCAAGGACACGCTCTCCCCATAGACGGTCGGCACAGTCGAAACGCGGATGTCAATTTCCTCCCCCTTGATGCGCACATTGATGCGCCCGTCCTGCGGCAGGCGCTTCTCCGCGATGTTCATGCCGGACATGACCTTGATGCGGGAAATCAAGGAGGCCTGGTAACGCTTCAACTGCGCCGGCATCGGCGTCTGATGCAGGATGCCGTCAATGCGGTAGCGGATGCGCAATTCGTCCTCCGCCGGCTCGAAATGAATGTCGGTCGCGCGGTCCTTGAAGGCCTCCCAGATGATCTGGTTGACAAATTTGATGACGCTAGCCTCCTGGTCGCTTTCCGTGATTTCCTTGTCCTCAACCAGCAACTCCAGCGGCTCGTCATCCCCGGCCATTTCGTCCAGTGTTTCGGCGCCCACGCCATAGTACTTCTTGAGCGCCTTCTCCAGCTCGCTCTTGGTGGAGAGCGCAAAATGCACCGGGTCGCGCGCGTCAAACTGCACGGCGTTGAGCATCGCGGTGTCGAAAGGATTGCTCACCGCGACGAGCAGCCGCCCGTTCTCGAATTTAGCGGGCAGGATGGAATACTGGAAGGCGACCTTGGTGGAGATCTTCTTGCGGGCCTCCGGGGAGACATCCATCTTGGCGATTTCAATGAAGGGCCAGCCCAGCGCCTTGGCCAGCTCCTGCAAAAAAACGTCCTCGGCGGAGCCGCGTTCGCGGGCGATGAAAACGAGCAGCGATTCCAGCGATCCCGCCTCGACAGCCCGCCGCCACGCCTTGCTCCAGGCCTCAAACTGTTGAGGGCTGGCCAGGTTGTTCTGCGCCAAAATGCTTCTGATGGAGACGAGCGCCATGCGTTTCCTTTTTAGTCTTAAACAAGGCAGGATATAAAAAGTTTCGGCAAGGTCAAAGGAATTAGTCCAGCAATTCGCGACCATTCCAGGCTGGCAAATCTTCTCCAGCCGGTTTATATACTCTGCCCATGACGGGAACACGCCACTGTCATCATTGCGGATGGGAATGGACCCTGGCGGGCCAGCCCGGACGCGGCGATTCGTGCAATCGGTGCAACACCGATTTGCGAGTCTGCCTCAATTGCGTCAGCCACGATCCCCGGGTCGCCCACCAATGCCGCGACCGGCGCGCCGAGCCGGTGCCGGAGAAGGAGGCCGGGAATTTCTGCGAGTATTTTGAAATGGCCCGCCGCCCCTTCGTGGCCAAGACCGGGAACAACCCGCGCGAAGCCGCCGCCCGCGAACAGTTCAAAAAATTATTCGGCGACTAATCCGCTCTGGCGGTTTTTGACCATCCTGCTTGGTTTCACTTACAAGTTCGGGCTGTTCCAGCGGCCCGGAAACGGGTTTTGCATTTATTTCAGGCACAAGGAGGGCATTTCTGGCGTCCATGGCATTAACTCTGCTTATCCCTCCGTGACAGCGAACTGACAATGCATTGCGCACTTTTTGCCGCAGCACCATGAAAAAAATAGAAGCCATTATTAAACCGTTCAAGCTCGATGAAGTGCGGGACGCCCTGGCTGCGGTGGGCATCGGCGGCATGACCATCTGCGAAGTCTCCGGCTTCGGTCGGCAAAACGGCCGCGAGGAGGTTTATCGCGGCAGCGAATACGCCTCGACCTTTCTTCCGAAACTCAAACTGGAAATTATCGTGGCCGATGACCAGGCGGCTCCGGTTTCCGGCGCAATTGCGGGGGCGGCACGGACCGGCAAAATCGGCGACGGCAAAATCTTTGTCTCCAAGGTGGACAGGGTCATCCGGATTCGCACGGAGGAAAGGGACGCGCTGGCGCTTTGAGCGTATCGCGGCGCGGCGCAAGAGGAGCCATCTTGACGCTGCCATCACCACAGGTCATCCTACGCAATGACGCTGACTACCGGCACGCGACGGCCGCGCAACGTGAATGCCCCCCGGGCGGCGGCCATCTTGTACGGGGACTGGGGCACGAGCAAGGCATACGTCATCGGCATCGCCTTTGCGGTGGGGAGTTATAGTTCGTTCTGGTTGATAGCCGCCATGTGCGTGCTGACCGCCCTGGTGGGCGTCAACTACATGGCCATCTGCAAGCATTATCCGGACGGCGGCGGGGTCTATGCCAGTGTGCGCCACCGGTCGGAAATCGTCTCCATCGTGGGCGCGTTTTTGTTGATCGCCGATTACATCGTGACGGCGGCGATCAGCGCCCTGTCGGCCTTTCAATACCTGGGCGTCTCGCACCCGGAAATCTGCGCCGGGCTTGCCATCCTGTTGATCGGCTGCCTAAATTATTTCGGCCCCAAACACACCGGCGGGCTGGCTTTCCTGGTGTCGGTGCCAACCGTGGTGGTGGTGGTGGTGCTGGCGGCCTTCTGCATCCCCCACCTGGGGGAAGCCGTGGATCATTTGCAGCGTCTCCACGGCGGTTTTGCAAAGAATTGGAGTGGATTTGTCGGCGTCGTGCTGGCCTTGTCCGGCGTCGAGGCCATAGCCAACTCCACCGGCGTGATGAAACTCAACCCGGGCTGCACCGACGCCAAACCCAATGTTTCAAGGACCTCCACGCCCGCCATCCTTTGGGTCATGCTGGAAGTCTGCCTCTTTACCGCCCTCCTCGGCCTGGCGATGAACGCGCTGGGCGGTTTGACTTCCGTCCCCACCGAACCCAACCAGATGAATGAAGTCATGGCCGGCGGCAAACCCGTCCGCGATTACATGCTTAAGTACATGGGGGATCAATTCGTGGGCGGCGCGTTCCATTCCGTGCTGATTGGACACTACATGGGAGTGGCCGTCAGCCTGGTGTTTGGTTTGCTTCTCCTTTCCGCCGTCAACACCGCCATTGTGGATCTGGTTGCCATCTCGTTCCTCATGTCCCGCGACGAGGAATTGCCGCCGCAATTCCAGCGTCTGAACAGTTTCGGCGTGCCCAACCTGGGCCTGATCGTGGCGGCGGTGGTTCCGGCGCTGCTGGTTCTGGCGGTCAGAGATGTGGGCGGCCTGGCTGATCTTTATGCCGTGGGCGTGGTGGGCGCCATCGCCACCAACCTGGGCGCCAGTTCCACCGACCGGAAATTGGGCCTGCTGACCTGGGAGCGCATCTTGATGTTTTGCACGTTCCTGATCATGCTGGCCATCGAACTCTCCTTGTTTGCGGACAAACCGACCGCGCGCAATTTTGCCGCCGGGGTGCTGGCCATTGGCTTGATCCTGCGCGGCCTGGCCATTGAAAATACGCGGCGCAAGAAAAAAGAAGCGCAAGCCGCCGAATCCGCCGCCAGCCCGCCCGCGGTCACCCCCCTTCCTGTCCTGGCGCCTTTGGCCACTCTGCCCGTCCAAGCCCGCGAGGTTTCCGGCGCACCCATGATGTGCGCCGTCCGCGGTCTTGGCAAAACCCTGGACTTCGCCATGGAGGAAGCGCAACAAAGCGAACGCCCGCTCTATTTGTTGTTCGTCCGTCCCGTGCCGGTTTTGCTCGAGGATGACTTCAAGCGCAAGTGGCAAGACGACCCGGAAGCGCGGGTTGTTTTCCTGGAAGCCAAAAGGAAAGCCAACGGCCATCCCGTCATTCCCTGCTATGCGGTGAGCGACTCTGTGGCGCACACTATTGTGGACATCACCGCGACGGTGGGGGTCTCGCTTCTGATCTTGGGCGCGCCCGAACGCCGCGGCCTGGCCCATCTTCTCCGCGGCAACATCATCCGGGAAATCTCCGACAACCTGCCCGACGACATTCATCTCCTCGTCTACGCCTGATTTTAATGGACTATTGACGGTGGCGGCCCGCCTTTCTTCTTTTCCTTTAACATTCCCGCGAGGAGATGTTGAGAAACTGGCAATGTGACCAAAACGAACCAGCCGCAATGCTAGAAAAAATGTCAAGCATTGCATTCCCCGCGAAATAAATCAGCGGGTTCTTCAACCAGCCAATTCGCAATGCCTTCTGCCACAGCGTGTTGCGCAGCGCCCGCTCATTCCGCGCATGACCCGCCTGATCGGCTGGCACTGACCCTGCTATTGCGATGCTCATGGCGAGAGCCTTGAAAAAGAACCGGGGAATTGATTGCGGGATGGAATCGCCGGCAGGGATGCGCCCGTTGCGCAAGGTCAGCCGGCTTCCTGGAATCAAGAACCTGTTAATGACAAACACTAAGATAAGGTAAAAAAACTATGGCAACCGCAAATTCACCATCCGCGAAACCGACGACGATGAAACCGACGTTGGGCCTGACCGGCCTGACGATCAACGCGATGGCGCTGATCGCGCCCGGAGCGTTTCTCTGGCTCACCTACCAAGAGCAGTCCTTGTACGGCGCGCCCATGGCCGGCTGCGCCATGTGGCTGGGTCTGGTGTTCGCGCTGCTCTTGTGCTTCGCCACCGCCATCAGCTACGCGGAACTCTCCAAACTCTATCCCGGCGCCGGCTCTTCCTACCTTTACGCCGAGCAGGCCTTCCTGTCCAAGACGCACGCCTTCAAGTGGGCGCGCGTCATCAAGTTCTTCACCGGCTGGAACAGCCACTTGTATTACTGGATTTATACCGGGTTGATGGTCGGCGTCACCGCCATTCTGGCCGGCTGGCTGGCCGGCCAGATCTTCCCGGATACTTTCAGCGGAACCTACAATAGTCCGCTCTTTATGTGGCTGTTCTGCATTGTCTTCTCCCTCGGCGTTGGCTACATCGCCTACCGCGGGGTCAATGGCACGACCGCCGTCAACATGGCCATCAACGTCATTCAGATCTCCGCGTTGATTGTCTTCGCCGTCATGGCCATCTCCTATCGCTCCAGCCACGCCGCCGGCTCCGTTGGCTGGCACCTCTCCAGCGGAACTCCAGTCAATTACAATGTGGAGACGGTGAACGTGGTGGACGACAAGGGCAAGCCCGTGCCGGACACCTGGGCCGACAGCACGCCCAAGGTGGATGACAAAACCAAGCTGCCCATTTACAAGCAACAAGACCGCCAGGTGGCCAAGGATGACCTGGACAAGGCCAAGAACACAAATGCCGTTGCTCTGGCCGGCCTGACCGCCATGGGCCTGGGCGAAGGCGACCCCTATCCGGTTTGGAAGAAAGACGACAAGGGCGCACTGGTCCTGGACAAGGATGGCAATCCGGCCGCCGATCCTTTCGTGTTGAGCTATGCCGCTTCGGACGCCGTCAGCGGCGCGGGCACGGCAAAAGACCCAACCACCTTTAACTTCCACACCAGCGCCGCGTCCGTCGTGGCCCCGCATGGATTCGGGTCCATTCTCATTCAAGCGTGCGTGGCGATTCTGCTGCTCGTGGGCTTTGAATCGGTCACGGCGATGGGCGAAGAGGCCAAGAATCCCAAGAAGGACATCGGGCGCGCGGTGTTGCTGTCCCTGGCCATTCAAGGCGCGGTTTGTTACCTGTTCGAGTATTTCGCCGCCAATTATTTCCTGAACAGCGGCTACACACTCGCCAATGCCGGCGCCTCCGGCGCGCCCATCGGAGACATGATGGTTCTGGTGGGCACCTGGGCCTTTGGCAGCCCCGCGGCGGGCAAGGCCTTCATGCTGATAGAGGCGGGCACGGTGTTTCTGGCGCTGATCGGCACCACCCTCTCCTGCATGAACACAGGGGCGCGCGTGACTTACGCCATGGGCCGCGATGAGGAAGTCCCCACGCAATTCGGCCTGTTGCATGGCAAGACGCTCTCTCCCCACCGCGCCGTCTGGGCGCTGGCCCTGATCTCCATCGTCGTCGGCATCCTCACGACGGTGGTCTATCTGGGCGGCCAAAGCACGGACCTGGCGCCGTTGGACAAGCACAACCTCTGGTATAGCGTGATCCCGGTCTTTTCGCCGCACGCTTACACGCAACTGCCCAACACCGTGCTGATCGTCACGCTGATCAGCAACTTCGGCACGTTCCTGCTCTACATGACCACTTGCATCGTGGCCATCGTGGCCTTCCGCGAGCACCACACCTTCAACGGGTTCAAGCACATGTTCATCCCGGTGTTCGGACTGCTGGCCAACCTCGGCTGCATGTTGTTTTACCTGCTGGGTCCGATTCCGGCGATTGGCGTCGCCGGCATGAGTTACAAGGAGCCTTACATCGCCCTGAGCCTGGCACTGCTCTGGGCCATTACAGGCTTCATCTACTTCTGGATGACCAGCAAGGCCAAAGGAAAGGAGATGATACTGACCGCAAAGCCGCAAACCGCCTAAGCACGCTTGCGGGAGATATGAATCCCGGTGCGGCTGGCCTTCATTGTGCAGGAGAAGGCCAGCCGCATTGTCTTTGCCGCCGAATCAATAACGCTGAAAATCCGCTGCCATCTTGAATATTGCCGCCCCAGAAATTTCCGCCATACTCCCCGGGAAAAACCCGAATCCGGTTTCAATTCAACCCGATGGAGTCATGGAACTGACTTGCGCTCAAATTTGCGTCTCCGGTCCGGTGCGGTCCAACAACGAGGATCGCGTCGGCTTCTGGCAGCCGGATCTTGCCGACGACCGGCGCGAGATGGGCGCCGTCGCCGTGGTGGCGGACGGGGTGGGCGGCAGCGACCGCGGCGAGGTCGCCAGCGCCATAGCCGTCCAAAGCGTCCTGGATATCTTCTGCACGGCCCAGGCCGACACCGAGCCTCGCAAAATCCTCCGTCAAGCCTTTGATTGCGCCAGCAAGGCCATTTATGACGACTCCCTGAAAAACCCCGAGATGGGCCCGATGTCCACCACCCTCACGGCGGCGGCTTTCCGTCATAACGAGGTGACCATCGGCTTCGTGGGAGACACCCGCGCCTACCTGGTCCGCCGCCGCAGAATCGAACAACTGACCACCGACCACAACCAGGTTGGTTTCCGTCTCAAGTACGGCCTGATCCGGGAGAACGACGCCATGACCAGCCCCTCCCGCTCCCTCCTCACCCGCAGCCTGGGAAGCGAGCCGATTTGCCGCATGGATTTTGTCAAGCGCGAAGTCTTCAAGGACGATGTCATCCTGCTCTGCACCGACGGCCTTTACGGCTTCGCCACTGACGCGGAAATCCTGGATGTGGTAAGCCATCACGAGCCGGCGGAAGCGGCGGATCTTCTCTTGAAAATGGTTGAGAAACGCAACGGCGAGGATAACATCTCCCTCCAGGTCATCCGCATTAACGAGGTCCATCGGGCCATTTTCTTTCGCGGAGTCAAGACCGGCTATCTGAAGAATAGAACTGTGGAAACCAAAGAAGAATACAGCGCGGGCGCCGTGCTCGACAACCGGTTTGAAATCCAGGATTGCGTCAGCCGCAGCGGCATGGCTTGCATTTACAAGGCACGCGACCGTAGCACCGGCCAAACCGTCGCCCTCAAAGTGCCCCACATGCAATTCGAGAGCGACGTTGCCGGCGCCACCCGCTTCGAGCGCGAGGAGCAGATCGGCAGGACCCTCAACCATCCTTCCGTCCTTAAAATCATTCCCGTCGAGGAGCAAAAAAGCCGGCCCTACATTGTCATGGAATTTCTGGAAGGCCGCACCCTGGCCGACCTGCTCAAGGAGGTCAAACCGCTGCCCGAGGCGGATGCGGCCGCCATTGCCAGCCGCATCTGCGACGCCTTGGATTACATGCACAGCCAGAACGTGGTCCACCGCGATCTCAAACCCCAGAACATCATGCTCTGCCGCGACGGCTCCATTCGCATCATGGATTTCGGCATCGCCAAGTCCTCCCAGGCCCGGCGCATGACCTTCGTCGGCTTCACCCCGGCCATGGGCACGCCCGATTACATGGCCCCGGAACAAGTCCAGGGCAAACGCGGCGACGAACGCACCGATATTTACAGCCTGGGCGCCATCCTCTACGAAATGGCCACCGGCTTGACCCTCTTCGAGGGCGAGAATCCCTACGTCGTCATGAACTCCCGCCTCACCGGCGATCCGCCCGCCCCGCGCAAGGTCAACCCCAAACTCACCCCCGTCCTCGAAGAAATCATCCTCCACGCCCTGGAACGCAACCCGGCCAACCGCTATCCTTCCGCCGGCTTGATGAAAGCCGAGTTGGACGATTACGAAAAAGTGCCCCTGACCGAACGGTGGCAGCGCCTCCAGCCCCCGCAAATCTGGAAGACGAGATACCGCCTGGTGCCCATTGTCATTGGCCTTGTGCTTCTGAACATCACCCTCTTTTTATTGCTCTGGTGGTACCTCAGCGTCTCCAAAAAGCACGGCCATTGACCCGGCCCGCCGGGGTTGCATTTCACTTTCCCCCCTCTCTTAATCCTAATCTTAGGTCCCGCGCAAAAATAACTTCCGGACATGAGGCGTAATTCAAACATTCAGAAAAGAAGGCGAAGTCAGAAAAATGGGGTCAGAAAAATGAAAGTCCCCACTTGGCTCCAAAGGGGGGGGCGGGGTGTATTATTTTTCTGACCCGGTTCTTTCTGACTGCCTCATCGAGCAAAATCCGAAGTAGTTCTTGAGCGAGCCCTTAATCTAACTTTCATTCCCCACCTTCACACGCCCGCGCCACCGCGCAAGCCGTGAAAAAAGCCCTCGCCCAAAGCCAATGGACCGCCAGCGAAATGGAAATGCTCCGCCAATTGCAGCACCCCGTTGCCCCCAAATCCGGCCTCTGACCTCTGCCCTCCGTCCTGTCCGCCGTCCTGTCCACCGTAGGCCCGGCGAAGGTGGAAGGCATTGCGAAGGCGGAAGGCCCGGCGAAGGCGGAAGGCCCGGCGAAGGCGGATAGTCTTTCAACGGGAATCAAACGGCGCAGTCTCGACGAATGGGGAGTAAAACGTGCAATAGCATGGTTTGACCCCTCGCAGATTGAGGGGTAGCCGAACAATTAGCTCGCCGATGGTGGCGGAGCGCCAGCGGAGCCAGCGTTCGGTGAAGCGCCCGCTTCACCATTCTCCGCTTCATCCTCATTGTAAAACGCCAGCCCTGGCAGTGCGCTATCGAAGCCCGCATCCAGGCGGACCTCTTCAATTTCCTCTGCGTTCAATTCTGAACAATCGTTCGACCCGTTCAACGATCCTTCCACGAGTTCCTGATACTTCTGGCTGTGGCGGAAATCCTCCAAGGCGACATGTGCAGCCAGGAGAGCATCCGGAGCGTCGGCGAAACGTGGCGTGTAAAATCCGGTCTTCTGCCACCTGCCATCGAAATTCAGGCGGAAGTTGCGACCGTGGATTAGAACTCGGTAACGGGGCATGGCTTTATGCCGAACCTAGAAAACCGAGCCGCCGCCGACTCGCGACGTGAACCGCGACAACGGAACTGCCAGCGCCAACGGCGGTTGGCTCCGGCAACTTGTTAGGCGGCATAGTCATGGCTGATAAAATGATCCTGTCATCCGTGAAACAAGAACTGGAATAAGATTGGTCAACAATATGACGACAGGATAACCGACAGGCAAGACTACTATCTTGACCCACGACGACTGCTTGGGCGAACGCCAGACTAAAATCGCCGCAATGAATAATCCCAATATCGCAATGCCTTGGCATGATGCCGTGATAACTCCATGACCACCCAAAGCCATTCCGCCGGGAAAAAGCTGCAACGGAAACAAACTCAACAACGCCACCCAAAACAAAAACGGTGCGTCCATTGGACTCGCAAGTATAACGTGCAGATGCATAAGTCTCTAGTGCCGCCTAACAATTAATATACATCAGGATGTTCGTGTATGACAATGGCCGAATGAATACCGACTAAGCGGTGCGGCAGCTTGCGGAAGTTGTTCAACGCAAACACCTTGTGCTGGCGACAGAGCGCAATTACTGCGCCCGGCTCAGGCGATACTGCGGCTTCCTCAAACGCCTTCCGCTGCATTTGCCAAGTGAACATAAAGTGGAACGGTTTCTGACCGTCCTGGCCTAAAAGGATGTCGCCGCCAGCAGTCGAAGTCAAGCCTTTAACCAGACGAAACGATCAAACTGCTCGTTGCGAAACAGCTTGGCCGTGAAATCTTCCGGCCACAGCAAACCAGTTGCGGGACACCCAACACTTTAGCGAGTCCGCCCCATAGGCTTCGCCATTCGGAAATTGCCCGCCGTCGGGCAGTTCTCCAGCCAGGATCAGCCGCGAAAAAGCGCAAAAGGCCAAGCGCGGCCAGCCGCAACCGAATCCGGAGTTGCCCGCAAATGACGGTAGAGTAGGCGGGGCTGCGCGTCGCGCACCCCGCCTACTCTACCGTTATCCGTTATCCGAATTCCACAATTCCGAATTCCGTTGCGGCAGTTCGCGCTGCGCGTTGCTGCGCCATTTCGCGGCGAATCATCAAAAGTGGCTGCCCATCAATCATTTACAGCAAAAACGGTGTTTTCCCGGTCAAGCCCAATCAAGGCTGGTAAAGGCAAACCAAGGTGGGCGCATGACAAAAATATTCGGATGCTTGATTTGCCTCCTTTTTTTCTTGCCAGTTATAGATGCACATATATACTTCTGCCATGAATACACCCATTACCCCTCAATCCCTGATCGAACAAATCCTCCAAATCCAACA
>Ga0182027_10002059_pt1 | contig 32789 bp, 54 predicted proteins | sample 712E1DmetaG_FD_121300 | JGI IMG/M metagenome (GOLD analysis project Ga0182027, IMG submission 121300) | Permafrost microbial communities from Stordalen Mire, Sweden - 712E1D metaG (Illumina Assembly) | ecosystem: Environmental > Terrestrial > Soil > Wetlands > Permafrost | place: Sweden...
CCCAAGTTATTATTTGTAATTATATAAGGGTTATCAAATAATTAATTACTACTCTATGTTTACTCCCTCCTGTCATTTTTAAAGAGTAACATGAACGAAACATTTAAATAGTTCTTGTTTCTCTATTTATTATCACCTCTTTTTACCCAGGAGAAGCTTCAGGTCTGCTTTTTGTTGGCTTGAAGAATCTCCCAGGGTTTTATCTCAATCCCTATATCATATTAATCGAAAGATTTTAAGTCGTGGAATAAGTTACTCTTTTTTAGGATTTAGCCTCCACGCATCATATTTGCATAAATTATACTCACCTATAATTATACTTAAATAGTGTTTTTGTTACTCTTTTTGTACCTAAAATGAAAAGCTTAACTAAGATTGTATTGGTTGCAGGTATTGGACTTTTAGCACTCCTTCCTATTTCATTGGAAGCTCAGAAAGGGGAGCCTCGTTTAAAGAAAGTTAATGATGATTATTGTTTATCTAAGGATGGCAAGCAGTATGATAAAAACGTTTACACTAAGAGTATAATAGGCAAACCTACTTTTATCTCCAAAGAAGCTAGAAATTATAATAAAAAAGTTTATGCAGATATGGAGAAAAATAAAGCCAATTGTGTTCATAAGCAAGAAAATATATACAGAGCGCATAAAAGATAATTAATTTCTGTATCTTTCTAAGCCATAAATTCTTATAAATATTTAATTCTGGTCTTATTTATATAAAATGGAAACAAACGAGAAACAGACTGAAGAAAAAGTTAAGAAGACCTTGGATAAACTTATGAAGGCCGCTAAAACTCCTGCAGATGTCATTGAGATAGGAATTGAAATAGATGATTTTATTGAAGAAGGTTACAAGATTAAAGATTATATTACTAAGTATAATTTATTTGTTCAAAATTTTTATTCTGGTAAATAAAAGAGCGATTAGAAAATTATTTTTTAGTTTCTTCTTTAACTTCTGCTTTCTTTCCTTCAAATTCAGTGTAGTGGCATTTTCCACAGTAAAGTCTTCCTTTTGAACTCATAAGGAACACACCTGGGCCACATCTTGGGCAGAATTTCAGGGCTCTCTTTATCTTTCCACCTTCTATGCTATACTTTGAATATTTCTTGCTTGTTGGCTTGTTTATGTGTTTTTTCTTTCCTTTCTTTACAATTTTCTTTGCCATTATTCTTTATTCTCCTTTTCTTTTTTAGCAGCTTCTGCTTCTTTTTTTTCACCTTCTATCTCTTTCTTTGTCTTTCTTTCTATATTGCTTTTTCCTTCACCTGATTTGTATACATTTGCTTTAACCTTGAATTCTTTAACCCCAAATTTTCCATATATTCCTTTTATCTTTACTGCTTCTTCTGGAACAGAAAGTTTTTTTGAAATTAAAACTGCTGCTTCTTTATTGCTTGGAGAACTTTCAGATATTATTGTTGCTTCGACTTCTTTTCTGTCAAATACAAGATTTTTTGTTTCCTTAATATTTTTTAATTCCATTTTAACGTGTTTTTATTGCAAAATTTCCACCTTGCTTAAGATTTAGTTTTTTTGCTACTTCTGATTTTTCTGGGTTTAATATTACTGCTCTTCCCTTGAAGTTCTCTGAAAGCTCTTTAGAACCACAGCTAGGGCACTTGTCTCCTTCTTCTACCATTGTGTTACATAATTTGCATGCTTTTGGTTTTGCCATTATTTTTTCTTTTTATCTCCTTTAGCTTTATCTTTTGATTTTCCTTCTGCTTTACTTTCTGATTTAGCTATTCTTTCAGCTTTTTCAGCTTCTTTTTCTTTCTTTTGAGAATCTTCTTTTATCCATTCAATTTTTCCGAGTCCTGGCTGTCTCATTGTCAATCCTATCTTTGGATCGTCTCCCTTATGTGAGATTGCAACAATTCTTGCCATGCATGTGTCTCCCTGTTTAAGGTTTCTTTTTGACATCTTCCCAGATAATAAATTGCTCTTGCTGAAGCTTACAAAGTCATCCATTGTTTGGCTTATGTGAATCATTCCTCTCATAACACCCATATCTATGAATGCTCCGAATTTTGTTATCTCAGATATTTCTCCATATACTATTTCTTGTAGTTCGGGTTTCCAAACAAGAAGTTTGAATTTTGAATTATAATAAGTTGCTCCGTCTCCAGGTATAATAACCCCTTCACCAACTTCAAGAACTTCTATGACAGCAACTGATCTTCCAAGCTCTTTATCATAGTGATTAGAATAAATGTCTCTAAGTTGTTGGTCGACGGCTTCTACTGTTGGAAGTCCGAACAATTTCGGTTCAACTCTTACATAATCTTCAACTTCAGTTAGGTAAAACATTTTATATGAAAACAAGAGTAAAAATCGGTTTTTAAAGGTTTTTCTTATGTGTTTTTGAATATATTTCATACAGAATAAATTTATTTAAAGGAAATAGGGTATTATGGAATGAATTTTGAAGGATTAGTAATTTCTAATTTTCTTCTGTCTACTATAATCATTTTCCTATTTTTTATTTTTTTTTGGATATCTTCGTCAAGGGTTGCAATTATCATGCTTGGATTTTCTCTTGCATAATTTATTATGGAATTATCAACAATCTTCCCTTTTATAGAAATGGTCTGAAATTTGTCATTTTCATTTTCAAGGAGTTTGAGAGCTGCCTGTCTTTTTAGTTTTTCTAGTTCTTTTATTACCTGTTCTGGTATTACTATTTGAATTCCCATTAGAGGGATTTCTTCAAAAAAATCAATTCTCTGTTTTATGCAGGTAATTATAAAGTTCGTATCTAACAGGACTTGTTTCATAGATCATATAGTAAATAAATGTTTAAATAATCTCTGGGAAAGAGATTATTATGGATTTTGAAGAGTCATTAAATAATGTTTTAGTTAAGAATATAGCTAACTTAATCTTTTCAGGAGTTAAAGTAGTGGATAATATTCTATTTCAATTTGATAATAGTTTACAGGTTGTAGGTTATACACTTCTTATGGGGACATTAACCGGTTATGACCAAGGGAGAACGATTGGAAATTCTCAAAGAATGATGGAAAAACATAAATATTTCTTAAATAAAGAAGAAACAGATGCATTAAATGAAGATTTTAATATTTTTTGTGATGATTATTTTTCTGATTCTAAAAAGAATAGAATATCTGATTTAGATATGGTAACAGAAGATGGATTAATTTTAGATACAAAGAAGTTCTTTTGTGATTGTGTAAAAAGAAATCAATCCGAGAGGTCTTTAGAAGCAGCATATTTTGATAAATGGATTATGTATAACAAGCTATTTTCTAATGGACAAATTTAAATAATCTTTTTTCTTAGGTAAATTGAGGTAGAAATTTAAATGAAAGAAGAGGAAAATGTTCTAAGAATTTTAAGAGAAACCAGGACAGCAATTGAAAAGAAGGATTCTTTTATGATTAAAAGTTTAAGCAATCAAACAGTGAATACTTCTTCTCTTACACAAGACCCAGATAATATCGCTGTTGCAGTTATTGTTTATTCTTTGAGCAAAATAATTGAGAGACAGGATTATAAGCAGCTTCCAGGATGGAAGAAATTTTACACTAATATTTTGTTGTATATGGATAAATCGATAAAAGATATTGAAAACAAAAATTATGAAATGTTCAGAGAAGATTTTAAGATGATAAGGGGTTCAATAGAAAATCTCTCTGGAAAATTAAAGAAGTATATAAAGGAAGTCCTTAGAAATGCAGAAATAAACAAAGCTTCGAGACTTTACGAACATGGAATTTCAATGGAGCAGACTGCAAACCTTCTTGGCGTAACTTTATATGAGCTTGCAGATTATGTTGGGAGAACAGGAATTCCAGATGCTCCCGAGAATAAAACAATGAATACAAAAGAGAGAATTAAACTTGCAATGGAGATGTTTCAATGACAATTGCTTTAGACATTTATTCAATTATTGGATGGATTGGAATGGTTTTTGTTATAGTTTCATATATATTCTATTTAACTAAAAAACTTAAGATAAATTATGTGCTCTATCATTTGCTTAATTTTATTGGAGCAACGGGTTTGGCTGTAAGCACTTTTATTACTCAATCATGGCCAGCATTGACATTGAGTCTAATTTTTATGGGAATTTCAGTTGTTTATATAATTAAAATACTCTCTCTCAAGCCTTCTTACAGAGAGTTGAGAGCGGATTAAATAGGATATAAAATGGCAAAAGAAGATACAAAAAATAATTCAAAGAAGGCAATAATCTTTGACGCTGGAGCCTTGATAAGTTTATCAATGAATGGATTGTTAGATGAATTGCAGAGGCTCAAGGGAATTTTTAAGGGAGACTTTTTAATTACAGAGCAGGTTAAATATGAGATTATTGACAAACCGCTTAAGATAAAATGCTTTGAACTTGAAGCGTTAAAGGTTCAGCAGCTTTTTGAGGAGGGAATTTTGAAGACAGCTGAATCGTATGGAATAAATAATTCTTTGATAAAGTCTAAGACAGAAGAGATAATGGATATGGCTAATAATCTTTTTATGAGTTCAAGAGACAGAGTGAGCATGGTGCATCTTGGGGAAGCGTCTTGTCTTGCTTTGAGTAAGATTCTTTCTGATAAGAATATAGAAAATGTTATTGTTGTGGATGAAAGAACAACAAGAATGCTTGTGGAGAAGCCTGAGAACCTCAAGGACCTTCTTGAAAGAAAGCTCCATACAAATATTGTTCTTGTAAAGAAAGATTTTCAATATTTTAAAGAATTTAAGATAATTCGTTCTGCTGAATTAATGTATGTTGCATGGAAGAAAGATCTAATTGATGTTAAAAAGGGAGAGGTTCTTGATGCATTGCTTTATGCTCTTAAGTATAAGGGATGCTCAATTTCAGATGAAGAGATTAATGAGATAAAAAGAATAAATTAATAATTTTCTAATTGGCTGGATTTAATTCTATACCATATCCCTTTAATCTACTAATTAATGTAGTAGAAATTTTACCTTCTAACAATGCTCCATCTTCGTTATCAATAACGCTAAAATTGTCGTCCATTCTTTGATAATGCCTGATTTTATCTTTTTCACTGAAAGATGATGGAGTGTGAGGAGTATACATTGCTGAAAATATGGCATTAATATCTGAAAATAGTAAAGGTTTTTCCTCCTTAACTGCATAAAATTTTTCACCCATACTGATTACTTGTTTTAGCTATATTTAAAGATTATTATGCTAAAATGAAAAAGATTAAAAATCAACTATTTCTAGGAAGTCTAAGGGTGCGTAGGCCAACGGTAGACTGGCTGCCTCCAGAGCAGCATATGGGGGTTCAATTCCCTCCGCGCCCATTTTAAAAATGGAAGAAAATAATTTAAAAGAATTTTTGGAAAGTCAGACTAAGAGCATAAAGATTCTGTTTAAGAATGCAACTCATGCTTATTGGAATGCAACTACAAAAGGAAATAAAGAAGATTATGAAAAGTATGAATCTTCTCAAAAAGAGATGGCTAAATTTCTTAATAATAAAGAGAATTATGAGAAGGTTAAGGAATTTTTAAAGACTGATATAAAAGATGAATTAGTAAAAAGACAATTAAAACTTTTGTATAATTCTTATCTTGGTAATCAGGGAGATATAAAATTAATAAATAGAATATTAGAAAAATCTACTTCTATGGAAGAGAAATTTAATAAGTTTAGAGCTAATCTTAATGGAAAAGAGCTTACAGATAATCAAATAAAAGATATTCTTAAGGAAGAAACTGATTCAAAGAAACTACAAGAAGCTTGGGAAGCAAGCAAAATGCAGGGAGAATTGGTTGTAGGAGATTTAATAGAACTTGTAAAGCTGAGAAACGAACTTGCAAGAAGCCTTGGGTTTGAAAATTATTATATACTTTCTCTTGAGGCAAATGAGCAAAAGGAAAAAGATGTTGCAAAAATATTTAATAAAGTTGCAAAATTAACAGACATCCCCTATGAAGAAATAAAGAAAAAAATTGATAATTTCTTTTACAAAAGATATAATACTAAAGAACTAAAACCATGGCATTACCAGGATTTATTTTTTCAGGAATCTCCCCATATGCACGATGTTGATTTGGATAAATTTTATACAGAAGATATATTAGTAAAAGCAGAAAAATTTTATTCAAGCATAGGAATTGATGTTTCTGATATATTGAAAAGAAGTGATTTATATGAGAAACCTGGAAAATATCAGCATGCATATTGCATGGATTTGGATAGGGAGGGAGATATAAGATCTCTTATGAATGTAAAGAATACTGATAAGTGGATGGATACAGTTCTTCATGAATTGGGTCATGGAGTTTATTGGAAATATATAGATAAGAGTTTACCTTTTTTAATAAGAGATACGAGTCATACTTTAACAACAGAGGCTATAGCTCAATTGTTTGGAAGATTATCAAAGAATACTTCTTTTATAAAAAAGTTTTGTAATGTTCCTGCAGATGAAGTAGATAAAGCAGAAAAAGATATAGAGGAAAGTCTAAAATTTAAAGGGCTTATTTTTGCAAGATGGTCTCAGGTGATGTTCAATTTTGAAAGAAGCCTTTATAACAATCCAGATCAGAATCTGAATAAGTTGTGGTGGGATACAGTAAAGAAATATCAGGGGATTGATTTTTCAAGAGACAAGGCAGACTGGGCTTCAAAGATTCATTTTGTATCCAGTCCAGTTTATTATCAGAATTACCTTATAGGAGAACTGTTTGCTTCACAAATAAATAATCATATAGCAAAGAAGATACTCAGGAAAAAATCTTCAAGAAATATGGATTATGCAGGAAATAAAGAAGTTGGAGACTATCTAAAAGAAAAGATATTTTTCCCAGGTGCAATATATAAGTGGGATGAATTAATTGAGCATTCAACTGGCGAGAAGTTAAACCCTAAATATTGGGTTAAGGATTTTTGCTGATATCCTTTCTTGGTTTGTAAAAAGTAAATGTATATGATTTTGGATAAATAATATCAGTTAAGGATAAAGATCTATAATCACATTCATAAGCATTAGTTATGCTGTCTATAATTGTCGTAACTATTTCATCGTCCATTGAAAAGTGTTGGTTCTTTGGACATTTTATAGAAAATGTCCTGAAACCCTGTTCATAATTTTTAAATTCTTTCTTAGCCTTATCTATAATGTCAGTAAGAAATTTACTCTTTTCTTTATTTGCAATCTTCTCTTCCTTTTCAGATCTTTTAAGAAGCATTGTTTCTATTTGTTTTTTATTCATAATATTATGACAAGATTTCACTTTAAATAGATTTATTCAATTTTAGGCAATATTTTAATCTTTCACAACATTTATAAACACGTATGAAATGACATTCATATGAATAAATCAGCATATCACGTATTCTTTACAAATTTAGCAAATCCTCTAAAGATAGAGATTATCACCGCTTTAAAGGAGAAAGGAAGTTCTGTCGGGGAATTGTCTGAGAAATTGAAGGTAGAACAGAGCAAGGTTTCTCACGCTCTAGCTTTGCTTAAGAAATGTAAGATTGTTAACATGGAGCAGAGTGGAAAGAAAAGAATTTATTCTCTTAATAAAGAGACAATACTTCCTATGTTAAAATTAATTGATAAGCATTCAAAGGAGAATTGTGAATGTGCTGCCTGTTCTGCAAAGAATTGTGGGAGGAGAAAGTAAATGACAAAAGAAAATAGGAAATTTTCATGTTTTCATTTTGTAAAAAATTCAAAATGACAAAAGAAATATATTTTGATAATGCAGCAACAACTAAAGTTGATGAGAAAGTTGTAAAGGAAATGCTTCCTTACTTTACTGAAAACTTTGGTAATGCATCATCACAGCATGATGTAGGAATAAAAGCTAAAGAAGCTCTTGAAAAAAGCAGAAAGATAATTGCAAAGTCAATAAAAGTGAACACAGCAGAAATAGTCTTTACTTCTGGGGGAACAGAAGGGAATAATCTTGCCTTGAAGGGATTATTTTATATTAATTATCCTAAGAAAAATCATATTATTACAACAAAGATAGAACATGATTCTATACTCCAAACGTGTAAATGGCTTGAAAGTCAGGGAGCACACGTTACTTATTTGGGCGTTGATAAAGAAGGGTTTGTTAGCTTAGATGAGTTGAAGAAGGAAATAAATGAAAAAACATTCTTGGTTTCAATTATTCATGGAAATAATGAGATAGGAACAATTCAGGATATGGAAAGCATAGGAAAGATTTGCAAAGAAAAAGGAGTTTTATTTCATACAGATGCCTGTCAGAGTTACACAAAAGTTCCAATTGATCCGAAAAAACAAAATATAGATTTGATTACATTAAATTCTCACAAAATATATGGTCCCAAGGGAGTTGGAGCATTATATATTAAAGATGGGATAAAGATTGTTCCATTGCTTCACGGGGGAGGACATGAAAATAGACTTAGAAGTGGAACTGAAAATATACCCGGGATAGTTGGATTTGCAAAATCAGTTGAAATTGCAAGTGATAAGGATGTAAAGAAGATGGAAAAATTAAGAGATAGATTAATTGATGGACTTACAAGTATAGAAAATGTTAATTTAAATGGGCCTATAGAAGAAAAAAGACTCTGTAATAATGTTAATGTTTCATTCAATAATATAGAAGGAGAATCAATAGGAGGATATTTAGAAAATGAAAAAATTTATACCTCAACTGGAAGTGCATGCATGTCTCACTCTCTTGAAACAAGTCATGTTCTCAAGGCACTTGGTCTAACACCATTGCAGTCTAACAGTTCTCTTAGAATAAGCATAAGCAAATACACAACTGAAGAAGAAGTTGATTATTTCTTAAGCAAGATCAAAGATATTGTAAAGAAACTAAGGAGGTTTAGTCCTTTAATAAAATAAAATGTTTGAAGATATAAGGGCTATATATAAAAATGATCCTGCACTTATGGGAAATGTTTTCAAGAAGATTGAAGTAATTCTCTATCCTGGTTTATATGCAATTGTAATTCATAGATATATTTCACATCCCTTAGATTACATAAAAATTCCTTTTATTCCAAGATTAATTTCTCAGATTATGAGATTCCTTACAGGAATTGAAATTCATCCAGGTGCAAAAATTGGAAGAGGATTTTTTATTGATCATGGAATGGGAGTTGTTATAGGTGGAACTGCAGTTATAGGAAAGAATTGTGTTTTATTTCACAATGTTACGCTTGGAGGAACAGGAAAACACATAGGAAAGAGACATCCTACACTTGGAGATAATGTTCTTGTAGGAACTGGAAGTATATTGCTTGGTCCAATTACTGTGGGAAGTAATGTAAAAATTGGAGCCGATAGTACAATAATAAATAAGAATATTCCGTCTAATTGTACCGTTGTTGGAACTCCTGCAAAAATAGTAAGACTTAATGGTAAGAAATTAAATTTGGAATTAAGAGAAGAAAATTTTAATAAATTAAAATTAAGGGAGGAAAAATGAAAACAAAGAAAAAAGAGAAAGTTTTTGACGAGCATTCTTGTGAATTGAAGAATGAAGAAGAATGTGAAGATGAACTTGATGAAGAAGGCACGTCTCTTGAAAAGGCTGAAGAAGAAGAATTCGGAGAGGAGTAAAAAACATTTGATAATAAAATGAAAATTACAAGAAAAACAGATATGAATGAGTTATTAATTGTGAAGCCAGAATTAGCTGGACTTCTATTTCAGGCAGGAATGGGTTGTGCTGGATGCCCTATGTCAAGAGGAGAAACTTTAGAACAAGGTTGTAAAGTTCATGGAATGACAGACAAGGAAATTGATAAGCTAGTTAAGATGATGAATAAAGGTGAAGAAAAAAAGAAAAAGAAATTTGGAGGGAAAAAGAAATGAGAGAATCAATAATCAAATTAATTTCAAGACTAATAAAGCAGAAATTTGTTTATGTGGGGGTGCCTGTCATAATTCAGAATTCTAAAAAAGAAATTCTTCTTGAGAAAAGAGATAGCAAGGTCCTTTCATATCCAAATACTTGGTGTTTGCCGGGGGGAATGGCTGATTATGGAGAGCATATTGAAACAACTGTTGAGAGAGAAATAAAAGAAGAATTGGGTGTTAATGTTAAAATAATTAAAAGATCGTTAAATGTTTATCAAAATATTCCCAATAAGGAGAATATATTTCATTCTGTGGATATTCCATTTTATGCAAGAATAATAAAAGGAGTTCCTAAAGCTGAAGATGAAACTTCTGAAGTTAGATGGTTTAAACCTTCAGAGATTAAGGGAATGAAATTAGCTTATAGTCATAAAGAACTTCTAAATGGGGAGGGATTAATATAATGACACTCAATTATAACAAAAAAGTAATGAAGCTTTTCATGAATCCCAAAAATATGGGAGAAATCAAGAATCCAGATGGAATTGGAAAAGTTGGTAATCCAACCTGTGGAGATATAATGTGGGTTTACATTAAAGTTGGAAAGGACAAAAAAGGAAAAGAAATACTTAAGGATGTAAAATTCAAAACATTTGGATGTGCTTCTGCAATTGCAACTTCTTCAATGATTACCCAGATTGCTAAAGGGAAAACTTTAGAGGAAGCTGAAAAAATAAAATATCAGGAAGTTGTTGATTCTCTTGGAGGATTGCCTCCAATAAAAATTCATTGTTCCACTCTTGCAACAGAGGCTTTAAATAAGGCTATTGAGAATTATAAAGACAAGAAAGGTAAACAAAAAAGATGATAAAGACTGCTAAGGAACAATTTAAAAGAACTTTTAAGTTAATTTCAATATGGATTTTAGTGGCTGTTGCATTCGCATTTCTTTATTATTTTCTTCCTGGTAGCCTGATTAGTTCAAGAACGGGAGAATCTGTAAAAAATATACTTGATTTCGTATACTTTAGTTTCACAACAATTCTTACTACAGGATATGGAGATATAGTTGCCGTCGGTTTTATAAGAGTTTTGACTGCAATAGAAGGTTTGATTGGATGGATACTCTTTGGATTGATTGTCTATAAAGTTGTCTCAGTTAAGGAAGATGTAATACTCAGAGAAATACACAAATTATCGAATGATCAGTATTTGAGCAGAATAAAAAATTTCCTTTTCATATCCAATACAAATCTTGTAAGATTTGTTAAGGAAGTGCAATTAAGAAAGATTGCAAAGGATTCTGTTATATATGAGTTAAGTGTAATATCAACCACTTTAAAATCAAATATAGATGATGCAACAAGATTTTTGCTTACTAATAAAGATTCTATAAATGGGGAACTTGAAGAGGAAGAAGTGCTTCTTCTTGTTAATGGAATTAATCTGTGTATAGCAAATTTCATAAATTCCCTTATGGTAATTCCAAAGTATCCAAAAGATTATGTTCTTTATGATAATGTATCAAAGATAATTGAATCTGGAAAAAAGATATATAATTATTACAATCTTAGTTTGAAGAATAAGAGAATAGATGATTTGAATATGCTTTATACTAAACTTGAAGAATTTGAAAAAGGATATACATGAAAGTCAAAGAATACAAATTAAAGATATTGAAAATAGACTTTGTAACTCACAATGTAAAGAGGTTTATATTTGAAAAACCAAAAAATTATAAATTTATCCCAGGACAAGCTGTAGATGCCTCAATAAATAATGAATTAAAAGGTGAAAAGCGACCTTTTACTTTTACTTCAAAGAATGACGATTTAGTTCTAGAATTTACAATGAAAAGATATGATGGGATGACAAAAAAGTTTCATGAACTCAATCCAGGTGATGAAATTCTAATAGGAGAGCCTTTTGGAACAATAAATTACAAAGGAGAGGGAACCTTTATTGCTGGAGGAGCTGGAATAACACCATTTCTTGCAATATTTAGAAATCTTGGAGATAAAATAGAGGGGAATAAATTAATGTTCTCAAATAAGACAAGAAAGGATATTATATGTGAGAATGAATTATCATATATGTTTGGAGATAATGTTAAATTTTTAATAACCGATGAGGAAATGGAAGGGTATGTAAACGGGAGAATTTATGAAAATTTTCTTAAAAAAGAAATAACCCAGTTTGATCAATACTTCTATATATGCGGACCTCCTACATTTGTTTCGGAGATTAAAGATAATTTAATTAAATTGGGAGCTAAAAAGGAGAGGATAATTACTGAAGCGTAAAATGGAAAATAAAATTGTTGGATGGATAATTATAGGAATTGCTTTTTTAATGGGAATAATAGTCTTAATTTTTAATTCAGCAATGAAAAACATAGTTGCAAAAACTTGTACTGAAGGACCAACGTGCACAATGTATGAAACGATAAGAACACAAACTTTATTGAGTCTTAGTATAATAATAATTGTTTTGATTATAGGTATAGTAATTATGTTTACAAAGCCAAAGGAAAAGATAGTTGTTAAAACAGTAAAGGAGAAACTCAAGAAAAAAGATTATTCTTCTCTTGACAAAGATGAGAAGAAAGTTATAGATTTGCTTTTGAATGAGGGAAAGGCAATCTTTCAGGCTTCTCTAATGGAAAAACTTGATATAGGAAAAGTAAAAACAACAAGGCTTTTGGATAAGCTTGAAGCTAAACAATTAATTGAGAGAAAGAGAAGGGGAATGAACAATATTGTTGTTTTAAAAGACTAAAATGATATTAGGATTACCTTTGGCAATATGGTTTGGATTTCTTACTTTTATAAGTTTATTTACAACTGCTTCTTTAGGAGTTGCAGTTTTCAAATTTAATAAAAGTTATTTATTCAAATATCACAAGACTTTTGCATTTATTACAATAACTTTGGCTATTTGCCATTTGGTATTAGCTTTTCTACTTTGGTTTAAGGGAATTAGTGTTTAAAATTAATCCTTTAGCTTTTCTAATTCTTCTTCAATCATATAAGAATCAACGTATCCTGTTTCTGGGAGAAAGAATTCTATTTGAACCAGCCCTTTTTCAAGGCGGAGTCCAGAATAAGTTTCGTTAGGCATTAATATAGGGGATTTCTTTGATTTTACTTCATTTCTTCCTGGATTACAAGAATTTATGATTAGAAGCTTATATTTCCCATCCATTTTGTTTATCCAACTCTGAATAGGAAAAGATTTATCTTCATTGAGATATTTCCACTTGCCGTTAACTTCTTCTCCATGGGCCATTAAAATTGCTATCTTTTCTAATTTATTTTTCTTACCATAAACCTCTATTAACTCTTTATACTTATCATTTAATTCCAAAAAGTTTCTTATTATATTAAAACTCACAGTGTCCAAATTTACTTCTTTATCTAATCCTATTTCTTCTTTCGTATCATTGCTATAAAAAAGGTCTATATCCCCATAATTTATATCCTTGTAAGCATATTCAAACAACTTTGATGCCATAATTATAAATTTAATTAAGGCTTTTTAGAGTTTTCCATTGTTGTTTAGCCTCTGATTATCTCTTGGGCTCTTTCTATTATGAATCTCTTTTGCTCAGTATTTAGCACTTTTTCCAGATTTGGATAAAGTATAGTTTCTTCAAGGGCAAAATGATTTTCTAGGAGCTCTCTTAATAAGGATATATCTGATTTTCTAAAATCAGAACTTTTTATCTTCTTTATGAAAACCATTATTTCTCCATGATCTCCAAGGATTTCAAACATTCCTTCTATATTTCCATCCCATATTGAATATATACTATAAAGTATTTTTTCTTCCAGAAAGATATGCTTCTCAAGGTTCCATACGAAGAGATTTAGGACTTCTTTAGATTCTGGTAACTCTTTATCATGAAAGTCCTCAAAATCACTTAGAAGAGATTCAATAAATTCATGCTGCATCTCCATTATGTTAAATATTTCCTGTTTCATTTTAATTTTTACCTCCTTTCATTTTTCTTATCATCCTTTTTTTAGCCGTCCGGATAATATGTTTTATAATCATTTTATCTTACTTCCTTTCAGTCTATTCGGTTGATTATTCCCTCTCCATTTTATGGAGGGGAAAGATGTGTTCGGCTTTATCCTTGGGATAGGTGTGTTATTGTATTGTTTCATTTTGGTTTCTCCTTAAATTTAGTTAGAAATGTTAACAATTCACCTTATAAATCGGTTATTAAAGAAAGATAAAGAATGATAATCAGGAACCTTCTTTCATAAAGCTTAAAAACAGGGTTGACAGAAGAATTAAAAAGTAAATAATACTTTAAATTAAGATGGTAAGCATATCTTTCATTCCTGATTGGTTTCTCAATTACGGGATAATCTTTCAGTTTGCTTTTGCAATAATCACTCTTTTGGTAAGTATTTATTCATTCAGAGTGTATAGATTATCAGGACAAAAGAAATCAAGAACGTTCGGTCTAGCTTTTCTCTTCATATCAATATCTTATTTTATTCAATCCTTTATTAATCTAGCAATTATCTCGGAGCTTAATGAAAATGTCTTGAATCTTATAGAATTTAGAAATTTAATCACTTTAGATAATATAGCTATATTTTTTCATATGATTTTCTTTGTATTCGGGCTTGTGACTCTTATTTATATGATTCTTGGAGGTAAAAATAGACTTCTCTATGTAATTTCACTTATAATTTCCGCTCTTTTTATATTCGCTTCTGCAAATAATCTACCTTTCTTTTATATATTTTCGTCATTGCTTTTAATATTTATCTTAAGTGATTATGTTAGCAATTATATTAAAAACAGAAACGGTAAAACTTTCCTTATAATGCTTGCATTTGTTTTCTTATTGGTGGGGCATCTCAATTTCATATTCTTAGCAACGAATCAACTCGTTTATGTTGTTGGAAATTTTCTTGAGTTTGCAGCCTATATACTGATTTTAATAAATCTTTTAAGAGTAATTAAAAAATGAACAAACGAAGAGACCGATTGCAGGTAATCCATGATATTTTGAGAACTATCAAAGATAAAGATGGAAAAATAAAACCTACACATATTTTGTATAAATCCAATCTTTCTCATCAGATGATGGAAGAATATTTACACGAGCTTATGGAGAAAAACTTTATTCTTGAAGAAAAGACAAAAGAGGGCAAAACATATTCCATAACGCAAAAGGGTCAAGAGTACTTAAATCAGTATAAATTGATCATTAACTTTGTGGGAGGCTTCGGATTAGATTAAATTTTTTATATGTAACTAGTTTCTCCAAACCACATATAAAGATGTCTATTCTTAATTTGCTATGTCATTTAAAGAATTCATAAAAGAATTGAATGGAAACAGAGTAGAGGGAGAATTACTAAGGTCTATATTATATTCTCTCTTTGTATCCTTTGGACTATTTGCAATTCTATATATTGTTACACTGAGGTATGTAGATAATTTTTTACCAAAATATGGGTTTTACATATTCTTCGCTATACTTAGCTATGCAATTATATTTCCTGCAATAAAACAGATTAGAGCATATGGAAGATTTGCTTGTATGTCCGGAATGATGATAGGGATGACTGCTGGAATGATGTCTGGATTTTTATCTGGATTCTTTATAGGTGCTACAAATGGAATGTTCTATGGACTTGTCTTTGGAATGGCTGTAGGTATATTTATGGGAGTTTGGACAGGAAAATCTTGTGGTATAATGGGAATTATGGAAGGTCTTATGGGAGGATTTATGGCAGGAGCAATGGGAGCAATGACTTCTGTAATGCTGTTAAATGATCATCTCAAGCTTGCTTCAGTAATTATATTTGTAGTATGTATGATAATAATGTTCTCCCTCAACTATATGATATACTTTGAAATGAAAGAAAATAAAAGAGAAGTTAAGGAAAGCCATTGGATAGTTGTATTATTGAGCTTCATACTTACAGGAATAACAATATGGTTAATGGTCTTTGGACCAAGGAGTGCTTTATTTGCATGAAAATGAAAAACACAATGATAATAGCAATTGTAATAGTCTTAATAATTGGATTTGGAATCTTTCTTATAAAAGATTCAAGGGCTGCAGGAAATTCTGCTATAGGTGCTGATAAAATACAGAAAGTTACTTTGAGTTTTAAGAATGGTAACTATTATCCTCAGATTGTTAATGTAAAGGTAAATGAAACAGTAAGAATCTATCTGGACAGTAGTATTACTGGATGTTATAGAACTTTTACAATAAATGAACTAAGTGTTATAAAAAATATTGAAACCCCAGCAGATTATGTTGAATTCACACCAACTCAAAAAGGAACGTACCGGTTTGCATGCATAATGGGAATGGGTACAGGTACTTTAATTGTTGAATAGGAGACACGAAAAAATGAAAAATATATTTACTATTATTGGGATTGTAGTGCTTGTTTTAGCTGTGGCAATATTTATTTTTGCTGGGTCTGGAAATGCATCAACAACAGGAAATACAATATTGAACTCTAAAGTAAATGTTCAAGTTGTAAAGCTTTCAGTTGTTAATGGGAATTATGTTATGAACCCTTCTCAGGTAAAGATTGGAGTTCCTGTTAGGATAGAAGCGGATATTGCACAAATGCCTGGATGTTCTAAGTCTTTTGTTATGCCTGCATTTAATATTAGAAAAATATTTACAAGTACGGATAATACAGTTGAATTTACTCCGGACAAAGCCGGTGTGTTTAATGTTATGTGCTCAATGAATATGTACAAAGGAACATTGACGGTCTTGCAAAGTGATGGAAGCAAATCTAATTACGTCGAGAGTTCTTCTCCTTCTTCAACTACATCTGGAAGTACTGGCGGAAGTTGTGGAATGAAAAGTTCAGGAAGCAGTGGGGGATGCGGTTGTATGGGATAAAATGGTAGCAAATGAAGCGTACTCGTGTTTCGGATATGGGATGATGAATGGAAGCTATGGTTATGGATGGATGATATTTAGCTGGCTAATTGGATTGCTTATAGTTGCTGGACTTGTAATATTTATAATATGGATGTTTAAGAAAATCCAATATGAAGATAAAGGGAATAGTAGAGAGCATAATAAAAATAATAGGAGGAGAAGATGAAAAAGAAAATAACAATTGATGGAATGCACTGTGCTTCATGTTCTTCGAATGTGGAGAGAAGCCTAAGAAAAGTTCCAGGAATTAAGGAAGTTTCAATAAGTTTGATGACAAAGAAAGCAATTATTGAAACAGATGGGAAAGTTTCTGATGAAGATTTGAAGAGTGCAGTTTCAAGAGCAGGATACAAAACAGTTTCTATTGAATAATAAATTTCTAGAGAAGAATATGGATAAAAATAAAGACGAGCCTATTGAAGATAATGAAGTTAAACTTTGGAGAAAGAAGTTAATTATAGCATGGGCTGTAACAATTCCTATAATTCTTTTAATGTATATTCCTACCCTTTTTGGGATTATGCTTTTTGAAGAAAATGTAATGACAATTATTCTGCTGATATTTGCCTTTCCAGTAATATTTATTTTAGGATTTTCAACATTAAAATCTGGTTTTAGAGGATTTGTAACTTTCTATTTTAATATGGATTCTTTGATTGCGTTGGGAACTGTTGTTGCTTATTTAACAGGAATAGCAAGCTTATTATTCCAAATACAAAATTATTCTGGAATAAGTGCAATGATTATGGCTATTTTTATAACTGGAAAATATATCGAATCAAAAGCAAGAGGTAGAGCAGGACAGGAGATAAGAAAACTTTTAGAATTGGGTGCAAAAAATGCAAGAATATTAAGAGATAATAAAGAAATAGAGATTCCAATTTCGGAAGTTAAGATAAATGATATTCTTATTGTAAAGCCTGGAGAAAAGATTCCAACAGATGGGATTATTACAAAGGGTGAATCTTCAGTTGATGAATCTATGATTACTGGAGAATCTTTGCCTGTGGACAAGACAAAGGGAGATCCGGTCATTGGGGCCACTATAAATCAGGATGGAATTTTATACATAAAAACAACAAAGATTGGTTCTGATACTTTTTTGGCTCATATAATTGAACTAGTTGAAGAGGCACAGGGCAGTAAAGTTCCGATTCAAAAATTAGCAGATAAAATAACAAATATTTTTGTTCCGTCTATATTAACTTTATCAGTGTTAACATTTATTGGATGGCTGGTATTTGGAGGAGGTGTAAATTCTGCAATAGGAAATGCAATTGCTGTTTTAGTTATATCCTGTCCTTGTGCTTTGGGTTTGGCTACGCCAATTGCACTTACTGTAGGTTCTGGAATGGGTGCAAAGAGAGGAATTTTAATAAGAAAAGGAGAAGCAATACAGACAATGAAAGATGTTAAGGTAATCATGTTTGATAAAACAGGAACGATTACAAAAGGAAAACCAGAAGTTACAGATGTTCAAACAATAAGAGGAATTAAAGAAAAAGATTTAATTGAAATATCTGCAAGTCTTGAGAGATTATCAGAGCACCCTTTATCTAAGGCTATTGTTAATTATGCAAATTTAAAAAATTACAAATTTGTAAAAAAATTCAAAATTCTAAGAGGAAGAGGAATTGAAGGAAATGTCTCAGGAAAGGATTACTTAATTGGGAATAGAAGATTAATGCAGGAAAATAAAATTGACTTTAAAGTTCTTGAGGATAAAATAGAGAAATATGAGGGAGATGGTAAAACAACTATGATAGTTTCAAGTGGAAAGAAAGTTATTGGAGTTATTGCTGTAGCAGACAGTGTAAAAGAAGATTCCCAGAGAGCATTGAGATATTTGCATAGAAAAGGATATTTTACAATTATGATCACAGGAGATAATGAAAAAACTGCAAATGCAATTGCCTCTCAAGTTGGAATAAAAAAAGTAATAGCTAATGTTCTTCCAGAAGATAAATCTGAAAAAGTAAAAGAAATACAATCAAAGAGAGGAGGAACTTATGTTGCATTCGTAGGGGACGGGGTAAATGATGCTCCTGCATTAAAACAAGCAAATGTAGGCATTGCAATGGGGACTGGAACAGATATTGCAATTGAATCCGGAGATATTGTTCTTACAAAAGGTTCTTTGATAGGTGTTTGTCAATCTATTGAATTAAGCAAAGCAACTTTCTCAAAAATAAAACAAAATCTATTCTGGGCTTTTGCATATAATCTTGTTGCCATTCCATTGGCTGTTGGAGGTGTATTGCACCCGGTATTTGCAGAGATGGCAATGGCTCTTTCAAGTATAACTGTTGTAACGAATGCTAACTTATTAAGAAGAAAGAAAATATGAAAATTGTTTAAGCGAATTAATTCATTAATTAATTTTAAAAATGAAATTGGCTTGTATTTATTATGGCAAAATTGAGGTGGCTTAAGTTTGGAATAATTTTTTCTATTATTATATTTCTTGCAATATATATTTTAATTTATAAAAGAGTTATTGATAATCCAACTGCTGTATTAATGATTGGGACTACGAATATCTCTTTTTTGAGAGAGTTTTTATCTAGTATAAAAAATGTTATATTCTCTTCTTTAGTTTTAGGATTTGTATTAGGAGCCATTCCTTCAATTGGTTCTAAAAGAAAAGAAATTTCTTGAATGGTTAATTTGAATATATATTTTAAAAGTCAACTTAATTTAAAAACATATAAATTTTTTATAAGAGATGCATTATAGAAAAGGAACTCTAGATAAGGCAGAAAAAGAGGGAATTGCTTTAACTTTTGATGATGTAAGATTAATACCAGCTTATTCAGAAATTTTACCTGATGAAGTCAATTTGAGTTCTAGATTTTCAAGAAATATACCTCTTAAAATTCCAATTGTTAGTGCTGCAATGGATACAATTACAGAATATAAGATGGCAATTGAGATGGCGAAAAATGGGGGATTGGGAATTATACATAAAAATCTTTCTCCAAAAGATCAGGCACGACAAGTTTCAAAGGTAAAACACTATTTGAATGGGAAAATAGAAGATCCTATTTGTGTCAAATACGATGATACTATGGAAGAAGTATTAAACATGAGAGAAGCTAAGGGTTATACTTTTCATAGTTTCCCTGTTTTGGATGCAGACGGAAAATTTATAGGAGTAGTTACAAAGAGTAATTTTACTTTCTGCAATGATTTATCTAAAAAAGTAAAGGATATTATAAAAACTCCCTTATTAACTGCTAATGAGAATATAACAATAGAAGACGCATATAAAATTTTATTAGAGAACGAAAAAGGGATACTTCCTCTTATTAAAGGTAATAATGAACTTTCTGGAATATATATTTTTAGTGATGTAAAGAGAATTGTAACTGAAAATTCTGGAATGTATAACATAGATTCAAGTGGGAAATTGATAGTTGGTGCTGCTATTGGAGGAACACATAAAGATGCATTTGATAGATTAGAAGAATTGGTAAAATCAAAAATTGATGTTGTTGTTATAGATACAGCTCATGGACATTCAAAAAATGTTATTGAAACTTTAAAAGAAATTAAGCAACAATATCCTCAATTAGATGTTGTTGCCGGAAATGTTGCAACTGGAGAAGCTGCAAGAGATTTGGCCAAAGCAGGTGCTGATGGTGTTAAGGTGGGAATGGGTCCAGGTTCTATATGCACAACAAGAATTATAGCAGGAATAGGAACCCCCCAGTTATCTGCGATTTATAGATGTACAAGAGCTCTTTCTGATTATGATGTTCCTGTCTGTGCTGATGGAGGACTGAAGAATTCAGGAGACATTACAATTGCAATTGCAGGTGGAGCAGATTCTGTTATGATGGGAAATATGCTTGGAGGAACAGATGAATCTCCTGGAGATGTTGTAATTTTAGAAAATAGAAGATGGAAAAAGTATAGGGGAATGGGTTCTTTGAGTGCAATGAAAGAACATCAAGGATCAAAGGATAGATATCAGCAGGGAGAAAGAAAAACGAAGGATCTTATTCCTGAAGGAATAGGCGGATTGATTCCTTATAGAGGGAAATTAGCTGATATTTTAGGGCAATATTATGGTGGTCTTAAGTCGGGTATGGGATATACTGGAACGAAATCAATAGAGGAATTGCAGGAAAAGGGACAATTTGATAGAATAACAAACAATGGTTTAAATGAATCTCATCCTCATGATATTTTTATAACAGAAGATTCTCAAAATTATAGAGGGAAATCAAATGCTTGAGAGATTATTGAGAAATAAACAAATTGCGGGAGTTGTATGTAATCAATTTGGAGATAGTGGTAAAGGTAAAGTAACTGATGATATTGCTCTAGGGGTAGATGTTATTGCAAAAGGAACAGGAGGACCTAATTCTGGAAATACAGTTGTTTTTAAAGGAGTTGAAAAAGTATTTCATTCAGTTCCAGCAGGAATTAGTTTTGACTCTGAAGGAAAAGTGAATATAGTTGGAAATGGTACTGTTATTGATTTGAAAATTTTTGGTAAAGAGCTTGATGATTTAGAAAGTGATGGGATGAGTTATAATCATCTTATTATAAGTAAAGATGCAAATGTAATAATGCCTTATCACATTCTCCAGGACTGTGCAAAAAATAAATCTCAGAAATCTGGAGGAATAGGAAGCACGGGAAGAGGTATTGGACCTTGCTATGCTGATAAGATTGCAAGAAGGGGAATAACTATTGAGGATCTTTTTGATAAAGATGTTCTTGCAGGAAAGATAAATAAGATTAAAGAATTTTATCCAGGGCAGGTTATTAATACTGAGGAAATAATCTCTGATTTGACCCCTTATGCAGAAAGGATTAAACCTTTGGTAAGAGATACAGTAAATGAGATGCATAACTTTGTAAGACAAGGCAAGAAAATATTATTAGAAGGTTCACAGGGTTTGTTATTAAGCATTGAGCATGGGACTTATCCATATGTAACTTCTTCTGATTGTTCTTTTAATGGATTAGCAAGTGGAGTAGGACTTTCTGCAGGACAGATTGATTTGCCTCTTGGAATTTTTAAGTTTCCATTTATGACAAGAGTTGGAGGAGGACCTTTCCCAACAGAACTTGGAGGGAGAGCATCAGAAGAATATTGTGGAAACGAAGGAGATATTTTTTATGAGGTGAAGAAATATCTTGGAACTGATTTAGATTTGGATGAAATAATAAAATTAAAGAGAGAAGGAGATTTTGCAACACTTAAAGGGTTTAGAAAAATGGTTTCTAATTCTATAAAGATGAACAGAGATAAAATTGTGGAGATGATAAATAGCAAAGATGAATTTATTCAGAGTGTAGGTATAAGGCTTATTGCAGGAGAATATGGTGCAACAACAGGAAGACCAAGAAGAGTTGGATGGACTGATGCTGTTGCAGGAAGATATGCAGTTGGAATTAATCATCCTATAATTGTTCTTACAAAGGCCGATTGTTTTTCAGGATTTGATAATTTTAAGATATGCTATGGATATAATCGCTCTGGACAAATTTCTGAGAATTTTGATAAGCGTGAAGATTATTTGAGAGGCTCAGTTCCCGAATATAAAACCTATGAAGGTTATGGAGATATAAGTGGAATTAGAGATTATGATAAATTGCCTCCAAGTTTAAAGAAATCTATAGAAGATTTTGAAATATTTACCAGTGCACGCGTTGGTGTTGTTTCTGTTGGTGCTGAAAGAAATCAAACTATTGTGAGATAAAATCAAAAGATATTTTTAAGTGTACAAATAAATTTAAACAGATTATATCAATTAATTTGATGAAAAAGCTTGAGAAATTATCCAAAATTGGAAAGATGGGAATACTTTCCAAGATTACTGAAGAGATAGACACAATAAGATCATATTTTGGAGATTATAATTATGTTTCTGCTCTTAGCGATAAATATCTTCCTAATGCTATAAATAGATACAGAGAAGCAAGAAAAAAAGCAATTGAGTGTGATGTTGATGTAAGCCAATTCGATGATATAGTAGCAAATTTAACTTCTAAGGTTAATAGTGTACCTTTATATGCAGAAGTAGATTTCGATCATCTTAGAAGGATGAGTGCAATTCTTGCCAAATATATGTGAAGAATTTAATTAAATAATTTTTATCTTCTGACCTTATTCTTATTCTTTCCTGTTACAAAAGTTATTACAGCTGAGAAAAATAAACCACATATTATAGAAATAATAATTGTAGTGTTAATTGTAAATATGTCTGTAGTTCCTTTCCAGAGATTAGGTATTCCTTTTAGATATATAAAATAATACATAAAAGCAAATATAATTGCAGAAAAAATTATACTTCTTAAAATCCACCATGCCCATTTCGCCATTTACTTTCTCTTCTTTCTCTTTTCAGGAGTCTTTTTCTTAAAGTCCATCTCAGAAAAGATGTAAACATAAAGTATCTCTAATATACCTACAGTATTCACAATTGCAAGGATGATAAACCAAGCAATATGGCCTTTTCTAGCTGATTTCCATAGTGCTATAAGCTTCCATATAATTGACCAAATAACAATAACTATAATTATCCAAATAGAAATACCAAATTGTGCAGAAAGTTGTGTAAATAATCCTGATGCGTTTGCCATTTTCACCTCTGAGATTTAATGGGAAATTAATTTAAAAAGGTTTCTAAAATTGATTATTTAACCTTTTATTGAAATCATATTTGTTATAGCGAAATATTTATATACATACTTTTACAAATAATATTATGGCTAAGTTTGAGAAAGAAAATAGTGGTGGAAAAAAGAGAATGGTTATAAGTGTTTTAATTGTAGTGTTAGTTCTAGTTGCTATTGCTGGAGGATATTTTTTATATAAAAGTTCCAGTGATAAAAAAGTTAATCAGGCTCTCGTTACGGGTTATAGCATAGGATATAACAAATCCTTGGAAGATGTTGCACAAGGACAAACTCAGACTGGAAGTATTTTAGTATGGCAAAATAATTCTATCCAGATAGTAAACATTCAGGATATATGTAATAAACTGAAGTAAGTTTTATTTTTTATTTGATTAGGTATTTATTCTTGTAATTATTTTTTATTTTGTTCTTAAAAAAATTGTATATACATGTTACTTTTTTTTAATAGTTAGTAATCTTTAAATAGTTATTATCTGAAAGTTAATTTGGTTTATACAACCAGTGGTAATAAGAGAGGTTAAAACATACAACCTGTTGTATGTTATACAAAATAATGAACTGTCCATATTGTGAGCATACAAAATCAAGCGTAACGAACAAGAGAGATTCTCCTCAAGGAATAAGAAGGAGAAGAGAGTGCCTGAAATGTAAAAAACGTTTTACAACATATGAAAAGCTTGAGAAAAGCGATTTGTATGTAATAAAGAAAGATGGTAGGCGTGAGAAATTTGAGATAAAAAAACTTGAGATTGGAATTGAAAGGGCCTTTGAAAAATTAACTGTCCCTCAAGAAAAAATAAAAAAGATGATAAATGAAATTGAAGACCAAATAAGAAAGTTGGGGAAGAAAGAGATTAAGAGTTCTATGATTGGTGAGATAATTATGAAGAAACTTAAGAAAGTTGATAATATAGCTTACATAAGATTTGCTTCAGTATATAGACAATTCAAAGATATAAATGATTTTAAACAGGAAATAAAGCAATTATAATAAAATGGTGGAAAAAATTGGTGAAAACAAGGAGTTGGAAGGAAAGTCAAAATATGATAATCCAAGTGAAAGGAGAGTATATACTTATGATGAAGCATTTGAAGCTTCGAAAGAATATTTTAAACTTGATGAACTCGCAGCGAATACATGGATAAGCAAATATGCTCTAAAAGATTCGTCAAAACAAAAAGATGAAAAGGATTTAGCAAGTATAGTTCTTTATGAAAAAAGTCCTGAAGATATGCATAATAGATTGGCGTCAGAATTTGCAAGAATTGAAGGTAAATATAATAACGGTCTGACTCATGAAGAGATTTTCTCAGTGTTAGATCATTTCAAGTATATAGTTCCTCAGGGAAGTCCTATGTCTGGAATAGGAAATAATTTACAGATAGTTTCTTTATCAAATTGTTTTGTAATAGGCAGTAAAGAGAAATCTGCTGATTCTTATGGAGCTATAATGAGGATAGATGAAGAGCAGGTTCAACTTATGAAAAGAAGAGGAGGAGTTGGTCATGATTTAACTAATATAAGGCCTAAAGGAATGACTGTTCTTAATAGTGCTTTGACTTCTACAGGAATTGTTCCTTTTATGGAAAGATATTCAAATTCTACAAGAGAAGTTGCTCAGGATGGAAGAAGAGGAGCATTGATGTTAAGTGTGTCAATTAAACATCCGGATTCAGAGGGTTTTATAGATGCTAAATTAGAGAAGGGGAAAGTAACTGGTGCAAATGTATCGGTCAAAGTGACTGATGATTTTATGAAAGCTGTTGAATCAAATAGCAAATTTACTCAAAAGTTTCCAGTTAATTCTGACACTCCTAAATACACTAAGGAAATTGATGCAAAATCATTATGGGACAAGATTATTCATAATGCATGGAAATCTGCTGAACCTGGAGTTTTATTTTGGGATACAATAATAAGAGAATCAATTCCGGACTGTTATGCTGATTTGGGATTTAATACAGTTTCTACAAATCCTTGTGGAGAAATTCCACTCTGTCCTTACGATTCCTGCAGACTTTTGGCAATAAATTTATACGGCTATGTAAAAAATCCATTTACAAAAGAGGCTGAGTTTGATTTTGATTTATACAAGAAACATATTGATTATGCTCAGAGGATGAATGATGATATAATAGAGATGGAGCTTGAGAAGATTGATAGTATATTAGAGAAAATAGGAAATGATCCTGAAGACGATGAAACAAAATCTGTTGAAAGAGATTTATGGAAGAAAATAAGAAACACTGCTGTTAGGGGAAGAAGAACAGGTACGGGAATAACAGGAGAGGGTGATATGCTCGCTGCTTTAGGTTATACCTACGGGACTAAAGAAGCAACTGAATTTGCAAAGGAAGTTCAAAAGACTCTTGCTATTGAAGCATACAGAAGTTCTGTTAAATTAGCAAAAGAAAGAGGAAAATTTGAAGTTTATGATGCTGAAAGAGAAAAGAATAATCCATTTATACAAAGAATAAAAGAAGCAGATCCAAAACTTTATGAAGAAATGGTTCAAAATGGAAGAAGAAATATAGCTCTTCTCACAATTGCACCAACAGGAACGACAAGTATGATGACTCAAACTACTTCAGGAGTAGAACCTTTATTCTCTCCTATTTATGAAAGAAAAAAGAAAATTAATCAGAATGATACAAATGTACGCGTTGACGAAATCGATGAAAAAGGAGATAAATGGCAGAAATTCAAAGTATTCCACCATAAATTTGAAGATTGGCTGAAAGTTAATAACTATAATTTGGAAGATGTTAAGAAAATTGCCGATGAGAGTGTTATAAGCAAAGAAAAAGAAGATGAATTGGAAACAATTGTAATGAAATCTCCATACTATAAAGCTACTGCAAATGATGTTAACTGGTTGGAGAAAGTAAGAATGCAAGGAGAAATTCAAAAATGGGTAGACCATTCAATAAGTGTTACAATTAATTTACCCAAGGGTACTGAAGAATCATTGGTAAATGAATTATATATAGAAGCTTGGAAAGCAGGATGTAAGGGAGCCACTATTTATGTAGACGGATCAAGAGATGGAATATTAAAAAAAGCAAAAATGGAGAAGATTGTTTTAGTTCAAAAAAATGTGAAGGCTCATTCTTTATTGCAGATAAAACCCCAGGCAATGAAATATAAAATTAAAAGAGAAGCAAATAAGGATAGTTTGCATATAATCCTTACAAGTGACTTGTATGTTGATGACAAAAATAAAAAAGCGTATTTTATACCAGATGAAGATTTCCAAGTAAGAGCTCCTGGAGGAGCTGCAACAAGCGTAACTTTTGCTCATTCTGGTATGGATAGAACAGAAATATTGAGAGGAAACGATCCGGATTATGTAGAATTTGTAAAGAGATTACAATCTCCTTTCTCAAACGAAGATGAAGGTCTTGGACCCAATAGAATAAAATCAATTGAATATGCTGCGGGTTTGGTTTTTGAGGATTACTTTTTGAGAAATGGGATTATTAAAACAGACGATATAACAGGAGACTTAGTTCAAAATATAAGAAAGAAAGATTTAAGGAAAGTTGAAAGAAAATCAAAGGAGTACAAAAGTATTATTTCTCAGGTAAGTCTTGCTGAAGAGGAAATAGAGATAAGTGGAAATAATGGAAAATTGGATAAAGTTTTTGAATGTAATAGGTGTGGATCAACTGAATTTTATTTTGAATCTGGATGCCATACCCCGAAATGTAAGAGTTGCGATCACGATAATGGTGTAGGATGCGGATAATCTTAATAATTAAATAAAAAAGATAAAATTAAATTATTGATATGAAAATTAAAATAAAAAAGTTACATCCTAATGCAGTTATTCCAAAATATATGCATCAGGGTGACGCTGGAATGGATTTATATGCTGTGAGTGTTGAGATAAAAAATAAATATGTTGAATATAAAACTGGATTGTCATTTGAAATTCCTGAAAATTATGTCATGCTGGTATTCCCAAGAAGCAGCATTACTGATAAAGATTTGATAATGAAAAATTGTGTTGGAGTTTTAGATTCTGGATTTAGAGGGGAATTAAAATTAAGATTCAAAAAAGAAGGAGAAGATATTTATAACGCTGGTGAAAGAATTGCACAGATATTGATTCTTCCTTATCCGAATATAGAATTTGAAGAATCTGAAAAATTATCCGAAGGCTCTAGGGGACAGAATGGCCTTGGAAGTACAGGATTGAAATAAATAATATCAATAGTATTTTTTTAAAATGCACGAATTTGCAAAGAAACTTATTGAAGAGAGAATTGATAAATTAATCAGTGAATGGAATTTTGAAGTCAGAAAAAAATATCATCCAAAGGAGTGTACTTGTTATAGTCAGGATAAGAAATGTCACAATATAAAGGATTTGAATTGTTTATTCTGTCTTTGCCCTCATTATTATTTGAATGTTGAAGAAGGTGGATGCAAAATAAATTCTTCAAAAGGAAAATTCATAGATACCCCAAATGGAAAGATATGGGACTGCAGTGATTGTTATTTTTTGCATAAACCAGAGAATATAAAGAAATATCTTCTTTCCAGAATATATAATCTATAAAAAATTACCCAAATCTTTTTATACCCTGTAAAAAATAAAATTAAACGAGTAATTAGAATGAAAATATACAGATGGCAAAAGGAATCTTCTTTATGTTATGACGATAAAAAATCTGCAGTAGTTTTTACCTCAGATTGTTTTGATAATTGTGGTTTTTGTTCTCATAATCATGAACTGAAGTATACCAAGGGTAGGGTTGATCAAAAAGAGATACTTAGATATTTAAATTCAAGTAAAGATAGAATTCAAGGAGTTGTTATTGCTGGTGAAGAGACTACAAATCAACCCGGATTGGTAGATTTTGTAAAGGAAGTAAAAGACTTGGGATTTTTAGTTAAACTATACACAAATGGGACAAAGTATAAAGTATTGCAAGAATTAAAAAATGAAAAGTTAATTGATTATATCTCCATGGATGTGAAAGGACCAATAGAATTGTATCCTTTAATAACAAAAGAAGCAAGACCTATTAAAATAAGAGATAATATTGGAAAAAGTATATCCCTTATTTCTCAGTTTCCAGAACACGAATTTAGAACTAATTTATCTGTAATTTATCAAGATAACAAACCAAGATGGATAAATCATGAAGAAATTGGAGAAACAGCAAAATTAATAAGAGATTGGGCTGTGAAAACTTGCGAAATTAGATATTTTTTACAAACATTTAAGGCAGGTAACAATAAAAAAGGTGATGAGAGATTTATGAAGAGAAGTCTTCCTGAAGAATTTCATGAAACCCCATTAGAACATATTGACAAATGTTTGATTGAAGCACAGAAACATATACCTAATACTCGAATAAGATAATACAATAATTCTTAAAAAGATATAAATTAATTTTAAATTATGGTAAAAATCATTAAGGAAAATTCTATTGGAATGAGGCCTTCCTGGGATGAAAGTTTTATGAGTTTGGCAATAAAAAATTCAACTCGTTCCTCTTGTTGGTTTGTTCGTTCTGGAAGTTTATTTGTTCAGAATAATCAAATTGCTGCTTCTGGATATAATGGACCATCTGCTAGGCACAAAGAAAATTGTCTTGAAAATGGATGTATGAAAGAGAAAGAAGGATTGGTTTATGAAGAATCTCTCAATTCAGGACACTGTATTGGAATACATTCTGAAATGAATGGTCTTGGGCATTTAAGTAAGATGAGTTCAAATAAAATGACTCTTTATACTACTATATTTCCATGTGTTGCCTGTGCAAAAAACCTAGAACCTTATCCAATTGAGAGAATTGTTTTCAAAAAACAGTATTTAGATAATGAGTATAGTCAGGCATTAAAATCTCTTGAAGGTTTAGGAATAGAAATTTGTCAACTTGATTTGAGTTTAATGAGACATTGGGACATTGATATATACAGAAAATGGAAAAAAAGAGACATATGGTCAGATGAAGAGATAAGAAAAGGCAGGGCAATTATTGAAGATTGGGATAATCTGTTTAAATAAGGTTTATAATGTATAATAAATAATCCAAATCCTTTTATACTAAATCCTTATTAAAATTTTAATTAAAAAAAGAGACAAAATGATACTTTCAGCACTTAAAGTTTTAGAATTGAATGAAAAATATAATCTTATTGAAGGTCTTAGCGAGAGAGAATTAGAAAATCCAGAGGGAACAATTCTTGATTTGAGAGTAGGGCAAATTCATAATATAATTGGGGAGAGTTTTTTGGGAGTTAAAGAAAGATATTCCTCAAAAACCGAGTTAATTGGAGATGTAAATAAAGATGGAAATAAAAAATTTACGATAAGACCTGGAGAATATTATTTAGTAACGACAATGGAAACAATTCATTCTCCTGCTGAAAAAGTCAAATATGATGAATCTCTTCCAGAAGGATATATTATTCCTAAAGTTTTTCCAAGAACTTCTCTTCAAAGGGGAGGAGTGAGTTTGCATTTTAGCAATACAAATCCTGGATACAAAGGTCCACTTGCATTTGGAATAAAAAATTTAGGAAATCAAGATTTTGTTTTTGAACTAGGTGCCAGAATGTTTAGCATAGAATATGTAGCAGTTATAGGAGATATAAAGAGAGCATATTCAGGACAACATCAGGGAGGAAGAGTTACCAGCGGTGGACAAAAGGAAATTCAAAATTAATATGATGCAGGAAAGAAATAATTATTGTTTATGTTCTGTATTATCTGATATATTTCTTGATTATGATATTAGGATGTCCCAAAAAGATATTGCAAGGAATTTAACTCCTTCTGAAAAAGGATTCAAAGGGGATGATAATAAGATAAGAAACTTCCTTAGAGAAAAGGGTTTTGATTATAATTTCTATTGGTGGAATCAAACTCCATTTAATGAACCTGATTCTTTACTAATCGAAATATCAGAAAATAATGGATTTGTTGCATTTGGAGATCATGCAGTAAGGGTTTTGGAATTTGATGATCCAAAAGTTGTTGTTCTGGACCCTGCAAGTTGTAATGAATCTCCAACGGATTTAGATTATAATTTTCTTATTAGTCGGTTGAGAGAAAGTGACGGTGGTTTTGGATTACTCAAATATATACATTAGAATTCAACTGTATTTATAAAAGAAATTCATCTCTGTTATTTATAAAAAATGGTGCAACAATATTTAGATCATTGTAGACAAATATTCATTAATGAAGATAGTGGATTTAAAGATGGAAGTAAAGGTTCTGGACTTATTTCTTTATTTGGTTACCAAAGCAAATATGGTTTTGAAGAAGGATTTCCACTTTTAACAACAAAAAAAATGGCTACTAAGTCCATGTTTCATGAAACAATTTGGTTTTTAAGAGGAGATACAAACATAGAATATCTTGAAAAAAATAAAGTTAAAGTTTGGAGAGGAAATGCTTTTGATAAAAATTTGCCTGAAATGGTAAAAGCGGGAATTTTTCCAGATAATATTGTTAAATATTCGCCTGATTGGGATAAGGCAATGCTTGATTATGCACAAATGATAAGAGAGAATCATGATTTTGCAATGCAATGGGGAGATGCAGGACCCATATACGGAAAACAGTGGAGAGGATGGGAATACTTTGACGCAGATAAAAAAGAAATTATTAAGATTGATCAGCTTGGGGATGTAATAGAAAAATTGAAGAAAAAACCTATGGGTAAAAAGCATATTGTAACCGCATGGAATCCTGGAGATGTTCCAAAGATGTCTTTAGAGCCGTGTCATGTTATGTTCCAGATGACCTCTACTGAGGATGGAAGATTTTTCTTACAGATGTATCAAAGAAGCTCAGACCAATTTTTGGGTGTTCCCTTTAATACTGCTAGCTATTGGGCTATTACTAAACTTATTGCTCAGGAAGTTGGGCTTACTCCTCAAAGATTTATTCACACTTTTGGAGATACTCATTTTTACATGGGTTTAGAAAAAAGAACTAAATGGTATAAAGAAAATTTTAAAGAATTGCAGTCAAAAGTAAAAAATGTTAAGGATAGAAAAGATTATCTTGAAATTCTGAATTGGGTAAATGAAAAAGCTCCTAAAGATCCTAACGAAGAGAAATATGATCACATTACTGCAATATTAGAACAATTATCTAGAGAGCCAAGAAAGCTTCCTCAATTAAATATCGCAAAGAAACCTTTTGATAAACTAAATATAGAAGATTTTGTTGTTAGTGATTATGATCCTCATCCTGAGATTAAAAGAGAGATGTTAGTTTAAAAATTCAAAAAATGGAAGAATTAGTTATTGGGGGGATGTATCAACATTATAAGGGCCATTTGTGTAAATTACTTTGTTTAGGAAGATTAGAAGAAACTTTGGAAGAGGCAGTTATTTACCAGGACCTTTCTGATTCAGAAGAATATGGAAAGGATGCTATATGGGTTAGAAGGAAAAGCGTTTTCCTAGAAGAAGTCGATTCTAATGGGAGAAAAGTTCTAAGATTTAAGTATAGGGGAGATGAACAAAAATGAAATTAACATTAATTGCTGCTGTTTCTGAAAATAATGTAATTGGTTTTCAGGATAAAGTTCCTTGGAGAATAAAAGAAGACATGATAAGATTTAAGGAACTTACAATAGGTCATCCTGTGATTATGGGAAGGAGAACATACCTCTCGCTACCAGAAAAATTTAGACCATTGCCAGACAGAAAAAATATTATTCTTTCAAAGACTCTTGAACCATTCGATGGAGTTTGCGTGGCAGGTAAACTCTGTGATGCTATAAGATTGACTGAACAACAAGAATCGTATGTAATAGGTGGTGGACAAATATACCAACTATTTTTGCCATTTGTTAATAAAATGGAATTAACAAAAGTTCATTCTATCTTTGAAGGAGATACATTTTTTCCAGATGTAAGTTGGAAAGAATGGAACTTAGTAAATGAAGAGAAAAAGGTTAATGATGCAGGCCTTAGTTTCTCTTTTGAGACATATGTGAGAAGATCTCAATACCAACAATTTTAAAAATACATTATTTCTATAGAGTAGATGGTTACAGAGTTATCAAATGGTAAATTTGCCGAATTCATAAAAGAAGGAACAGTCCTAATTGACTTTTATGCAGACTGGTGTATGCCTTGTGTTATGATGGGTCCTATTGTTGAAGACATTGGAGAAAAGTTTGTAAAGAAATTAAAAGTTGGAAAAGTTAATGTAGAGGACGGACATGAGATAGCTCAGAAGTTTAATGTTTCCTCAATTCCTAATTTTGTTCTTTTCAAAGATGGAAAAGTTGCAGCTAATTTTGTTGGGGCAATGAGTGAAGAAGATTTTAGTGAGAAGTTGAAGAAGTTCTTGTAAAAATCATAAAGCTTCATTTTTTCTAACATACTTTGCAATATC